>Ga0154002_1000572_pt1 | contig 11066 bp, 15 predicted proteins | sample TSNY086MetaG_FD_102276 | JGI IMG/M metagenome (GOLD analysis project Ga0154002, IMG submission 102276) | Attine ant fungus gardens microbial communities from New York, USA - TSNY086 MetaG | ecosystem: Host-associated > Fungi > Mycelium > Unclassified | place: USA: New York, Robert Cushman Murphy... | reverse complement strand
TCGGATGAGGTACAGGAAATAACACTGCGGGGAATGGACTGCAGCGTCAAGTGGCGCAAGGTCAGGGAAATTCCGGGAGATGATGATTTTTTTGAGAATGTCTGGCGGGATTATCGTGAGAATGGGAATATTTGTTAAGAAGGTTTCCTTTGAAAGTTTTACGGTTTTGTAAAAAAGTGGGAGTCAAGGGCTATCTTGAATATCGAATCAAATTTCATTCAGAGTATGATAAACTATTAAATTAGTCCTTCTGCTTAATAAAAATTGTGCACAGTATTGACAATGCACATATTGTGTATTATAATGAATGTACTAACGAAAGGAGTTTTTTATAATGGCTAACGATACAACAAATATCAGTATCCGCATGGATAAAGAATTGAAAGAACAGGCAGAAAAGCTTTTTAACGAGTTGGGAATGAACATGACAACGGCTTTTAACATCTTCTTGCGGCAGTCTGTACGGCAGGGGAAAATACCCTTTGAAGTCTCTTTGAACATTCCCAATTCCGTAACTATTGCGGCTATGGAAGAAGCCGAGAGAATCAGCCGCGACCCCAATGCAAAAACATATAACTCATTTATGGATTATATGATTGAACATGGGGGAAATTGAGAGTTATGTATAAATTACGGACAACGACGAGGTTTGACAAAGATTATAAGACAATTATAAAGCGTGGGTATGATGTTCGGTTGTTAGATGAAATTGTCAGTTTTCTTGTTGAGGGTAAGAAACTTCCAGAGAAGAACAAAGACCATGCCCTTTCTGGTAACTGGAAAGAGCATAGAGAGTGCCATGTTACACCTGATTGGCTTTTAATTTACAGGGTGGGGAATGACATTCTTGTTTTGACTTTGACTCGAACGGGAACGCACAGCGATTTATTTTAAGCGGCAAAGGGGGCGATTTGATGAATAATAATCAGTCGGGGCTTGCATACGGCATTATACGAGAGTTTGAAGACGGTACTACCTTGTGGTATGAACCTATCACAGACGAAATAGACGGTTTTGTATTGCGTGGGAATGAAGGCTATGTGCAGACGGTCTACAGCGAAAAAAGAGAAGCCTATATCATGGACTATAAGGACGAAAATATTATTGATGTGTTCCCCAAGCGTAATAAAATGGAGCGCAAAGGATATTGTGGAAGCGTGAGCGATAAAAGAAAAATGAGAGTAGATTTTACTTTTGACATAGCCGCCATTGAGCAGGGCGGCTATACCTTAGGAGATATATACAGCACGATAAAAAAGCACTTTGCAGGGCACAATATCCCTTGTGTTTCGGACGATGATATTCTTGCTTTTGAGGATACAGGCGGCAAAGATGATTTTTCAAATATGTGGACGGTTATTATGGGGCTTACTCGGCAGGATTGGTTCATGGATTTTGCTACTTCTTGCGTTTGGCATGAGGGCGCGCATAAACGAGAAGATGTGTTGCGGCAAGCGAGGGAGCGCAGAAAGATTTGATGGTAGAGGATTTATGAGTATAGTGCTTTTATTCGTGAGTGCATTTTGAGTACAAAATTTTTGGCAAATGAAAAATACAGCCAACAAATGCAAAATCAAGAACGTTAACACACAAGAAATTAACAGAAAAACGCTTGAATCCTGCCAGAAAGAGCATATTAACAATAAAGACGTTATGCGTCAACTATACCGAAAAGGACTTTCGAAAATGGAGTTTTCGGATCACCTGGAGCAGGTGGTTTTTCCGGTATATCAGTCAGCGCAGAGCATGGGATTTAGGGAGTGGGTCTATGAAAAATAATTCAGTGAAATATTATGATGATAACGCAGAAAGTTTCTTCGAAAGTACAGTGAATGCAGATATGTCCAGGCAATATCAGGCATTTCTAAGAGAAGTTCCGAAGGAAGGTCGTATCCTTGATTTCGGATGCGGAACCGGAAGAGACAGCCGTTATTTTTTGCAGCAAGGATATAAAGTAACCGCCATAGATGGTTCGCAGAAAATGTGTAAAATGGCATCAGAATATATAGGACAAACAGTGATACCTATGCTTTTTACAGAGCTGGATTATTCAGAAGAATTTGATGGGATCTGGGCCTGTGCTTCCTTGCTGCATGTTGGGAAAAATGAAATGAGCGATGTGATAAGAAAGTTATATCAGGCATTAAAGCTGAATGGAACATTATATGTGTCATATAAGTACGGGCTCGAAGAAAGTGAAAGGGAGGGGCGATTCTTCAGTAATTATACGGAAGATGCATTGGCGGTATTGTTTTCGCAGGAAGATGGATGGAAGATTCGGGATTGGTTCGTTACAGGGGATGTGAGAGCTGGCAGGGGAGAGGAGAAATGGTTGAATGTGCTGGTGAAAAAAGAAAACTTGAGGCTGCTATGATAGAATTTGTTACTGGTAATATTTTTGAATCTGGTGCAGATTGCCTTATTAATACTGTCAATTGTGAAGGATTTATGGGAAAGGGGATTGCATATCAGTTTAAAATGCGTTTCCCTCAAAATAATCTTGATTATGTTAAAGCTTGTAAATCTGGAAAGTTGCGTATAGGAACAATACATTATTACAAAGAAGATGGATTATGGGTAGGGGCATTTCTACGGTTCTATTTATCATACAAAAGAATCAACAAATACTGCAAGAAGATATTATCAGATTATTTAGAGAGTGGTCAGAAGACAAAGCAAAAAGATTTTCTGAAAATTATATGAAGATACTTTTCGTCTGCCACGGCAATATCTGCCGCAGCCCAATGGCCGAATTTGTGATGAAAGATATGATTGAAAAAGCAGGAATGGCCATCTGGGCAAGGTTACTAATACATTTTATGATAAGTTTAACTTTGCAAGCTGAATGAATTGCTGCATTTCCGGGGTTTCCCATTTGTTTTTGTGATAAAATATCTGACGGTACAGGATTACATGGAAATTAACGACATCAAGTATGGCAATTTGCTTATTCTCAACGCTTTTCTGCACTGCAAAGAGGGGCAGAAAGGAAATTCCATGGTGCTGGTTGATCATCCGTATAATAAATTCCGTATTGCTGATTTCCAGAAACGGGGTGAGTGTCATACCCTTTGATTCCAGAAACTGATCCAGTTCACGTCTGTAGTTTTCACCTTTTTCAGTAAGAAAGAAAGGTTCGGATATTAATTCTTCTAATTGGATTCCTTTTTTTTCTGATAGACGGTAGGAAGGAGAAGAAAGGAAGACGATCTGTTCCTGCGCTTCCATTGCTTTATTCCAATTATTATTATATCTGGGTCTGTCGAGAAGATAAATGAGGTCTAACTGATTTGACTCCATCATTTCGATCAATTCCTTGGGTGTACCAGTTGTGATCCGTAGCGGAACTTTTGGATGGTTTTGGCGGAAGTAGTGTAAAATAGGTGGAAGCTTTGAAGAACAGAGTGACGCGAGGGTTCCTATATGAAGGGGATTGCAGAGTTCATCCTGCAACTTAACCAGCTGCTTTGCTTTGTGCGTTTCCTGTATGATATTGTTAGCATGGACAAGAAACTGCTTTCCCTGCGGCGTAAGTGCAATTTTCTTCCCCATTCTGTCAAAAAGGCGAACATTCAGTTCTTTTTCCAACAGGCGGATCTGCACGGATATGGCAGATTGTGAATAGCCCAGGAGTTCGCCTGCTTTAGAGAAACTTTGCACTTGTGTAATTGTTATAAAGGATTCAATTTGCCTTAATTCCATATTGTCACTTTCCCCTTTTGTTATTAATTATTTTCATTGAACTCATATAATCCATGAATTTGACTTGTACTTATTTCCTATGATATAATAAGAATACGAGGACGTCAATCGTGATTTTGATAATAATGTAAATTGGAGGTATGAAATGAAGGAGAACAAAAAGAAACTGGGGTTGGTACCAAGACTAATTATCGCTATTATCTTGGGTATCCTGATCGGGCAGTTTACACCGGAACCGGTCTGCCGTTTAGTCGTTACCGCATCAACGCTTTTTAGCAACTATCTGAAATTTATTATTCCCCTGATGATTCTTGCTTATGTAACCATGGGAATTGCTGATCTGTCTCAGGGGGCAGGCAAGCTTTTACTAATAACCGTATGTATCGCATATGCTTCTACTTTGCTTGCAGGAGCCTTTTCTTATACCGTATCCAGTACTCTGTTTCCTTTCTTTATGAATGAGAGTGCCCTGGAGCAGATTGCCGCTACGTCCGGGCAATCGGTAGAACCCTTTTTTAGCATAGCAATTATTCCGCTTTTGGATACCCTTTCGGCTGTTTTGCTGGCATTTGTCTTAGGATTATCCCTTTCCACCTTACGAGGCCGGATAATCGGTGAACATTTATATGAAACGATGAAAGATTTCTCAGGAATCATTGATAATATTCTCCATAAGTCCATTATCCCGCTGCTCCCTCTTTATATTTGCGGAACCTTTGTGGATATGACTTATTCAGGAAAGACGTTTGTTATTCTGAGTATCCTTTGGAAGGTATTTCTGGTGGTTATCGCAATGCATCTGATAATTCTTGTGTTTCAGTTTGCAGTCGCTGGGGCAATCGGCAAAAAGAATCCTGTCAGACTGCTAAAGAATCAGGTTCGTGGTTATATTACGGCACTGGGAACGCAATCTTCCGCAGCCACAATTCCTGTAAATCTGGAATGTGCTGAGGCGAGTGGCGTCTCTGAACAGATACGCAATTTTGTAGTTCCTTTGTGTGCCAACATACATATGTCAGGTTCTATCATAACAATTACTGCTTGTGCTACAGCAGTATGCCTGATGAATCAGTTTCCCATCAATTTGGGAATCGTAATTCCTTTTGTTGCGACACTGGGAGTGGCGATGGTGGCATCTCCCGGAGCACCTGGTGGTTCCATTATGACAGCGCTGCCCTTTCTTTGGATGATATTTGGCCGGGAGGCGGGGGATCCCAATGGACCGATCTGTGCCATTATGGTAGCTCTCTATATTACTCAGGATAGCTTTGGCACCGCCTGCAATGTATCCGGAGATAATGCCATTGGCGTGATCGTTGATGCAATTTATCACAGATTTATCCTGAGGGAAGTAAAAGCATAGGAGAATACAGTATGTCAGTTATCAGTGTATTTGATGTTTTGGGCCCCAATATGATCGGTCCTTCAAGTTCCCATACGGCTGGGGCGGTATCAATTGCCTGTCTTGCCCGTAAGATGATGAATGGAAGCATAAAAAAAGTAGAATTTGTTCTTTACGGTTCCTTTGCCAAAACTTATCAGGGGCATGGTACGGACCGGGCTCTTTTAGGCGGTATCATGGGTTTTGCCACAGCTGACAAGAGGATTCCGGAATCGTTTTCCATTGCACGTCAAAGGGGAATTTCGTTTGATTTTATTTCCAATGAGACAGAAACGGAGGTTCATCCCAATACGGTGGATATTATTATGACGAACGAGGATGGACACATTATGACGGTCAGGGGGGAGTCTCTTGGTGGCGGAAAGGTTCGGATTACCCGTATCAATCAGGTAGCTGTGGATTTTACGGGAGAGTACAGCACGGTAATTATTATACATATGGATAAGCCGGGCGTAATTGCCCATATTACCCGCTGTTTTACTGATGAAGGCGTGAATATTGCCTTTATGAAATTGTTCAGGGAAGCAAAAGGCAAAACGGCTTATACTATTGTAGAGTCTGACGGTGCGTTTCCTGAAAATGTGCCACTGGAGATTAAAAAAAACCAGCATGTAAAAGATGTGATGGCGGTTGAGTTGTAAGGAGAAATACATGGATATGGATTTTAGAAACGGGAAAGAGCTGCTGGAGTTATGCCAAGTGCATTACCGGCCTGTTTCCGAAATAATGAGATTGCGGGAATGCCAGATCGGCTCTGTAACGATTGATGAGCTGACAGAGAAAATGAGACATGCGGTGGAAATTATGAAGGAGGCCTGCTTTTTACCAATAAAGAAGCCGAGAAAATCCATCGGCGGACTTATCGGCGGGGAGGCTCGGTTGTTGAATAAGCACCATGCAAAGGGAAAGAGCCTGTGTGGAAATGTGCTGAGCCGGGCCATTACCTATGCGATGGCGACTCTTGAGATGAACACTTCCATGGGCTTGATCGTTGCAGCTCCTACGGCGGGTTCATCCGGCGTTATTCCCGGCCTGATGTTTGCCCTGAAGGAGGAATACAATATCTCAGAGGATCGAATCATAGATGTAATGTTTAATGCGGGAGCCATCGGTTACCTGGCTATGCGTAATGCCACTGTGGCTGGGGCAGTAGGCGGCTGTCAGGCGGAGGTTGGGGTTGCATCAGCTATGGCAGCGTCATCTGCCGTTGAGCTTATGGGCGGAACTCCCGAACAATGTCTGGATGCCGCCTCTACTGCTCTGATGAATATGTTGGGGCTTGTGTGCGATCCTGTCGGCGGTCTTGTGGAATGCCCCTGTCAAAGCAGGAATGCAGCCGGGGTTGCCAATGCTCTGGCAGCAACCGAAATTGCACTCAGTGGAATCAAGACAATGATCCCTTTTGATGAGATGCTGGAAGCTATGTATAGTATTGGGAAAAAGCTCCCCACAGAGCTTAGGGAGACAGCTTTAGGAGGGTGTGCGGCAACTCCTTCCGGGTGCAGGTTTGCCCAGTCAGTTAGTTTGACTTAAAAAGTGATATCCCAACTTTTAAGAAGATAACCTTAGGTAAATGGAGAATCCTGGAATTAGGATTCTCCATTTTCTCGCTTTCCAGGAAAGGATTCTTTTATGCCCCCAAATGTGGTGCTGTGATTTAAGACATTTCAGTCTGGAAATAGAGCCTGGTATAAGAGAATTTAAATAGCTTTACGTTATCTCCGCTTTGTGGTATACTTATATATACCATATTTGGAGGAAAAGCCATGCCTAAGAAAGCAACACCTATTTACCTTACAGAGACTGAAATGAATTACTTGCAATCAATCGTTCAAAAAGGAACTGTTGAAGCAAGGGTGTACAAAAGAGCAAAAATTCTCCTGTTAAAATCAGATGGTATGTCAAACGAAGCTATCGCTGACAAACTTGATATGACTGTTCCTACTGTACGTCTCTGTTTAGAAAAATATAGTGAGTCAGGTATTCAATCAGCTCTTGAAGATGCTTCTGGCCGTGGCCGCAAGGTTGAAATATTTGATGATTCCAAAGCATGGGTTGTAACTATTGCATGTCAGAAGCCTACTGCTTTTGGGCTTTCATCTGAATTATGGTATCCTACAAGCCTTACAAAATATGTTCAATCAGTAGCGATAGAAGAGGGTTATCCTCGCATGGCGACGGCTTCTATAACCAGCATTAGAAAAATCCTTCGGGAAGCCAGGCTAAATCCACATAAAATCACATATTATTGTGAAAAACAGGATCCTGATTTTGATAAAAAAATGCATGATGTCCTTGTAATATACAAGCAATTGGAGCTTCGCTTTGACGAAGACGGAAAGCTTGTGCCTTTTTCAGATAATGAGGAGGCTGTCCACACACTGTCATATGATGAAAAACCCGGAATTCAGGCAATTGCAATGACATCAGAGGATAAACCTCCGGTTCCTGATACCGAAAAAACATCAACCATAATACGTGATTATGAATACAAACGTCTCGAAACCCTGTCTCTCTTAGCAGCTATCGATTTGCTGACTGGTGAAGCGATATCTCTTGTAAGTGAAACTCATAAGAGCAGTGATTTTGTGTCGCTTCTCAAAGCATTAGATAAAAAATATCCAAAGGGCGATAAAATCAGGCTTATCCTGGACAATCATTCTGCCCATACATCCAGGGAGACGCAGGAATATCTGAATACAGTATCCGGACGTTTTGAAAGGGTTTAAGCCCAGTTAAAAAGTAAAGGAGTATAAAGACATGATAAAAATCCTATTCGTTTGCCACGGCAATATTTGCCGCAGCCCAATGGCCGAATTTGTTATGAAGGATATGATTGAAAAAGCAGGAATGGCCGATTCGGTATTGATTGCCTCATCCGCCACCAGTACCGAAGAAATCGGCGGCCCGGTCCATCGCGGCACCCGGCAGAAGCTGGCCCGGTATGGAATCAGCGTAGCCGGCAAGAGTGCGGTACAGATGAAGAAAAGTGATTATGACAAATATGATTATCTGATTGGCATGGATGACTGGAATATCCGCAACATGTTACGGATTACCGGAGGAGACCCGGATGGAAAAGTACACAAACTGTTAGAATATGCCAACCGTCCCGGTGATATTGCGGACCCGTGGTATACCGGGAATTTTGATGAGACATACGACGATGTAAAAGCAGGGTGCGAAGGTCTGCTGAAGGTACTGACAGAAGGAGTATAAGGACATGCAGCAAATTAAGCAACCCAAACGAATCGTACTGATTAATGATTTTCCCGGATATGGAAAGGTAGCACTGGCGGCAATGACACCGATATTGGCGCGGATGGGCCACTATATCTACCAATTGCCGACAGCGGTGATTTCCAACACTCTGGACTATGGCAAATTCCAGATTCAGGATATGACAGAGTATATGCGTGGTACCATTCAGGTATGGGATGAATTGGGATTCGACCCGGATTGCATTTGTACCGGTTTTGTCACATCGGTGGAACAGGTAGAACTGATTGGCGAATACATCCGCAGCCGTGACCGGCAAAAGCCGCGTCTGGTTATGGTGGATCCCATCATGGCAGATGGCGGCCGTCTGTACAATGGCATTGGCCCGGAGCGGGTTCAGGCGATGAAGACGCTGGTCGGATATTCTGATGTAATGGTACCCAATATAACAGAGGCCTGTTTTTTAACCGGTATTCAACCGGGAAAGGAGGAAGGAACGCGGACAGAAATAAGGGAACTGATTGATGGATTAAAAGACATATCCGGTAAGTCGGTGGTGATTACCAGCGCCCTGGTGGCCGGTACGGAAGAACATCTGGTGTGTGGTTATGACCATCAGAACCAGGAATGTTTTGAGGTTCCATATCAATACCTGCCGGTACGGGTTCCCGGCAGCGGGGATATCTTCTCGGCAGTGATGACCGGCGAACTTCTGGCCGGGAATACATTAAAGGCAAGTGTGGAAAAAGCCGTCCGTGTTTTGTACCGGCTGATTGTAGAAAATGAAGGGCATTTGCAGGAACATAAAGGGATATTAATAGAACGATACTGGGAGGTACTTGGCGAATGAAGATGGATTTTGACTGGAAGAATTTTAGTGGGCAGAATTTTAATGGAAAGGGACCGAAGGTTCACGACACGGTGCCGCCAGGAAAGGGTTTCAAACCGTTTTTTCGATCATTAAAAATTATTGTTTTGGTACTGGTGCTGGTTCTGCTTGCCATGGACAGCTTTTACACTTTATCGGAAGATAAAGTAGCGGTGGTTACCACCTTCGGAAATCCGACCAGTGTGACCACATCGGGGTTAAAGTATAAGATTCCGCTGATTCAGCGGGTGCACCGGATGTCGAAGGAAATTCGCGGCATGGCGATCGGCTATGACTCCAATAATACGTCAAATGTTTCGATATTGTCAGAATCGGAGATGATTACCAAGGATTTTAACTTTGTAAATGTAGACTTTTACATCGAATATCAGATTGTCGACCCGATTAAATTCTATATCAACAGAGAAACGTCGGTTGATATTCTGAAAAACCTGGCCCAGTCCTACATCCGGGATACGGTTGGTACCTATAATGTGGATGAAGTAATTACCACCGGCAAACCAGAGATTCAGACCACCGTAAAGACGTTGCTGTCAGAGCGTCTGGAGCAGGAGGATATCGGCCTGGGGATTTACAATGTGACCATTCAGGATGCAGAACCACCGACCGTGGCGGTCAACAATGCCTTTAAAGCGGTAGAGGATGCGAAACAGGGGATGGATACCAAGCTGAATGAAGCGAAGAAGTACCAGTCGGAACAGATTCCGGCGGCTAATGCCGAAGTAGATAAAGCGACAAGGAATGCCGAAGCATACCGTCAGCAGCGCATCAGTGAGGCGGAAGGCCAGGTGGCGCGATTCAACGAAATGTATGCGGAATACTCCAAATACCCGTTGATTACTAAAAAGCGGATGTTCTATGAGACGATGGAAGAGCTGCTTCCGTCACTGAAAGTAATTATCAACAGTTCAGACGGAACCCAGACGCTTTTGCCGCTGGATTCCTTTTCCCAGAATATTACTCAGGAAGGAGATGCACAGTGATGAAAAAGTTGATAAAAACAGTAGGAATAAGCCTGGCGTTACTTATCGTAATATGTGCAAGCAGCTCCGTCGTAGTGACAAATGCTGACGAATATGTGTTAATTAAGCAGTTTGAGAAAGTAGTACGGGTGGAAAGCAACCCCGGCCTTTCTTTCCGGATTCCGTTCCTGCAGTCAGTACAGCGGATTCCTAATTATAAGATGATTTCGGATTTGGCCCCCAGCGATGTGACGACCAAAGATAAAAAGGTTATGACGGTGGATTCCTTTGTGATCTGGTCGATTGATGACCCGGTGAAATATCTGTCTTCACTGAACGCCAGCAAGGAAAAAGCAGAAGTCCGTTTAGGAAATGTGGTTTACAACTCGATTAAAAATGTGCTTTCTTCGACGAACCAGGCTGACATTATCACCGGCAGAGACGGAGATCTGGCGTCCACGATTACAGAAAATATCGGCAGTGTGATGGATTCCTACGGTATTCATATCTATGCGGTAGAGACGAAGAAGCTGGATTTGCCGGATTCTAATAAAGAGTCGGTATATCAGCGAATGATTTCAGAACGGAATAATATTGCAGCTCAACATACGGCAGATGGAGAGTATCAGTATTCGCTGATTATCAATGAAACGGATAAGACGGTGAAGGAGACGATTGCCAAGGCCCAGGCCGAAGCGGAGAAGATCAAGGCAGAAGGTGAAGCGAAGTACATGCAGATATTGAGTGAGGCGTATAATGACGAATCCAAGGCGGATTTCTATAATTATGTACGGTCTCTGGATGCATTAAAGGCATCGATGAAGGGAAATAATAAGACGATTGTGCTGGATTCCGACAGTGAGATGGCGCGGATTCTTTCGGGGAATTAGGA
>Ga0154002_1000571_pt1 | contig 11071 bp, 12 predicted proteins | sample TSNY086MetaG_FD_102276 | JGI IMG/M metagenome (GOLD analysis project Ga0154002, IMG submission 102276) | Attine ant fungus gardens microbial communities from New York, USA - TSNY086 MetaG | ecosystem: Host-associated > Fungi > Mycelium > Unclassified | place: USA: New York, Robert Cushman Murphy... | reverse complement strand
CTATAGGTGACTCGCAAGTCATGTGACTCTAGTTGTATGGTAGCGACATAACTTAGTAGACCCCAGTTTCGAGCTGGTATACGCCTATTCGTCAATTCCCTAGCACAGGGTTGATAATTCCGTAACACAACCTCTCACTGACTCCGTACTCTATGCGCCCGTTGACAATCTCCATCCCCTCAAGGACGCGATTGACTGGGTTACTACCGCCTTTAGCCTGCCAATCGCCAGCTTGAAGACGCTCCACATGCAGGGCACCCTTGGCTTTTATTTCCAAGTCGGTGAGGATCTCTACGGTGTCACAGCACGCCATGTGCTCTTCCTAGCCGAGCTAGGCAATCTTTCCTACACCCACCAAAGATGTACACTTGTTTCCTCTGTCCCTTACAGAAGATGAGCGTAATTTGTGACTACACCTGCGCAGCCGCCCCTAAGAAGAATGTCGTCCTCATGGGCTTTTGATGACCTGCTTGCATCCATATTGGTATGTTAAACAACACCATCTCTGCCTTGGAGAAGCGTGTTGTGTCGTACATGAATCGTGTGCAAGCCGGCAACCAGCAAGCAGCGGTGAATCCGGCGACGACCCAAGCCGACGTGCGCAAGAAGAAGGAAATGATCGAGGAGCCCGAGAAGTTCTTTGTCACGATGAAGAAAGATTGGGCCAAGGTCAACAACCGCGTCATCGGCCATGTTGTCTGGGCACCCCCGATCACCGGCCTTGCTCCCCCTTACAACTACACCCTGGATGTATGTGTAATAAAGCTCGACTTCAAGGGGAATGTTATCGACCTAGGTGCGTGCTGACCCGTCTAACTGAAAGTGCCTAATCTAACTGTTCACATTCCAGGCCCTGAAATCGAGCCGGGCGAGTTCATGAGTCTCATGTGATGACGCGCAATCTTTGTTCAACTATCCTGAGGATCGCCTCTACAAGCCCGTATCCGTTCTTTCCGCTGCGGTGATCAAGGACCCCAACAACCAAGACCTCAAGGGCGACCCTGTGTGGTTCGTCATCAAACGCGGCCACACTATGTTCACATCCATTGGTCGTCTTACTGGATTTGAATCTCGTCAGCGCTGCTATGGCATCTTTGGCACCTTCAAGTCAGCAGTCCAGGCCTACAACAACTCCTGTCTTTTCTCCAGAGGTGGGGACTTATCATTGGCCCCAAGTGTGAGTTCATTGCCCTCCTTATTGGTGGCACGGCTGCTGACATTACCTTTGGCATGCCCATGGAGTGGCTTTGGAATGACGCTGTCCTCTACCCCTCGCGACTAGGTTCGCTTTTTTCTTCTTCAACAACTGCTCGCCACTTTCCCACTCCCCACGCTCTGTCGAAGGATGCAATTCGAGACCGGTTTCGGACTTCTTCAATAGCCGAAACTGTCGTCTATTGATATCATCTTCATGCCATCACGAAAAATTCCTATTAGTCATTGCAGCAATTTTTCTTATGATATAAAAGTGTACTCACCATTTTACTGAAGTTCGACTCACTTCGTTCGGACTTCAGGTGTGTATTTAGATAGTTTCTTTTGTCATTAATATAATTGACTCACTTCGTTCGGACTTCAGGCACTTGCCTATTGGTTGTTGAGATTCAACCCACTGACATTCCTTATTACCCTGCACCTTCTTTGAAATGCTCTTCTGCGGCTCATTCTTGTTTCTTTGTGTTCTGTTATGTCTTGGTTGGGTTATTGATGCAGATAGGCTCATCTGTCTCCGTCTTTTGACACTTGTAATAATTTCATGACAGCCGGCTTACAGTAATTGGATGTCAGTCATCGAGCCAGAACCCCGCCAAAAATTGGAGGTGAAACGTTCAAAAGTTGGTGTCTCATCGACTTGCTCTCATATTTTCGATGCCAAAGTTGACCACATATCTGCACCGCGCTGCCCGTATACACTTGATGATGGCCCGTTCTCTGATTGAAGTTTATTCTGTTCATTTGTTTTTTTGAGACGAGAACTGTTGTAGTTTTTTGTATTCTACATTGTGATAATTTTGAGCTGGTAGATCTAGCACAAACATATGCACACTTTGTCTACACTCTTTACTGACGCTAGTTCTCCATTCCGAGTTCCTGACCATAATTGATAATAAGACGGGTCTCTACACTACCTTTTAAAGTATAGCAATCCCGTAGCTCGGCATCATGTTCAATGCAGGACAGGATTCACCAGTGTGAGTGAACAGTGCGAGTCGTCAATCTATACAAAAGCAGTCTGATTCCGATATACAGAGCGAGAGGATTGGCCGTTTGGCTAGGTAAGAATCAAGTTGCATGCGCTCTCTCTCTCAGCAATCAGCGTTAGCATCTGTCTGTTTTTTTTTTTCGTATATTTCGCTTGAAACATCACATTCCCCATCAAATGAGGTCACAGCTCCGATCTGAGAGCCTTGTTCGACGATGGACTGGTTCTGAGAGAAAGAGATATTAATATTTGTTCATCACCAGTTCCAAACAAGCTGACAATCTTGCTCGCTATTCGATGTGTCCCAATGCATGGCGCTTGGCTTGACCGTACAAGGCAGTATAGCAGACACCTCCTCCAGTGTATATGGAAGGAATGACCACAATGTCTTCTTGATGCTGTTCGTGGCGGTTACATCGCGATCCAACTTCATTCTCAACAGCATACCAGGGCGCTGTTCCGAGGCTTGGTCTGGTAGGTCCTTGCCACTTGGAGGTATGCGATTCGCCGTTAAAGGCCTCCGAACAGGTGCAGGCTCCTTCCGAAGAACATATGAACAGGGGCGCTCCAGCTCCAACGTCTACTCGACCTCGGAGACCCCCCCCCCCTTTCCTATTGGCAAACAACCCACTCACAGTTCGCTCAGCCTTGGGAGTTTGACTACTTATGGGATCCAAGAGGCGATGATTAAAGGAGCCTCGAGTTCAGACAGTGTGTGTGCAATAGCTGTTGATTACCGTGGGCAGCGACACAAGAGGGGAGGAGTATTAGGAAACTGGTCGGGCTGAGACATGAGGTTGCGCTCTCTCGGAAACAGATGGATACAAATGGGTTTCTTCACTCGTTTCTTGGGAAGAACGGGTGAGGGTCTCTTCCCCTGTCTCAAAGCCCTGCTCACTTTGCTCTAGGGGTATGGATATGCATGTGTCGTCATCCTTGGTCCTTGTGTTGTTACCAGAGGACTTCTTCCATTACGTTGCTTCAGCTTCAATGGACTGCCAGAGGTGACCATCTACCCCTCTTGGTCAGGTCCAGTCCAGTCCAGTATACAAATCCTGTTATGCAGCGACGCTGATGCTGATAACCCGCAGCAGATCTACCAATGGGTTCGTTTTTGACTCCGTGTCCTGGAGGTAGATTGCATCGTGTCAACCTATACCCATGCCAAGCACATGCATCTTATTCTGTCATTCCAAGATCGAATGGTGGCTTTGACGTTTGCAGCAGGGTGGATAGAGACAGTAATATACAAATAATAATGAAGAGGGATTAATCAAAATTGTGGCTGTGCACGGCATGGTTGTCCCACAATCTAAACGAAAACCACTGTCAAACCAAGTGAAGCATCGGACCATCACACATGCTTTTTGTATGTTAGTCTGAGCTTTTTGCATCCGGTATTCTTCTTCCATGACAGATACACTGCTCCGTGTTTTCAAAGCTCGTCACAGCCAACTTGGGAGACTAGACAGGTGAAGAGGGAGTATGCTCGGGCCCAAGTGCCGCGGAAGCCCGGTGCGGGGAGGTGTATGAGTGCTGGATCAACCTATTGTTTGAATCAGCGGTTGCAACTTAGGCATCTCGTGTGAGACTGAGGGGATTTGCATAGCTTTCACGGACTCAATCATGCTGTTACAGAAGAATCAAAACTCGACTCACTCATGCCAATATACGCTCTTGCTAGCAACGATGCAACTTCTGGCTCGCGAGCAGGCTGATGCCTCCCACCGTCTTCAAAATATTCTTAGGTGGTTCGAGACCACTTGCATCTCGGAATTAACCACGGTCATCAGAGTAGAGTGTCGCTCGAAGGAGTGCTACGATATGTATATCTGGCGCTGCTGTGCACCTATCCAAGAAACCTCATAACATATGCACGCACACTCTCTCGATATCTTGACGTCAACACGTGCATCGACTTGATTAAAGCGGCTGTACGACAAATTAGTGATACTCGTTGACAGCGTCGATGTTGGAGAGTTCTCGGCGATGGTAGCTAGTCCCCAATGAGTAGAATATCAAGAGATGAGTTGATATCTTGCCTTTAACAAAGGCTGTTTTGATGCTCGGAAGCCTGCGCTTCCTTGATTAAATGATGGTGTTCTCGAGTTTCATAATCTCAGCTAGATGCTCTGAAGTCTGAGACTGAGGACATGTTTCGGTACCAGCGCGGATCTAAAGGAACGATAGCAGCCTGGTCGAGGACAAACAGAGAGAGACGAACCGATTATTCAACGGTGGTGTGGTCGGTCCTGCCTGCGTTGAGCGCGTTAACAATGCCAGAGGCATCAATGATCTCCTGAATAAGAAAGCAGAATCACGTGCTATGTCTCGCAACACTGAGGCACCTCAATCAAGTCTTTGCGCGGTCCACACTTCCTGGATGGTCCAAAAAACGCGCAAGCTGCAATTCCCACATTAGAGTAATAGCAAAGCGAGGCGAAAATTCCCTTTATCCATTCTCCCTGTTGTTGTTGAGTGTTCGGAAAATATGAATGCCTTACTTATAGCTCTAGAAGTGTTAGAACTTGCGAATGTAGCGGTGTGGATAACAGGTTTTACAGAACAAGGAAATCGGAATATACCGCGTGAGGCCAGTCCAGGTCCAGGGTGTGATTCTGCCACGGTTTTCTGGAGTCAATGGTTTATCCGAAGCCATTTTGACCCGAAACAACGTTCAACGTTGATTGAAGTACACTGCCTCTTCTCCCTCCCTTAACCATGTGTCTTTCGCTACCTTTTGCCATTCGGTTCCCTTTCTATCATTCTCATGCAAGCAATCAACTATTTCTACATTCTCCGCTAGATGTGGTAGATCTGGACAACGATGCTGTAGATATAGCCAAACGTTTGGGCCGCCTTTCTCATTTTCTCCAAGGTGCAAAGAGGCTGTTGACTTGCTGCTCCTTGACACCAGATGAATTCTGCCGGTATTCGAGGAAGGTCGGTCACTCTTTTTGTCCTGTTGTTGTGTCGCCACAATGAAATATGTGGTCGTCAACAGATTGTCTGTCTTATCGAGGTAAACTAGTTATTTCTCCTCCCAGGATGACTGACTCTATCTTTTTGATTACTTTCTTTCTTTGATTGATCATACCTGGAAGATCGCTTGTAAGACATTGACGAGAGCTGGAATCCCTCCGTATTCTTCATTCCGCCCAGCTTCTCCATTCAATCTACACAAGTCAACTTATCTGGATCTCTTGAAAATGCTCTACGATCGTCGACACCACGTCGATGTCGCACTACAAGGTAGTTTACTCACCTCTGTGATCCCCCCCACCGATCAAATATGGGACTGATTTATTGCCTTTTTACAGACCGCTGGGTGAGGCTGTTCCAGCCCCTTGCTTTCATTGACCCAACAAAGGGCATGGGAGCATCAGGTAATTTAGCTACAGAGGGGTCCAACGTGGCAATTCCGGAAGGTCAACACAAAAGATTTGTTACTGCCTCAGTGCAGCGGCCTTTGAAATGCCTACGACCCCAGCTTTCAACAAGAACAACATCTAAACGTGATATGCTGCTCATGCTACGTAAGTTTCAATCACCTATGTTTCGTCTCGAAACGCAAATCTCAATACTTAAAAAAAAACAGCCCCTGACAAATTTTCGGAACCTAATAAGATATATGAATTCGGCGCGGGAAACTAGTTTCCAGCAGGTGTGGGATCCTGAAATTGTGTTGCTGGCTTTGATGAATATAGAGGAGGAGGAGGAGGATCGAGAGGATGATATTCTGATGGACCTGGAGCCTCCTAGGCAGTTTAGGCCACGGCCACTATCCAACCGATTTGGAATCTATTGCACGAGAGACATCACGATGCATCAGAAAAATGAGAGGGCAAGTCACTTGGATACAAAAAAATAAAATTTTCATTTTTGTTCTAATTACAATAGGACACCTGTCGTGTCAATTGCTTGGCATGAATTTACCTGCTCCTCGCGACCTGAAGGTAAATAATCTTAGGTAGCAAGATAGCCCAACATCGACTTTGTTGCAGTATCTCGCAGAGTTCTGACCTCATTGCCGCTGTCTCCAGATTCCAAAAAGGTAATCGAGAATATGTTGTGGGAAAGATATCATTCCTTTGCCAATACTGTATTCTCGGTCTAGCATGACGTCGTTGCAAATCTTAGACAATACATTTACTCACGTGACTGGAGCTGCTCGATTACCTCAAAAGGCAACCGAGCAAAATCGATCGTATCGCTTATTGTCATCATTATGTCGGGCGACGAGACAATCCACAAACGAGACAAAGACGATGGGTTTGAGGAGGATGGTGATGACGAGTTAGAGCAATCCCGCACGTTGATCCTCTATATCCAGAAGTCATTTCGAAAGCATCTCCGAAGTTTGCTCGATTTTTGCGACACAAACACTGGGCTTATTTGTATCAATAAAGTTGGTAAGAGATTATCTTAGTTTAGAGGTTGTTTCACGCTGATTAGGAACAATCGGACATGGTAAACGAACAGTAGTATCTGGCACCTCCCTTTCTCACATCAGTGTCATTGTAGCTTGCACCATCCAGAAAGCGCGAACCCCGCAAGGACTCCATCGATGCCCGCTTCCATCAAATCGAGGTGCTTGTCGGCATCATGCTAGCGTCGCATGACCCCCGCGTTCAGTCACTGTTGCGAGGCATAGCGCGCGGGATCATTAATGCTTCTCCGTACGGTGTCAAAGGTCGCAGGCAGAATTTCGTGGCCCCATCACGCGTCCTCTACACACCACCCCTTCAATGAATGCCATTGTTAACGCGCTCAATGCAGGCAGGACGGACCATACCACCGTTGAATAACCGGTTCGTCTCACTATCTCTCTCTTTTTCCTACTAGTCCTTCACACCCTTATAACAGTCATCTCTCCCCTTTCGCTGCCTGTTATGGTACTCCTACTCAAGACCTTACTTTTCATGCATTCCCCTCTCCCTCCGCCCCAGACTCCTCTCCGCTGCCGGCGAAGTTTATTTGGACTCGGCCGAGTTTCTCCTTCAATCTGCTTTTGCCTCTTCATGTCCATCCACCTACTGAGCCCTCCTTCGTATGGGTTATTGCGAGATCGGCATTGGTGTTATGACACTTGCATGGTCATTTATTGGCTTTAGCGCCTCGAAACTCGAAGAGTGACGTCGGATTTGGTTTGGCTATGTTGTCATGGAGGAGGTCGAGTCTGCGCGTATGTACAACAAAGCTGATAGCGACATCCTATCACAATGTGTATCCGCTTGATAGAGCTTCGGTGTTTCTGTGTCTCTATGCGTTCACAGCCAGTATTATCAGTTGTACGTCTTTTTTTAACTCTTTAGCTAGTCAGTCTTTGTCAATCATCGTTTAGTTTTAGCTCATCCACTAGCATGTATCCGTCTCGGCCAATGTCTCGAAGCATTGACTGTGATATGGTTCATCTAGCCTAGTGCCGACAGAGCACTTAAGGGAGCCAAAACAAACTCCACCACTGCTTGTGGATACTCTATCAAGGGTGTTTATCAGTTTCAACGGCCATCATTACGACGACAAACGACGAAAACTATCCGATTATTGTTATCAGAATGTTGCCCAAACATATGCACTCCAGCCACCTAGATATATGTAGGGTGATAGTAGCAGCTGTGGTGGTTCATTGTCCGTATATTGCAAAATTATCTCCCCTTGCTCTTCACTTCTACTGGTACAGCATCTAAATCAGGTTCTGGATCCAGAACAATCTCTTCTGTCAGCTCGGCTGGTTCACTGCCAGGCGATGTATCGTGTCTGCTGCGGGATACGCATTTCGCACCAATTTCACCCCAACCAGATGCACAAATGTTTCTTCAAACCGAGGACTATGTTTCTAATGATTTGAGCATCCAGAATTCGAAGATGGCCTAGGCCTGGATCGTTGAACGATACTGTGGGTTTCCCCGTGGAAACCAAGAGAGGTCACGACGAGCGAGACGGGGAAATTTTATCTGGGGTTGCGCGTTGAATTCTAGGATCGACTATATCCCATGGCATAGTGGTACAGTGGATAGGTCGTCTGGAGAGACAGTGATTACCGTTGAAGAGCAATCAAAGTCTAGTGGTCAGGTTTCTGGAGTGCTTCCGTACGCATTTTGCCTTTACACAAAAACAGGAGAGTACACGACTGCTGGCGAGTGAGTGTCAGGTCAGGTGGAGGTGTGAGGATTCCGACTCGATCTCAAACCATGCTTTCCTTGCTCCTATGTTTGAAGATAAGAATGAGATCGCATTCCATAGATCATCTTGAAGCACCTATCCAAGTACGCTGTTAAATAAGCGGCACTTAAATCTTCTTTCGAACAAATTTTGGGTAAGTCAATTGATTAAATAGTTCTGTATTCAATGATTAATGTCGGTAGAATGTCAGAACTGACCATAGTATAGAAGTTCGATCCCCTACCAGTGATGCTTGTTGCCCCTGGTGTGCTCGAGAGCAGGTCCTATCTCTTTCACAGCAGAGGACAACCAAAGAAAAGGGACATGATCCTGAGCTACAATCCCTGGATGGAATTGCGAGTATCCTGGCAAGATTATTAAGTTGATCCTCAATGCAGCCTAGGATGCTTCGTAGATAAATGTTTTGGATGTTGGGGACGGCTCAGGACACCATCCCGCCTGCCGCAAAACTGATGCTCGCATTGTATGAATGGTACGCTCCAAATTTGATGGGCCTAGACGATAATATGTCTGGGACCTTCCCTCTTGTTAGCACCGATTTTCTGCTTACAAATGATCTATCAGCGCGATCTAGATTGTTGAAGTGAACCGACGAGTCAATGACGCATTCATTCTCCACTACGTCATTATTCCATGACCGTATAGATAGTATATTTTAATATTCTGTTCCTCAGCCGTCTACCATATTGGGTGACGTCTGAGTCTATATTTTATTCTAGTTTAGATCAGTCATGGTACAATGTGCTCTGGTCACACACGACTGCTTGAGGTCAATAACACAGCAATAACTATAGTCATTACAACTCCGAAGATGTGTGACACGGTGCTTGTAAGCTCGTGACCCATCATTATTATTAATATTTTTTGGTTCAAGTTCAAGGAGCGCCTGCCCGTGACCCATTATTATACACGTTCTTCCCCAATCATCCCTTTAGCTGATTATTTTAAGTTTTATCCTTTGGAATGCAGCCTGGTTTGGACCAGGAAGTTGACCATTGCTGCCAGACAGCTTTTGCAGAGGTTCGTCCATGTCCTTGTGGCTCAGGAAACTTGACGTCTTCCCCTATTCACATCCAGTCTCCAATGAGCCGTACTCATAAATCCAACTTTTCGGCTTCCACCTTGCATGGTGCCCAATCCGCAGTCATCCTGGGGTCTCATCATCCTGAACCGAAATCACTTCGCAGCTCAGGAGGAAGTCGTTCTCATTCCAGAAGTAGTAGCAGTGCTGCTGTTGCTCCTTGGGCTGCGTTAGATGTTGCAAAACTCTCGGAAGAAGTACGAAATCTGCGAATATCGGCAATCCCTCTCAAAAGGCCCACGTTCAGAAACCTTACGAAGACAAGGAATCTCTCATTTGAAGGACAGCGGACGCCCAGTTTGATGTCTCAACCACGGTGCCGTGACACATGTGTTCTGAAATCTGTTCGATTTAAAAATGCTGATCCTTGTGATACCCCAACAACTGATTCCTCCCCATACGGTTTACATAATTTGAACGGTTCTTTGCCGGAAATGCCCTGCTCAGGTTTTTTTTTACTCTCCGCCATCGACACAATCGTATCCGGATGTTCGCGATCTGCAATTGAATACCCCTCCGAGTTCGCCATCATTAGTTCATAATTTTGAATCTCGTAATTTTCTCTCGACTTCCCAAATATTGCTTCAGGTGGACAAGAAGCGCAAATCTTTAAAAAGGCAGAGTCGTCGAGCTAGTCTTTCTCTTACCAGCGCGTTATCCCTCCCAGACTTCAAACTTTATTAACAGCGGGAAAAACGATTCTCAGCACTCTATTGCTTCTGTTGTTACACCGACAGCCTCTGGATACACATCCCCTGTCTCGTCCTTGTCACCAATAATTTTCCAATCTGCTCCTTCCACTCGGATATCTGTTACAGATCTCATTACATAAAGGACTTCGAAGACTTAACTCCCGAAATGTACTCCGATGCATTGTCTACAAATTCAATCCGTGTCAATTCCAGTCGATTGAGTTCATAGTCGCATTCATCCTCCCGAAATCAATTCTCATCGATGGCAAAGACTTCACGCACTGTAGCACCTGAACCATTTCCAGCTACCCCTGACTAAATTTCGCCTACACAGGCGAAAAAACGGGAAGAGGAAGAGGAGGCTCTTGTTAATGAGTCTGCGGAAGGGGGGTTATGAAGAGACTTGTATCACTCGCTCTGAAGAAGTATGGGTGGGTTCCTGGAATTGAGGGTCTATGACTCTTGCCATTGATGCTTTGAGGGAGTTGTGTGTCCCGGTAATTTCAATTGAAGGTTGGATGGTTACGGTTACCTGGCTAATATCCATGATCCGTGAGCAAGGTTGAGTATCAGCAAAAGGAGCATAAGTCACTTGATGAAGATTAGAAAGATAAATGAGATTTGTGAGGAAGATTTACTGAAAAGAATACAGACTACTGTGAGGTGCTTTAACTTGAAGCTTTGCTTTTCATCTCGCATATATTCTATGCTTTCTGCTTGTGTATTTCTGAACAAAGTTACATGGTCACATTAACAATCATTCAATCAATTCAGCAATTAACCAATCAACGGTTACAAAAAGTGCGTAGAACAGTGAGGTATCCAACAGATCACAATTAGCAGACAGAAGCGAAAAGCCATCAATAGCTGGGCCGAAACAGACACATTGTGAGCGAGGAGATTGTCTCT
>Ga0154002_1000569_pt1 | contig 11077 bp, 10 predicted proteins | sample TSNY086MetaG_FD_102276 | JGI IMG/M metagenome (GOLD analysis project Ga0154002, IMG submission 102276) | Attine ant fungus gardens microbial communities from New York, USA - TSNY086 MetaG | ecosystem: Host-associated > Fungi > Mycelium > Unclassified | place: USA: New York, Robert Cushman Murphy... | reverse complement strand
TTCTCATATTCGAGGAAACAATCGTTGCAAATATCAAGGAATAACCTTGTTCTAACGTTCTGTGTCGAATGATACATACGATTAAAATCATCGGATGTATATCCATTAACTTTAAAGTTGGATATAAATCTGCAAATCAAATTGATCAGTTTACGTATATATCTATTTTCTTCTCCTGCTATGAGCATTTCCATTACTTCTTTATTTGAACGTGGCTTAAGTTCAAATCCATTCGCCTCCAGCTTTTCCCTTAGGTGCTGCAGCAATGATTTTCCATCATTATATTTTGAAAATGTATATAGTAAAGTGGTGCCATGCCGACGGTGCAGCAATATTTTGTCATTAACAGCTTTTTTATATGCTTCGGCTTCTTTGGTACTAAATCTATCATTTTGACCATTTTCCCCAATACCAAAATGCTCTATATATGCCACTTTTTCGTTCTGTTTAATAACAAAATCGGGCGTATATGGCTTTCTTGCAGATATAATATTGTACTGATAGATTGGTTCATATTCGTATTCTATGTTATTCAAGTATAAAAAGTTGGCAATTTCCACCTCTTGATGGGACCGAAGTACCTCATTTTGAATTGTTACTGTTTTTTTGGTTCTGGTATCAATTACCTCACGCCTGAAATCCTCTAAATCACTGCGCATTGTTGAAAAATTAGCTTTTGCAATCTGATTAAAGAAGGCATTCAAATCATCCCCTTCATATGGCGCATCAAAATAAGATGCAAAGAACATAATCAATTTATTGACCACACTCTCATTCTGCATAATCGAGCCCCTGAAATAGTCTCTGATTACAAAATATAATTTTGAATCCTCAACAATTTTTAGTTTTTCATCTGGTGCATTCTTATGGATGATTGCGTTGCCTGTTGAATGAAATGTGGCAATTGGACAACCGATCTTAAGTTCATCATTAATCTTCTCTTTTAGTTCATTAACTGCTTTGTTTGTAAATGAAACAACTAAAATCTGTTCAGGTCTAATATTGTTTTTTTCCACAAGATATTTTACTTTTGCTGCAACTGTTGTTGTTTTTCCAGCACCAGCACCGGCAATGACCAGGCAATAATCTTCGTCAGTTAATATTACTCGCCGCTGATCTTCATCAAGTGATATTTGCGGATCTACAGACTTAAGAATGTTATCTAAATATTCTTTCTCTCCAATCATTCTCCTGTTAATAAAATCATCATTATGCTGATTAATATATTTTTCTAAATTTGAATACGCTTCTATACATCGTTCAACATCAAGCACCTTTATCCCATTCTTTGCACAAAAAGAACTCATCATACCACTATTATTTAATACCACGAAAAAATCCACAACTGATTTATACTTTGAAAAATCGTGCAGATACTCGCTTTTTGCAATATATTTATCTACTGACAAAATCTTGTCCATATCCGTTTGAAGTTCCAGTAATTGAATAACATATTCATTTTTTTCAGTTGGCTCTTCTATTTTATTATTATTTATTTTTCCCAATAAGTATCGAATAAGCCTCATATAGTTACCCCTTATGTTTCTTGTATTTAGTCATTTTCGCTGTGTGAATCACACCCTTTATTATCATTTGAATCAAGTGGCACAACAAACCGCCTTTATTATTTCATTTTCACATAAGCCGTCGCAGCACCAGCACCAATTTTCTGCACATAACCTTCCTTCACTAAACTGGTCAATGTTCTCTCAACTGTAACTTTACTAATGTCTGGGCAATATTCCATAATCTCTTTCTTTGTGATTTTCCCGACCCTTTGGTCGATAACTGCTTTAATGCGCTCCGGCTTACTCATCTTCCGATATCTCAAATGCTCAACACGATTTTCGAACTCTTTATATGCCTTCAGAAGAACCCCTAAATAATATTTTACAAATGAACCATATTGGTTCTCATCCTCATGCCACCCTAAAGAACTATCCTGTAATGCCTCATAATAAGTATCTTTTGTCTTTTCTATTAATAACTCTATACTAATATATTTCCCAACAATATACCCCGATTTGTAAAGCAACAACAATGTCAATAAACGGCCCATACGTCCATTCCCATCGTTAAATGGATGAATGCACAAAAAATCCAAAATAAACATCGGAATCAATATCAAAGAATCAAATTCATTCTTTTCCAAAGCTTCAAAAAAAGAATTGCACAAATTGTCCATCGCCTCTGGTGTCTGAAAAGCCGACACTGGTGAAAACCTTGTTTTCTGTTTCCCCTCTGCATCAACCTCTGCAATTAGATTATCTGCATTCTTGTAATTACCTCCTACCGCAGATTTAGAATACGAATATAAATCCCTATGCAATTGCAAGATAATATTGGGTCTCGGAACCACGTATTCATAATTCTCATGAACGGTTTCCAACACCTCCCGGTAACCGGCTATCTCCTGTTCAGAGCGATTCCGTGGTTCTGCCTTCTCACGAACCAATTCTTCTAATCGCTGATCCGTAGTGTAAATGCCTTCAATACGGTTCGAGGCCCCTATGTTTTGTATTTTTGCTACATCCAGCAAGGCATTCAGTTCATCAGTATGGGTTTCAATGAACAACTCCTGTCTCCCCTTATGCTCATGAATATCCACAAGCATTCCGACAATTTCGGGTGTAAGGCACTCTAATGGTTTTATTTTAAAATCAAAAAAATGCATGAGTAATTATCTCCTTCATTTTATTTTTATCTCCCTCATTTTACACCTTTTTGATGGAGATATCAACAAAAATAATCCTTGACTGGCTTAGAGAAGTATGACGTGGTTGCCAATAAACCACTATAATAAAAAGAGGCTTGTTTCCGATCATACTGCCGGAGCAATGCCTCAAAATTTTTATTATCTACAACGGTTGCCGACCCTTGACCAGGCGCTCCGGGACACCGGAAGCCAATCAGAGGAACACCTGGGCATCCATTCACTCTAAAAGAAAAAAGCCGATCAGGACATTAAATCCCCATCGACATTTTTCTTATCCCCTTCATTTTCACACTGTAGAAGTGAGAGTCTTATCCGGTTCCAGTGCCCCCGTTGGACGTTTTCCGATATTCTCATATTGCCATGCGCCAGCCACCGCATCCCATTTCCAACCGGAATATTCTCCACCCAACTCGGTAAAGTAATACCAAACGCCATCAACATTAACCCAGCCAACAGCCATTTGACCAGTCTGCGGATCGAGATAATAGCGGTTTCCGTCCAGTGGATCTGTCAGCCAGCCGGTCTGCATCGCACCTTGGGTGCCATTGGAAACAGGATTTAAATAATACCATTTTCCGGTATTGTCTGCAAACCAACCGGTGTATACATGGCCGTCACTGCCAAAGTAATACCAGTGGGACGTACCGTTGTATTGGAGGTATTTCCATTCGTTTGCATAATAATTGCTGCCGCTGCTGTAGTAGCGCCAATTGCCGGTTTCATCCATAAGCCAGGTACCCTGATATTCCTCGTCACTGTCTGAATGTGTCGGCTCATTTATGGTGATGGTAAATTCTTTCTGCAATCTGATTTGAGAATTGTCTGCTGTTATTACGATTGTTTTAGTGCCGGTTTCAGTTGGCCGTCCAATAATGCAGCCATTGTAATCCAGATAAAGTCCTTCCGGAAGTTTCCCTTCACTTACCTCCCAATCAAAACTCATTTTAGATGCAATGCTCAGTTGTTGCCTGTACCAAACGCCTTTTATTCCATCAGCCAGGTAATGCGTTTTAAATTCAAGATTTTTATCTTCCCACAAAGCATAGATCGTGGTATTATCTTTAAATTTATGCATATTATCATGGAAAATATTGCCTTCCTGATCAATCACCCTATTTCCCTGGCCGTTTTTTTCCGTAAAATAACCAGCAAACAGATATCCTTCTCTCCTCGGGGTTTCTATGTCATTCGTCCACCACCATCGATCGTCATCCTCACTCCATCGATTGCCGCGTGAGAATAACACTGAAGTCCCCTGATCATCTGCCTCTCCCGCATCCAGTGTCACTTCAATGTCACGTCTGAACAATAATTGATATTCGCCATAATCATTCTTTGACTTTCTGGCTGCAACAAAAAAATATTCTTGTCCGCTTTCCAATTTATGACATACATTCAATATAGGACTGTCGCTAACATAATAATCCTCCGGATTTGAAAACCGCTGTGCACAACCGTCTGCTTCTATCTTTCTGCATAATTCTTCATATTGATCAGAATTGCACAAATAACCATCCATTCTCAGATAATTATCACTGTCATAATAGAAGGTATAATATCCGTCACCATTTTCTGGTACTTTAAATCTAAGTACCTTGTAGTACGGTGCGTTCTCTGCAATGCAAGTAACTGAATATCTGCCATTTGACAGGACAATATCTTTATACTCAACCGGACTGAAGCGTTTCCAGTGGGCATAGACTGTTGTATCATTGTTCAGCGCTGACATTTCTGCAAGAATTTCCCCATCATAATCGACAACCTTTATCCCCTGTCCATTCTTCCCGGTAAAGTATCCGGCAAACATAAAGCCATCTTTTTGCGGACGATTGACTTTTCCCAAATGAAGGTACCAACCACCCATCTCGATCCATTTGCCACCTTTCGAATAAACAGCAGCAGTTCCCGGCTGATCTGCATCTGACGCTACGAAAGTAACCGTGATATCACGCTCAAAGACTACCTTATAATTACCTTCGTTATCGTCGTTTCTGGCCGAGATAAGGTAATAATCCTTTCCAGCTTCCAAATTATAATCAATGCCACTGAAATAATAATCACTCCGCAGACAATCTGTTTGTGCCGGTGCGAAAATCGAGCGTTTATTTTGCTCAATTTTATGGCACAGCCTTTCATATTGCTCTGGCGTGCAAATATAGCCGGAAGCACCAATCTCGTCTTCTATATAGGATTGATAAAATGAATAAGAGCCGCCGCCATCTTCGGGAACTGTAAATTTAAAAGCTTGATAATATGGACGTTCACCGCCGGATACAATCATGGAGAATCTTCGCCCCTCCAGTTTGATCTCCTGACAGGAAACCGGACTAAATGGTTTCCAATGAGCATACACTGTGAAATCTTCTGACAGTACACGCAGTTCCGGCAAAATCTCTCCCTGGTCATCTATCACCAGTGTGCCTTGCCCATTCGCCTCTGTATAATATCCTTCAAATCGATATCCTGATTTTTCCGGACAAGTAATGCTTCTCTTCCCATAACTTGAATTTCTTTCACTGGAATCATGCCACTTACTGCCTTTCGAATATAATGCCGGTGTCCCAGTACTTGCAGCATCGGAACAATCGAGAGTCACGTCTATGTCACGTGTCAGGGCCAAATAATAAGCATCATCATTTCTCCGAGCCGAAATAAAGTAGTAATCCTGCCCATCCTCCAGCCGATAACCAAGAGAGCCATAGCTACTATAAGCAAGACACTCCGTTGGTGCTGATGCATGAACCGGATATCCTGCAGTTTCAATTTTATTACATAATGTTTCATATTGTTCTTCGTTACAAATATAAAAGGTAAATGAACCATAACTACTATCGATATATTCAGCATCTATTGTATAGTGCCCACCCTTACCCGCAGGCACAGTATACTTAATCACGTAATAGTATGGAACCTCATTACCCGAAACTATTGTAGAAAATTCCCGTCCATCCAGTGTTATCTCTTCATAAGGGACAGGATTTGTTAATAAAACTAAGTTTTTAGCCGGAATCTTTCCTTTGGCATTAGAATCAGTCGCTAAATCATCATCGTATGTGATATCTACTTCTTCTATTTCCTCTTCTTCCTCTATGATTTCGTTTGCATTGGATGATGTTGCATTTACCTGATCATTTGACATTGGGCTGTTTCGTGATTGTGCCCAAATACTCCCAGGCACAAAACTAATGCCCATTGCCAACACCAGGTACTTGGCAATCATTGATTTAAACATTCTCTTATTTCTCATCTTATGTCCCCCTGATTTGTAATTCTTTTAGGTGTTACTTCCCATTATAAGGTATCGCTGGAAAAAAGTCACTACACCAGTTTTACAGATCTGTGATATGTTTCTAAAATGTCATTACATGGACGATCTGACAGGAGGTAAAGGCACGGCATTTGCCACAGGCACGCCCGTTTACACACTTCAATGATTAAAGAAAAGCCGATAAATACGTCAAAAAAGCTAAAGCAGACACCCGAAATAGGTATCTGCTTTTTTGATTTCATAACACAGGGCAAATATTACTTGCTAAGTGCAACTATTACTTTCGTATTTTATAAAGCGCGTTCCTTGAAATGTTAATGTTCCCCATTCATTCTCCGGGGCATTTCTATATATCCTTCCATTGACAGCGAACTTCATCTCGCTGCCAGTATCAAGTTCATAAATAAGATAAAGCGTTTCATTTGTTGTCATAATACCGTTTGCGTCGGTATGGGTATGCAAATCCGCTTTTTTACCTATCAATCTTGCTTTAGTCGCAACAACAGGTGAGTTTTCATTTTTTACATAAGTTGAAATCCAACCATATATAATATAGACCAACACTACGATAAAAACCAAGGGGAAAAGACCGCTCATATACCTAACTCCTAATCTGATAAATAATCCGTACTCACTTCAAAAAACTTAAGCCGTGTATGTTTATCTTAATACGACGTATATTATTCGTGATTATCTAAAGTCACGAATAACTATATTCAGTATAGCTTCACCAATATAAAAAATCAAGGAGGAATTGAATGTTGACCATCAACGAAGCCGCAGAGCGAGTGCTTATCGGATATTTAACCAAAGGTATGAAGGAATTTGCAACGGCTGAATGTGCCGGAGCAAAATAAGGAGAGCGTTACACAACCGAAAACAATTAGATATGAAAATATGCAAGGTTTCGCTGGAAATCCGGCATACTTCATGGTAAAATTATGGAATAATGTGCCTCGGCTATACCGGGTATGGGGTATGGAAAGGAACGGCAGATCAAAGGGGGCACACATTTTTTAGGAGTAAAAGAAACGTTACGGGGGCTAATCAATGCAAAAATTGATAATCGGCACGTCGATGAAAAAGCTACTAACTGCATTTGTGATTTTTGTTTATTTTGTACCGGCATCTATTATTTTGACGCTCTACACAATTTTTACACAAGAGACGCCGGAATCATCATCTCTTGCGGCTTTTGTGATTCCATTATTGCTTATGCTCGCCGTATGTGTACTGGTTGTCGTAAATATCGCAGGCGCAGTATATTCCGTAATTCATTCTCAGACTTTGACATTCAGAACGGTTATGGTTTTCAAATTGTGTCTTATACCGTTCTATATTGTTAATTTCGCTTGTTGGCTGCTTGCTTCCATGGTGTTTCATATTGCGTTAGTTGTCTGGCCGATCATTCCGTTCATCATAGCATATACATATTTTACTATGCTCGGAACATCTGTACATATCATAACCAAACTATTTATGTTGAGGCGAGATGGGACCATTACAACAAAGCAGCTTATTATTCATTTTATATGGCAGATTATGTTTACAGCCGATGTGATAGACAGTATTTACCTGGCAATAAGAAAGAAAAAGTTTGAAACAAAATTAACAATATAAGGGAGCATCCTATGGATAAGTTATTGTTGCCTTTCTGTTGCCTTTTTCTGTTATCATTAACCGGCTGTGGTACCGTTGCTGACGGCGTCGGCGGCGTGATTGACAACGTTATGACTCCGATAAGCGAACGATTGACGGCGGCAAACCTTACACATCTGAAGAAAGCAATTCACTTTTTACTTTTTCGAGTAACGTTGAACACTCCGAATGCTTTTCAATATATTTACCTGTTTTTCCCTCAATCCAAGAAAAACTACCTTGATGATAATATTTACAAAACACAGTTATGTTGTCTAAATTAATAGTGAACAATTCGTTCAAGGTCGCATTTCTAATATTTAATTCAACTTCGGATTTTCCCTGATTGTCTGTAATGATATATCCTATAATTTTATCAGTTACATTTGGAGAATATACAGTCCAAACAACGTTGTACATTGATGGAACATACTTTGATAAACAATATAATAAATCAGAAGCTAATTCTGTGTCAGCTAATTCTCTTTTCTCAATGTGAGGCATACAGTCATCGCCCATACACACACTCGATCGATCAAATTCTACAGTCACCAATTTAATTCCCCCTTCAAAAGATGCAGATTGTTATAAATTTCCGATTTCATTTTTAATATAGGGCAAACCCCACCCCACAATGACATTTTATGAGACCTTAATCCATACTGCGCTCCCAGCATATATGCATCTGAGGTAAAAAATCCCTTGAGTGTAATCAATGGGGTCTCTTCCAAATTATTGTAATCGTCAACCCAGGCCATACAGTCCTTACTAAAATATAGACTTCCAGTATGCAGAGTTTCCAACAACATAAAACTATCACGAACTAACGGAATATTATAATTATCACTGTATCCGCGAGCCAACTCATAATACATTGTCGTCCAGTTGTAGTGTATCGCCGATACCTTTATCGTTCATAATGCTTATATCATAGCTTTGACTTCCCATAATGCAGCAATGAGTCACTTCATCATAAGATTCACGGTCAATAATTTGAGATTCCATCCTGCCATGTTACAATTAAAGAGGCAAACTAAGTATTTCAAAAAAATTATTGATGTGGTAATCTGAATATTTTAACAGATTATCCTTCTGTTCTTGCCCTCTTTTTAATAAATACTCAGAAAATATGGTGGTCAGTCCATATTGTTTTGCAGCCTTTTTAAAGCAATTTCATATATTTGAGGTTGAGGCTTAACATATCCAACTTCATACGAGAATACAGCATCATCAAATAAAGCATATAATGGAGACTTCTCCCAACTTGCAACATCAATAGAATCAGCATTACTAATAATGCACAACTTAAATTTTCTTTTTTTTAATTGGGAAAGGACTTCATAAACAGTTTTATCAATATTGGTTAAAGCAACTTCCATGCGGTTTTTTCTCAATTTTAATATTTCCTCTTTTTCATTTGAGGTTACAGAAAGACCACTTTTGGAGATAATTTCTTCTATTATCTGCACTTCATCCTTTACCTTTCCTGTTGCTCTTCTTAAATACAATTCGATATCTTCAGCAAAGGTTTCCCATTCATCCGTTGTTAAGTTTATAACATCATTTTCATTTCTATCCAGATAGTATTGCGGGGTAATCAATGTATAAAATAAATCAAAGAATATTACTTTTTTCTTCAACATTATATTTGCCTCCTATAAATTATTTGGGAATATAAAGAACTGAATGAAATCCGAATATCTGCCATTTGACAGAAAAACATCCCCCAATCACCAATCGTATTCATATTGCTCTGGCGCCTCGCCTTTTACTCTGCTTATTTCCCATTCTTGTGTGTGTTCAGGCAATATTTGTTCTACGGTAATCTGAAAGCGCCACTTATCCCCAAAGTCAAATAAATACTCAAAGCGCATTCCTTCATAAAGCGAAAGCTCCGCTAATGGTATTGTGTCTGCCGCCCATGGCTCGTCCTCACATTCTGGTGCAAAGTATCTTTTCATTGAAGTTCCTGAGCCAATTTGAAAAAAATACAAATGATCCATATCAAATGCAACACTCTCCTGTATCAGATAATGTAAATCATCCAGAGTAAACTGGTCACCAATTTTAATTCTCCTTATGCATGAACCAACCACTACTTTAAGCATAATTGTATGAAGGCCAGCCTCCACCGGATTTGCCCAAAAATGCATTAACTTCATTTCCATATCATCAGTTGCTTCTTCTGTAATCTCCATTATTACAGGCAATATAGAATCCACGTCCAGTATATACCAGAATGGTTTTTTTTGTTTTTCATATAATTTTCTCCAGAAATACCCTTCGGAAGTTAAATAAAGCTCTTTTATCCGAAATTTATTTTCTTTATCCTCTATGGTCTCTTCCAACCATTCTATAGTAATTAATTGGAATAATGCAAAGAGGCGAATTTCCGGAAAGTAATAACTTCCCCAGGGCGCAGTCACTCTTCCCTCATATGGATCCGATAAAGATGCTCCCGCCTTTGCTTCTTTCATACTCGCAAGTAACCCTCTGTATAATAAATGGCGATCATTTAATACATGCTGATATTCCCCTAACCAAACAGCCATCATAAAGATATACTGTTCCATAACCGACATTTGAGAAAATACATAATATCTCTGGCTTTTCTGAACAGTCAGGCCCTTTCCTTTCACTTTTACAATTTGTAAAATATCAGTACGTACCGAAAAGAAGTAAAAGAAATCAATCACTGTATAATAATCCTGTGTCCTTCCACTTGTCAGGTATTTCTCGCAAACGATATTAAACTGACTATTAAGAGCAAAACAATCCTTTTTGCCAATATGTTCTGTCCGCTCCGATAACTGTACTTCATTTAAATCCAGATGATCCAGAAAAACCTGATATTCCTTCTTTAACTTCTCTGCTGCATTTTGAAATAATTCCATACTCTCTCTCCTCTTAATCCGTTAAGTAAAAGGGTTGCTTTTCAACAGCTTTTCCAACTACTTGTAACCCTGCGCCGGTTCCTTGCCGGTAGCAATATCATTTGCTTTTACCAGAAAAAGTAATATAAGCAGTGGAAGTATCTACCTTAAAACAAAAAAACTCACCATATAAAGAAAGCTGAGAATACTCTGTTCTATCAGGATTCATTTCATGCTTCCTATATTCGTTCTTGCCACTTGCATATTCCTCATATGTTAGCAAATATATCTCATCATACTTTTCACATAAATCCATCCATACCGATGGCGGGATAAATATGCGACGGCTATCCCGCTCCTCTTCATTCCACAGCAACCGATAGGACGGCATAATCTGTTCAAATCCACGCTCTATATTCCAGCCTTGAGGATGTTCTTCCTGCTGAATTACAAAATTGTTTATAAATCACTGTAGCGTTTACAACGCCATCAAAACACCTGTCTGAATCATGTGAACAACCGCTAAAACTTGCTAAAACAGATTTCACTTCAACTTCAATTCCGTATTTACTTTTGAAGTGA
>Ga0154002_1000568_pt1 | contig 11090 bp, 14 predicted proteins | sample TSNY086MetaG_FD_102276 | JGI IMG/M metagenome (GOLD analysis project Ga0154002, IMG submission 102276) | Attine ant fungus gardens microbial communities from New York, USA - TSNY086 MetaG | ecosystem: Host-associated > Fungi > Mycelium > Unclassified | place: USA: New York, Robert Cushman Murphy... | reverse complement strand
TCCCATGGTCACGTGTTTCTTCCAGAATGTTCTTATGGTCACCTGACCTTGTCACGTGACTTAGCTTATTAATCCCCTTACTATGCCTTTCTACTTTATTGTGTGCTTGGAGGTTTTTAGGTTAGATGTTCGAATGTTGTGGAAACCTTTTCCTACTCAAGGTTCTCACAACACTCCTCTTCCTTTATATGATCCTCCCCCAAAGCCTCCCCTAGGCTGCATATTTTCCTGTAGGCACACTATATTTTCCTATAGGTGTACTGCATTCCTCTCCAATATCCTCTCTTCTGCTCTACTCTGTCTTTGGTTTCTATCCAATCTCACTGTTCTTTCCTGCCATTCTTCTATTGTGCTAGGGAAGTATCACAAATGGCAACTTACTGATTTGTGAGTTGATGATTTGATAATCAAAAGGCTCAAAAAAGCAAAGTTTAGACAGTAGCAAAAGATATTGTTAAGTCTGGGGTTTATCCTTAGACATATAGTCCTTAAATATATGATTGTAGTAGTCTGTGTACCAGGACAGCCTACCATATAATCACTATCTATTGTTTTATATATAGGAGTGTTATTGTTCTTGAAATAGAGATAACATAACCATATTAGGGCAGTCCTTTGTTCTATTCAAGGACAGATGATAATCTATAAATAAAGATTAATGTCATGTACAAACATTGAGGACCTTGTATCTCCATGGGATCTTATTGCCTTTTGTTCTATTTATAGCCAAAAGAAGCGCATTGAAGAGAGCTTCATGATGGTCATTGAAGAAAATGATTATGTTAAGCAGTTCCTGAGATATTGGTGATTTAGTGTCTGGTGACTTGGTAATCACCAACTGATCTACTGATAACTCAGTAAATACTGATCACCTTGAGACATTTTTGGTATTGTTTGAAAGGTCTTCTTAAGGGCTTTTGGTGGTCATTTATATTGTCAAAATTGGTCAAGTATTCCCAGAGTTATGGTCCAAATGAAGTTTGTGATAGAGGGCTTTCTACTTCTGCCAACTTCCTCCTAAGTGTTCCACTCAGCCCTCTTTTAAATTCTTCAGTGAGGGATTATCCCTCATAGCCACTTTCTCATGCCACCTTCTTGAATTCCTGAACATACTTGTCACAGGTCCTTCTCCTTTACTCTATTATCCTTAGCTGCTCTATTTTTTACTCCTCTTCTGCTGTTTCCCTAAACTCATTTCTCATTTTGCCAAATATGTCATGATTCAGCCAAATGGCTAAGTTATTATTTATTTTTATTTTTATTTTATTTTCTTTTAATTAGGAAATCAATAGATATATAAGAGGGAATGACTCAAAAGAGATTTGCAGGACTTTATAAATAGAAGTAAATACAGAATATGTATAAGTAGTGTACAGCAATTGAATGAAAACTCTATTGAGTTCTCCTTGTCAACTTAGACTAGGAGTAATTCTAAGATATTTCAGTCTAAGTTCTTACACTAGAACTTGATTCTTTCATTGGTACTACTTATCACAGAGCTCTACCATTTCTTACTCTTTTATCTTCCTTGGTACCTGGGTGATACAACTCAAGACCACTACAACATAGCCAGGCCCTAAGCTTAAGAAGACTTATTGGTCAGTTAGAAACTGAAGATCGAGATACAGTACCAAGCTCAGGTATCATGGTCAAGGCCAGAACTTGCAATTGAGTGTTGGTAGATACAATAGTAGCTTTCACTTTATAAACCTTGTGCTGGTGGTCCATTGTGACCAGTATATACAGAGGAGTAATGCTGCATCCTTAGAAAGGCATTTAGGTTAGAGATCCTCTTCTTGGGGTAATAATATAACCATATTATTAAGGCAATAGTTAGTAGGGCAGTAGGTATTTAGCTGGGTAAAGATCTTGTGCTCCAGTAGATGTAACACTAAGCAAAATTAGTTTCTATCTGACCTTTTTGGAGATATAGTGCCATGTGAGTGAGGGAAGAAATAAAAGTGAGGAGGCAAGAAACAATAGAGAAAGTGAAATATTTCAGGTGTTAAGGTATCAGGTATCTCAAATAGAAATGCCCAAATATTGAGGTTGAAAAGAAAAAGAGAAGGAAGAAAGAGGTAGCATGTGTAGCCAAACTACAAAAAACACAGCAGGAGAGGAGGCCAGCACATTCTACATAAGAAAAGGTACAGAAGTACTGTGAAGAGTGGAATGTGTCTCTAGAATGTGCACTCTTACTTGAGAGAGGATAAATAACAAGAGAAACAGTGGCAACATATGTAGATTGTAGAGGATGTAAAGGCAAGGGAGTGTAGACCTATGAGAATCAAGGACAAGAATTTCTCCTTGAGAAACAAGTAAGAAACATGTGGTGCAGCTTATGCCAAGAAGCATGGAACTAGAGAGAAGGAGAAGCAAGAAGAGGAGAAATGACAAGAGTGGAATGTGTAAAGTATAGAAGAAGGGATGCAATTATGAGAAAGGTGTCAGAACAAGAAAAGAGAGGGATCTTATGCCCAGAATATAGGGTAGGAAGAAAAAGAGAGTAGTAAAACTAGGGAGTGGTGGTGTGGCCTATAGAGGTAAAAGTATAGCAAGGCAACACATGGACAGAGGATCCAAAAGGCATAGCAAGAGAGAGGGATGAGCAGAGAGAAGTAAGAAGGATGTTTAAAATACTGAGAGAAGTATGGTTAAATATTGGAATAGAAAAGGTAGATATACATGAAGGAGTGACAGTGAAAGCACTCTTGGACAGTGGTGCAACAGTAATGTTTATGGATCAGAAGATAGCAGCAAGATATGGATTTAGACTGCAAAAACTGAAAAGACCAATAGTAGTCAGGAATATTGATGGGACAAACAACAGTACAGGAGCTATTATCCATCAAGTAGAGGTGAACATATACTACAAGGATCACATAGAAAGAATAAGAATAGATGTGTATGATCTGGGAAGAACAGATGTAATACTGGGGATGCTGTAGTTATGAGCACATAATCCAAAGATAAACTGGAAGACAGGAGAAGTAAAAATGACAAGGTGCCTACCACTGTGTGGGAGAAATACAAAGCTAAAAGAAGAAAAGCGAGTGAAGAAAGGAAAGAGAGTAGCAACTCTAGAAGAGGAAAAGATTGTGAGATGGATAGTAAATAACAAGAAGGATTAGGGAAGAGAAGAAGTTGAAACAGACCATAGAAAGATTGAGGAAATAGTGCCACAGAAATTTTTAAGGTGAAAAAGGGTATTTGGAAAGGTAGAGTCAGAGAGGATGCTAACAAGGAAAATCTGGGATCATGCCATAGATCTCAAGGAGATGTTCAAACCTAGGAAAGGAAGGATTTACTCTTTATCTAGAAATAAAAGGGAAAAGGTTCAGAAATTTGTAGAGGATCAGTTAAGAAAAAGGTATATCAGACCATCAAAATCCCCTCAGACATTACCAGTTTTCTTTGTAAGCAAAAAGGATGAAGGAAAGAGGATAGTAATAGACTACCATAACCTAAATGACTAGATGGTAAAGAATAACTACTTACTTCTGTTAATTATAGACTTAATAGACAACATAGGTAGCAAATGAGTATTTAGTAAGATGGACCTTTGGTGGGGGTTCAACAATGTAAGGATTAAGGAAGAAGACAAGTGAAAGGGAGTATTCACAATCCATATAGGGTCCTTTGAGCTGATAGTCATGTTTTCTGGAATGACAAATTTGCCAGCTACATTCCAAGTGATGATAAATGAAATTCTGAGAGACATGATTAACAAAGGAAAGGTTGCAGCTTTTGTGGATGATATACTAGTAGGGACTGAGACAAAGGAAGGACATGACAAAATCATAGAGGAAGTACTAAAGAAACTAGAAGAAAACAACTTGTATATCAAGCCAGAGAAGTGTGTGTGAAAGGTATGGAAAATCAGGTTCCTAGGGGTTGTTATAAAACCTAATAGAATTGAAATAGAGAAGAAAAAGGTGGATGGAGTATTAAGTTGGCCAGAGCCAAGAAATATGAAAGATGTCAGAAAGTTTTTAGGCCTTACCAACTATTATAGGAGGTTTATCAAAGACTTCACTCAAATAGCAAGGTCAATGAATATATTAATGAGGAAAGATATAAAGTAGTAGTGGGGAAGGGAGTAGCAAAAGACATTTGATGAGCTGAAAAGGATCTTTACAACTAGACTGGTATTAGCAGCCCTAGATTTAGACAAAGAATTTAGGATAGAAGCAGATGCTTTGAACTACACTACTAGAGAAGTATTATTAATAAAGTGCTCCAACGAAATATGGAGACCAGTTGCTTTCATTTCTAAATCTCTAAGTGATATAGAAAAAAACTATGAGATTCATAACAAGGAAATGCTAGCAGTAGTTAGATACCTAGAAGTATAGAGGCATTTTCTAGAAAGAACAAAAATAAAATTTGAGATTTGGACAGACCATAAGAATCTCAAATATTTCATAAAGGCACAAAAGTTAAATAGGAGACAAGCTAGATGGGCTCTATATTTGTCTAGGTTTGACTTTATACTGAAATATATTCCAGGAAGTAAAATGGGAAAAACAGATAGTTTGAGTAGGAGACTGGACTGGGAAGTGGGAATAGAAAAGGATAATGAAGATAAAATGCTAGTAAAACTAGAATGGCTGGAAGTAAGGAAAATAGAAAGAGTAGAAGTAATAGTGGAAAAAGTGGACCTACTAGAGAAAGTAAGATAGTTGAAAGTAAAAGACAATAAAGTGGTTAAAGCAGTGAAAGAGATGAAACAAGTAGGTATGAAAATATTAAAAGATGAGGAATAGAGGAAAGTAAATGGTGTAATGTACAAAGAAGGAAAGGTGTATATACCAAAAGATGAACAACTGAGGATGGAAATTATTCAGTTACATCATAACATACCAGTAGAAGGACATAGAGGGCAATAAAAAACAGTAGAACTAGTCACTAGGAATTTCTGGTGGCCAGGAGTAATGAAAGAGATGAAAAGATATATGGAAGGGTACAATTCCTGCAAAAGGAACAAAAACCACATAGAGCAGCTGGCTAGCAAATTAATGTCTAATTCTATCCTAGAAAAACCCTGGATACACATATCAGTAGATTTTATTACCAAACTGCCTTTAGCTTAGGGATACAACTCTATCTTAGTAGTAGTGGACTAACAAAAATGGTACACTTTATACTAACTACAGAAAGGATATTAGTAGAAGGGTTAGCAAGGTTATTCAGGGACAATGTATGGAAACTACATGGTCTACCCAAAAGTATCATATTAGACAAAGAGCCACAGTTTGCAGCAGGACTAATAAGAGAGTTGAACAAGATGTTGGGGATTGAAAGCAAGATGTCTACAGCATTCCACCCTCAAACAGATGGACAGACAAAGAGGGTCAACCAAGAGCTCAAGCAATATTTAAGGATGTTCATAGATCATAGGCAAGAGCAATAGCCAGATTGGCTGGGAACAGCAGAGTTTGTATATAACAACAAAGCACACTCAAGTACAAAGACATTACCCTTTAAAGCAAACTATGGGCAAGATCCTAGAATGGGTTTTGAAGTAAGAAGAAAGGGGAAGTACAAAGGGACAGAGAAATTTGTGACAAAAATGAAAGAGATTCAGGGAGAAGTAAAGGCAGCACTAGGAAAAGTACAAGAGATAAAAAGGTATACAGATAGAAAGAGAGTAGAAGTTGATGAGTACAGAGTAGGAGACTTGGTGATGCTTAGCACCAAGGATTTGAAATATCAAATGGCTGGCAGAAGAACAGAAAAGTTGACGGAGAGGTTTGTAGGCTCTTTGTTAGTGCAAAGTTACAAAGGCTTAGGGCTCAACCAAGGTGGTTGTTTAGAAAAAACTTGATAGAGTTCTCTGTTAGATTGTACAACTACTTATACAAATGTCTGTTGGTCTGTGTACCTATTTCCCACAATCACATGACCCTTACTAATAACTGTACATATCTTACATAAGCATTCCCATGCTATTTATATCCCTCTTGCAATATACTCCTAAATATTATCCACTAAGTTAAGGAATGTGTGGGAAATAGTTTCTTTTCTGGGAACCATCTCATAATATAAGGACAGAACTAGAAGGAAGAAAGAGGAAGAAGTGTTTCAGTTGTAGAAAGTTTGGGCATCTGGCCTATAACTACAGGAATAGTATTGGAGAGGAGAAGGGGAAACCAATCCCCAAAAATAAGTTTGAAGTATTGGTGAGTCAAGTAATACAATGTGAAGTAAGAGGTGAAGTAGAGATGAGACAACAGGAAAGAAAAGAGGAAGAAGTATAGTGTTTCAGATGCTGGGGAGTTGGGCACCAAAAATAGAAGTGTCCAAATATAGAAGTAGAAAGGAGGAGACAACGTATGTGGCTAGGCCACAAAAGGCATAGCAAGAGAGGTGGCCAGTGTGTCCCACATGGGAAAAGACACAGGAGTACTGTAATAAGTAGAGTATGCTCCCAGAAGATGCTTTTCTACTTGATAAAGAATAGATTATAGAGGAGGTGGTAGCAACCTATGTAGATTGTAGAGGATATAAAGATAGAGGAGTGCAGACCTATGAAAATCAAGAACAGGGTTTTCTCCTTGAGAGACAAGTGAAAAACATATGGTATAACCTTTACCAGGAAGTATAAAATTTGTCACAAACTTCATTCAGACCATAACTCAGGGAATACTTGACTGATTTCAATGATCTAAATAGCTACCAAAAGCCCTTAAGAAGGCCTTTCAAATGGTACCAAAAACATCCCAGAGCAATTGGTATTCACCGAGTTATCAGCAGATCAGTCAGTAATTACCAAGTCACCAGACACTAAATCACCAATATCTCAGGAACTGCTTAACATAATCATTTGCTTCAATGACCATTGTAAAGCTCTCTTCAATGCGCTTCTTTTGGTTATAAATAGAACCAAAGGCAATAAGATCCCATGGAGATACAAGGTCCTCAATGTTTGCACATAATACTGATCTTTACCTATAGATTATCATCTGTCCTTGAATAGAACAAAGGACTGCCCTAATATGGTTATGTTATCTCTATTTCAAGAGTAATAGCACTCCTATATGTAGAACAATAGGTAGTGATCATATTGTAGGCTGTCCTGGTGCACAGACCACTACAATCATGTATTTAAGGACTGTATGTCTGAGGATAAACCTCAGACTTAACAACATCTTTTGCTATTGTCTAAACTTTGCTTTTTTGAGTCTTTTGATTATCAAATTATCAGCTCACATATCAGTAAGTGGCCATTTGTGATAGAATTAAAGAAATGGGAAAGCAAGAAAGGGAAAAATGACAAGGATGCAGTATGTGGAATATGGAAGAAAAGATACTATAGGAGGAAGAGTGTTAGAACAAGAAAAAAGAGAGATCTTATATCCAGAATATAGAATAGGGAAAAAGAAGCCATGGTAGAACTGGGGAGTGGCAGCATGCCCCATAGAGGGAAAAGCACAGCAGAGTAGCATATGGGCAGGAACTCTGAAAAGTATAGCAAAGAAGAAGGATAAGCAAAGGGATGTCAGAAGAATTTTCAAAATGTTGAGAGAAGTATAGCTGAATATTGGAGTAGAAAAAGTAGATACACATAAGGGTATGACAGTAAAGGCACTCTTGGATAGTGGTGCAACAGGAATGTTCATAGACAAGAAAATGGCAGCAAAACATGGATTTAAGCTGCAGAAGCTAGATAGACTAGTAATGGTCAGGAATATAGATAGAACAAACAACAGTGGAGGGGCTATTACATACCAAGTGGAAGTAAACATGTATTACAAAAGCCATGTAGAAAGAATGAGAATAAATATATGTGATTTGAAAAGGACTGATATCATACTGGATATGCTGTGGTTGCAAGTGTATAATCCCAAGATAAACTGGAAGACAGGAGAAGTCAAAATGACAAAATGTCCACCAATTTGTGAAAGAAAGATAGCAGTAAAAGAAAATATAGAGAAAAAGAAGAAAGTAGAGAGGAGGGTCAGAGCAATAGAAAAATTAGATAGAGACAAATGGAAAATGTTAATGGAAGAGAAATTTGATAATGAAGTTGAATTAGATAGAGAAAAAGTAAAGAAGATGGTGCTACCAAGATTTTACAAGTGGCTTAAAGTGTTTGAGAAGGCAAAGTCAGAAAGGATGCCAGTGAAAAAACCTTGGGACCATGCAATAAATCTGAGAGAAAACTTCATGCCAAGGAAAGAAAGAACATATTTAATGTCAAGGGAAGAGAAAGAGGAAGTAAGAGAATTTGTAGAGGAGCAGTTGAGAAAAGGGTACATTAGACCCTCAAAGTCATCCCAAACTTTGCCAGTATTTTTTGTAGGGAAAAAGAATGGAAAGAAAAGAATGGTACAGGATTACTGATATTTGAACAAAGAAATAGTCAAGGATAACTATCCATTGCCATTGATTTCAGACTTAATTGACACTATAGGTACAAAGAAAGTGTTTACAAAGATGGATCTGAGATAGGGGTACAATAATGTATAAATAAAGAAAGGGGACAAATAGAAGACTGTATTTACTATGCATTTAGGGGTGTATGAACCCACAATTATGTTTTTTGGTCTCACAAACTCACTAGCAACTTTCTAGGCAATAATAAATGATATTCTTAGAGACTTAATTGATACTGGAGATATAGCAGCACTCATAAATGACATATTAGTGGAGATGGAGGATGAGAAGAAGTATGATGAGATAATAGAAGAAGTGTTGAAGAGAATAGAAAAGAATAATCTCTATATAAAGCCAGAAAAATATGTTTAGAAAGTCAAAGAGATCAATTTCCTTGGACTAGTAATGGGAGCAGAAGGAATTAAAATGCAGAAGGAGAAGGTGGCAGAAGTTCTTGAATAGTCTAGACCTAAGATGGTCAAAGAGGTATAGAAGTTTCTGGGGTTGGCAAACTACTATAGGCAATTTGTAAAAGATTTTGCTAAGTTAGCCAAACCATTGTACAAATTGGTCAGGAAAGATAAAAAATAGAACTGGAAAGAGGAACAGGAAGTGGCATTCAAGAAGTTGAAAAGGGTATTTACAACAAGACCAGTACTAGTAGCACCTGACTTGGACAAGAAGATAAGAGTAGAAGCAGATACATTAGAATACGCAACAGGAGGAGTGTTATTATCACAAATGACCACTTACTGATTTGTGAGTTGATGATTTAATAATCAAAAGGCTCAAAAAAGCAAGGTTTAGACAGTAGCAAAAGATATTGTTAAGTCTGAGGTTTATTCTCAGACATATAGTTCTTAAATATATGATTGTGGTAGTCTGTATACCAGAACAGCCTACCACATGATCACTATCTATTGTTCTACATATAGGAGTGCTATTGTTCTTGAAATAGAGATAACATAACCATCTTAGGGCAGTCCTTTGTTCTATTCAAAAACAGATGATAATCTATGGGTAAAGATCAGTTGTTATGTGCAAACATTGAGAACCTTGTATCTCTATGGGATCTTATTGCCTTGGGATCTATTCATGACCAAAAGAAGTGCATTGAAGAGAGCTTTATGGTGGTCATTGAAGCAAATGATTATATTAAGCAGTTTCTGAGATATTGGCAATTTAGTGTCTGGTGACTTAGTGATCACTGACTGATCTGCTGATAACTTGGTGATTACTGATTGCTTTGAGACGTTTTTGGTACCATTTGAAAGGTCTTCTTAAAGGCTTTTGGTAGCAATTTAGATTGTCAAAATCGGTCAAATATTCCCAGAGTTATGGTCCAAATGAAGTTTGTGACAGTTATTGATAAAGTGTGAGGATAAAAAGTAGAGGCTAGTAGCCTTTATCTCAAAATCATTAAACAAAACAGAAAGAAATTATGAAATCCATGATAGAGAGATGTTAGCAATCATTAGGTGTCTAGAGGAGTTGAGGCATTTACTGGAAGGTACACAAGGCAGATTTGAGATCTGGAGCAATCATAAAAACCTTGAATATCTTATGAGCAGCCAGAAGCTAAATAGAAGACAAGCACAATAGGCTCTGTATCTATCAAGATTTGACTTTTATCTGAAATATATACCAGGAAGTAGTATGGGATGAGCTAATAGCCTAAGTAAACAATCAGACTGGCAAATTGGTAGGGAGAAAGATAATAAGAACAGAGTGTTAGTAAAGAAAGAATAGTTAGAGGTTAGAGTGATGCAAGTGGCAGAAATAGTAATCAAAGGAATAGACTTTTTGGAGAAAATTAGAAAGTCAGAAGCAAAAGATGATGAGGTAATTAAAGCAGTAGAAGAGATAAAGCAAACAGAAGTCAAGATACTAAGAGACAAAGAGTGGTAAGAAGAGAATGGTTTGATACTAAGAGATAGAAAAGTGTATATTCCAAGAGATAAAAGGTTGAGAGCAGAAGTAATCTAGCTATATCATAATACACTAGTAGGAGGACATGGAGAACAGTGGAAGACAACAGAATTTGTCACTAGGAACTTTTGGTGGCCAGGAGTGATAAAGGAAGTCAAGAAGTATGTAGAGTCCTATAACACATACCAAAGGAACAAGAATCATACAGAGGCACCAGCAGGAAAATTAATACCTAACATAGTACCAGAAAAACCTTGGAGTCATATAACAGCTGACTTTATCACAAAGTTACTACTAGTACAAGGATATGACACAATCCTGGTAGTATGTGATAGAATAACAAAAATAGTACACTTTGTGCCTACTACAGAAAAGACTTTGGCAGAGGGAGTGGCAAGACTGTTCTGGGATAACATCTGGAAATTATATGAATTACCAGAAAGTATTATAATAGATAGGGGAGCATAGTTTGCAGTAGAAATAATGAGGGAGTTGAATCAAATATTGGGGATTGACACCAAATTGTCAACAGCTTACTATCCACAAACAGATGGCCAGACAGAAAGAATGAATCATGTAAGGACTTAGACTGAGATGTCTTAGAACTACTCCTAGTCTGAGTTGACGAGGAGAACTCAATGGAGTTTCTGTTAAATTTCCTATACTACTTATACAACTACTACATGGTCTGTGCACTATCTTCCCATGGTTCCCATGTGACTTAGTCATGTGATGTCACCTGACTGTGACTCATAACCCTGTGACTCTGTGACATTTAGTTA
>Ga0154002_1000563_pt1 | contig 11116 bp, 5 predicted proteins | sample TSNY086MetaG_FD_102276 | JGI IMG/M metagenome (GOLD analysis project Ga0154002, IMG submission 102276) | Attine ant fungus gardens microbial communities from New York, USA - TSNY086 MetaG | ecosystem: Host-associated > Fungi > Mycelium > Unclassified | place: USA: New York, Robert Cushman Murphy... | reverse complement strand
TCAACAACATAAGAAGCCGGCGCAACAAGAAACATAGACGGTATATATTGCTTTATCTGTTCATTTGCCCACGCCCAGGAAACTTCCTGCTCATCCGGCACAGACTCCTTTTTGTTCACGTAATTCATTATTTCCAATAAAATATCGGCGTAGATTGTCTGATAACCGCAAACCTTCATGAGTATGGCATATTCTTTGTTTTTATTTGGCGCGTTGATGATCCTGTCGGTAAGAAGGGGGTAAATCTGTTCCCGGCGATAGGCTGAAAACGCTCTGATTTCAGCATCCGTTAAGCGATTGTCGATCGCAATGTCACACAGCTTGCCAGACAACATAAGAATTTGCATGATAGCCTGCTCACTGTACTTTTGCTCGGAATACATGGCCGCCCGAATCCCGTTGGATATTAACCTTAAATAGAAGCCTCTCCCGGAATGACTCATTACGGAACTATACCCGGCAAAATGCATATATTCCTTTAATTCAAGACAGATTTTTGACAAAGCATTGGCGATTTGGTGATAGTCGTCAAATAAAATGTGATTGATATATTTACGGCAAATCAGAACTAAGTCTTCCTTAAACGATTCGTTCATAAGAACAAAGTCAGCATTTGCAATATCATTCGTGTCTGACGCAGTTTCTATTTCTGCAGATAAATCAAGCTCCGTGTCTTTTACGCTGCTTTTTTCAACCAATACCTTTACCGGCTTGCTCATCTGTTCCGAACGAACAAGCGCTTTGCCCTGAGAAAGACTGGAAATGAGAACTGCCGCGTCTTTTAAAAGTAAAGAGGATTCAATGGCTTCAATGTCTTTCTTGTTGTCAAGGCGATGAACAATTTTGATACTTGAATTTTTTATGACATCTTCGGCAATCTTAGTAGGACTTTGATCTACAATGATAATACCTTCTCCGTAAGCACGTATTTCCGCCATCATATTGCTCAATGTTTCAACCAGTTGCCCTTGCGGATCAGCGGTTTCAGAGTTCTTTTGCGTTTGCCCGGCATTTTTGAAAAGCCGATGCGCCTCCTCAATGACCGTAAGATGCCGTAAGCCGTTTACGGGTTTTGTATTGACCTTTAGATATTGGAAATATTGCATAAGTATCACACCCATCACAAGGCATTTATCCGAATCGTCCGCTAAGGCGTCAAGTTCAACAACCGTCGGATTTGCAAGCCATTCGGAATAATCCGGATGATTCGTGGTGTTCAGCAAAACACCTTTGGCTCCTGTTGTGAAGGATTGAAGTCTCGATAATAATGCTCCCTGATAATTTCCGAGCGCTTCTCCTGTAAAAGCGCTTCTTTCAAGATACAACTCTATTTCCTGGCACAGGTCACTTATCGTAGGGAAGATGAATTCCTCACTCACGATTCCGGTGTAAATATTCTTTCCTGAAACAATGTTCCAGCCCCGCTTTGCGTAACTGAGGTAAATACATTGTTCCAAAATATTGGGCATCGCCGCATATAATGAAAACGCGGAAGAAATAATGGTTTTCAGCGCGTCAATGTGGAATGACAGACTTCCGCCTTTCGGAAACCAAAATGGGTTAATGCGCATCGCCGTCTTTTCAATCGGGTTCATTGCGTGTGATTTTAGATCGGGGAAAATACTTTTTAAGGTTTTATATTCACCTTTGACCGGTTCAATTACCAAAAAAGGCGCTGGAGCTTGCCCTAAAATATGGAACAACGTGTTGCTTTTTCCGGATCCCGTCATGCCGCATACAAACGCGTGCCGATTGAGCGCGTCAGAATTCATTCTAAATTCTCCACGCAGCGGTAAATCGTTCTTTAATGTTTTACCCAGAACGAACCCGCCGGCAGCATTAGGAGGATTGACAGAAAGCTCGTCGTTCTCTTTTGCTTCAAACCCTTCAAAGTCCTCACTTGGAATCTGAAGAAATAAATGTGCGTCTTTTTGCGTAACGAAGATTGCGGGTTTCGATTTTTGCTCCCATCTGTCGGTGTCCTCCCGCCAGTCGGAATGAATGCCGTTATTTACAAAAGAAGCGCTTAAAATTGATTGTAATGCGCTAAGCGTTTCCTTCGTTTTTGCTTCACAATTTATAAATATGTTCCATCCGCCGATCGACAGCGCGGCCACCAGCTCATGAAGCTGCACCTGCAATAGTTGGATCACTTTCTCAAGCTCAGCATTTTTTTTCGTTTTTGATAAAGAGAGGCTATGGTTCGTAGATGAGGATATGCCTACGCCTATAATTGTTTTTCCCAATTCTTTCACAATGTTTTCTTTATCCGAGTTGGAGATACTGTCTCCGGTCGAAACTTGTATGGTAACATCCTGGTATTCTACCGCCGTGGCATAGCAGTATTCCAGCTTATCCATCCATTCCGAAATTTTTTGTTCCGTAACCGGAACAAAACGAACGGTTACGCAAAAATCCTCTTTAAAATTCGCGTTTGCAAGGGCTGACGGCCAGTTGCTGTCTGTTTCTGCTGCTTTAACCGCTTGCGGTTCTTTTTCCTCCGGTCCGGTTTTCTGACACAGAGCATAACTGCGGCACGGAAACTTCTTGGCTTGCTTCCAATAGGCTTCAAGCTGCGCTTGCCCTAAAAAGCCTTGCAGTCTGTTCCCTAAACAATCTGCCGTTTTAAGCTCTGCTTCAATCAAAAACCGTAATTCATCATCAATACGGGACATCTTGACAGAAACCGTTTCATCCTTTGACAACAGCGTTTCAGCGGCGGCCGTCATCTTGTTTTGCGCTTTACCATCTGTATCGGCTCCGTTTTGTTTTTGCGGAGGCTTTCCGACACTTCGCAACGCAAAATGCTGTCCCGCGCCGTTAATCGGTTCGGCGGCTGGAAATTCATTAAGCAACTCGATGGTTTCTTTGATAAAATTGGCTGGAAGATCCCTTGGCGCGTCCTCCGTTACGCTTTCAGTCTCATTAAAAAGCAGGGACAGCAATTCCCAATCTGCTTCTTTGAATTCAGATTTTACATTAAAAGAACCATAAACGTCTTTATTATCCCTAACCATGTCAAATACCCCCTTTCGTTACGGGTTCACGCTTTGCCCTATAGACGAAAATGTGATTCCTTTTAAATTTTGCATCTGACTTGCTGCCCATGTTTCATTTTTAACATTGTCGATAGCGGTATCGATCCGTTGACCTGTGACCTTTAAGTCCGCCTGCAATCTCGCTAACAAATCCCTAAGCTCGGCGCTTTTACCATACGTGTTACCGGAGCGTAAATCAAAGCCGTCTTTTAATGCTTTGGAAAGTCGTTTCAACTCACCTTCAAAGTTAGACATTGGTGATTGTACCGCTTTTTGCTTTTCCATACGCACATCCGTCAAGAAACCGAGAATATATGTATGTGCGTTTGTTTTTTCATATAGTTCGTCTCTAAGCTTCTGGTCTAAAACGAACAGCTCTTTTATTTTATTCGTGAATAGATCCGCCCTGAACAGGTGCGAGTTCTTTGCCAGCACGCCTGTCTCTTTTATTCCTTCAAGTTTATCGCGTAAGTTCTTAAGCGCGGCAAGCTGCAGGTTTGCCTGCGCTCCGGCAAATTTATCCGCAATAAAGTTGTTTAACGCCTCAATATCCGAACTGCTGCTCAGCAAACGCAATATCGCGTCCTGGCACTCATCCAAACCACAAAAAACCTGTCCTAAAACGGAATCTAAAAGGATCAGCATCTCCGGCTGTGAAGCGAGCTTTGTTTTGCCGTCCTCAGACAAAAGAGCGAGTGAATTTTTAATATCGGAATACATCTTCCGGTACTCTTCCTCAACAAAAGAATCATATTCTCCTAAAATATCTTTTAATTTTCGGATCATTTTCTGTGACTCTGAGCTAAGGTAAGAGAATGATTTATTAAAAATCGTATTTTCGATCAGCTTTTTCATGTCGTTCCATAACCCATAATTGGGTTCGTTCGGGCGGATTTCATTTTGGCGCACTCTGTATATAACGATATCGTCAACAAGGCTGGTGCTCATCTTACCTTTAACCTTTAATAACTCTTCCTGTAGCTCCATCATTTCCGTTGAAATCTTACTAACGAATTCCGTCTGAACCGTTTTAAAATCATGCTCATCCCAGGCATGGTCGATCGAATCCCGGAGCTTCGCTCCTAAAATACGCTGCAAGTCTGTCAATCGATTACTAATTCCGTCGGTAAGCTCTAAAAAAAGCTTCCTCATCAAGTCCGATACTCCTGTTGCGGCTCCGGTGTAAATTGCAATATCATTCCGGAGAGTTTCTTCCGCTTTTTTTAACAAACGGTGAACATTGTTTATATGAGCAACCGTACTCATGAAAACGGTGCGGGCTGCATACTTGCACAAAAAATCACGGAATTCCGGAATCCCGGATCTGTTTTCATATGCTTTTTGCAGCAAGGTTGAATATCGTGGTAACTCTTCCTTCCATGAATTTTCATCGTTAAAGTGGTCGGTTTCCAGTCTTTTTGTGGCAAATTCTGTACTTTCAATGTTATTGATCCCGTTCTCGATATACGCATATTCTCCATAAATAGCGGCGAGAGGGACCATCGTTTCGGGATGGACGCCGCGCTTTATGAAGAATCCTTTCGCATCTCGCATTTGGGCATCCGCCGTCATACCGCCGGCAATTTGATCCATTTTATTAATAACGCCAATAACCCGGTCGTCCGAATATGCCGAATCTTTTATAGCGGAAACATTCATCATGGCCTCAAGCGCCTTCTCACCTGTTTTAAGCATGGTTGGTGTCAATAAATACATCATCGCTTGTGTCTCATTTATTTCTTTAAGCGTGGTTTCTTCGTGTGATTCAATTCCGTTTCCGCTTTCAACATTCGCCCCCAGACCAGGTAAATCAGATATCGACAGCCCATTTTTCAAAAATGGCGCATTCCAGTAAACCGTCACCGTAAAGTTTCTTTCTTTTTTTAATAGTCCAATATCCTGAAATATTTTGCTGCGGAGATCCAGCGCGTCTTTTTGGTCAGCCATGAGCATTTTATCATCCTCATTTTGCTTCATGTATGCGCTTAGTACGGCCAGAAGCAACGCCGCCACATGACGCGGGTCATTTGGATTCATTTTCAATTCAGCCGGTGATATCGTTTTTGTTTCAGGCTTTAACGGTCTGTCCATAAAATACCGGACATTTTCAAGTCCAATGACGGAAAAACAAGCACAGTAATATTGAAGCAGCTTCGTAAATAGGGCAGGAGGCAGATTGTTGCAGGATATAGCTTTGCTGCGACCATCAGAAAGGCCAATTTCAATCCGTATTGTTTCGCCGTATTTCAATCGTACTACCGTGCAGGTGGCCGGCAAATTGCAGACAGGCATGAGCGGAAAACTAAGAACCCCGTTGACTACGCTGGATTTTCCCGCGGATTGGCAAGCCGCAACTCCCACACTGAAATTTTTGTTTGCGAGGATATTCTGACTTTTTATGGATTTTTTAGCGTAATCGCCTCCATTTTTTCCGTTGAAATAGGACACCGCCGGATGATTCTGCAGTTGCTCGCACGCATCGAGCACCGTTTTTCTGAGTTCATAAATTTCCATTTTATAACCTCCGTTTATCATAAAATTCTTCTATCGGGTATTTACCAAATCCGATAATAACTTGTGTAGTTCAGGTATTCCGGATTTGTTTTCATAACATCTTTTTAGGATCGCCTGATAACGCGGCAATTCATTCTGCCCTTCCTCTTTATCATTATAATCCAGCCTATTGCATGCAAATGCCGTGTTCTCAATTGAAGTAACGCCGTTTTCTATGTAGGAATACTCACCGTCGCGAGCGCGTAAGCCCAGGATTTTTTTAGCCGGCATACCCCTTTCATTGAAAAACTTTTCAGTTTCAAGAAGAATTTCATCACCAGATCCTCCTAACGCAATTTGATCCATTTTATTGACAACGCCAATAATAATTCCATCATCCATATATGCCGATTTTTGGGCGAATATATTCATCATCGGTTCGAGCATTCCTGAACCGATATGAATTCTGATGGGTTCTAGAACACACATCAACGCTTGAACGCCCGCAACTGCTTCTAATACGACTATTTCATCGATTCCTATCTCTGATATATCAACAATTGACAGCCCGTTTTTCAAAAACGGTGCGTTCCAGTAAACCGTCACTGTAGAGACCTTATCTTCTTCTGATAATCCAATGCTGTGAAATATTTTGCGGCGGAGCCTTAATAATTCTTTTATATCGGCTTCAAGATTTTTTTCATTCTCATTTTGCTCCACATCCGCGCTCAGTACGGCCAGAAGCAACGTCGCCGTGTGGCGCGGATCATTCGGATTCATTTTCAACTCATCCGGCGATATGGTTTTTGTTCCGGACTTTAGCGGCTTGTTCATAAAATAACGTATATTCTCAAGCCCTATGACAGTAAAACAAATACAGTAAAAACTTAACAAGTCCTCAAACAAATCAGAGGATAATTCATCGTACGGAATCATCTTCGTTTTATTATAAAGACAAAGTTCAATTTGGATCATTTCGGCATATTTTACCTTAAACAAGGGATGTAATGTCGCCAAAGCAGTAACCGGCAACAGAGGAAATCCTAATAATCCATTAATAATACTGGTTTTTCCGGCTCTAGGACATGAAACGATTCCGATATTGAACTCTTTTTTTTCGGATATGAGATTTTGGATTTCCATTCTTTACCTCCATTTTTCCATTGTTTTTTGCTTCTTTATGACCCGTTCCAGATAGTCTTATAGTCGCTTCGGAATAATTATGTACTACTTCATCAAATATGTTCATTAATTCATATATTAACTCAGCTTTGGTGCCATAAAAATAGTTGGCTTTTGTTGCTGAGGCAGAATCATTGGATTTCCGACCCTCTTTACTATGTCCTGCATCCGCAAAAGAAATCAGTGCTCCACGGAATTTTTTGATCCCTGACTGTTCATACCTCTTTTGCAGCAGTCTTTGGATTCCCGGTAAATCTTCTTGTAATCCTTTTATATCTCCATCAAAGTCGGTTTGGAGACGTTTTGAAGCAAAGTTTGTATGCCATATCTCGATCAGTCCATTTTCTATAAAGATCTGTTCACTGAAAAGCGCTGATATACAATGGATTTCATCGCAATCAACAGCGCGGCGTTTAAAAAATGTTTTTGCCGAATTCAAAACGGTTTCGGAGGAGACACCGGCGGAGATATCGTCTATTTTGTTGATCACCGGAATCACATCAAATTGTCCGCCTTTTATGTTTTTAAATTCTGCTAATATCTCTTCGCCTTCGATCAGAATCTGAGGAACCAGAACATAAACAAGCTTATCCAAATTTTTAGCTGCCAAAAGCGCTGTTTGTGAATGTGACAAAAAACCGTTCGCTTCATCGACATCCGCACCGAATCCGGGCAAATCAATCAGGGATAGATTATTCTTAAGAAATAATGAATCCCAGCAGACTGAAACGAAATAGTTTTTCCCTTTCCCGTCAAGGCCCAAACGGTATAAAATGTGCTTCTGCCTTTCCTGCATAAGTAAAACCTCTGGGTCCTTGCAGTTTGGATTGTTTTGATGTACATATGCGCACAAAACAGTTAATATCAAGACGGCTATATGCTTGGGATCACTCGGATTTAAACATAAATCGCTTAATATTGTTTTTTTACCTTCGCAGAAGATGGAAGAAACAAAATACCGTACGTTTTCTAATCCAATGCACTCTTTACAATTGACAAAGTAATCCGCAAGCAGCCAAAATAGCGGCGAGTCAATATCATAACAGGGAACATCAATCTTTTCCCCTGAAGCGGTTTTAACTTCAATGTGAATTTTTTCGCCATACCGCAGTTCAACCGGGACACACGTCGTACGAAGCTGACAAACAGGAAGTAAAGGATATTCAATCAGTGCGTTGATTACACTGGTTTTTCCAGAAGATTGGCAGCCTGCAACACCAACACGGGTACGCGTTTTATGTCCGAACATATTTGGATGCATTTTCTCCACAGTTGGCCTCCTTCCTGCTTTTCCTTACCCTCTAATACTTTTTTCGATACGTTCAAGCTCATTAAACTTGCCTAGAAAATTCGCGATGGCATGCTCAGAATAGCCGGCACGGGGCTGCGGCAAACCAAAATCGTCCCAAAGCAAAAACTCAGTATTCAGCTTAAGCGAACCGCAATCAAGCTTACCGTCACGAATTTCGCTATTGAATAATTCGTATTTTAAACTTGTTATGTGAAAACGGCTAAATGAATCGGGGATATTCCATCCTAAATGATTCATTGCTTTTAGAATCTCATGCTTTGTCTCTTCCGTACGAACCAAACTTACTGGTGACTCATCAATTTTATTCAGAATTAGTGTTACCCGGTTAAAGCCGTCATCCGGCGGAGGCAGCAGAAAATCGTTTGACTGTGTTCCGATAATGAATATCGCTCCCGCCTTTGGAGCCTGCTCACAATAATCTTCATAATTACAGACACAAAATGTATAGTCGGGAATCTTGTTCGCCAGCAGCATGGCAAAGGTTTTCCTTCCAACCGACGATTTATTAGACGCTATGACACAGGAATTTATTTTGCTCTCAATAAGTATATCCATTGAACGCGCAAGCTCTCCGACTGTCCCGGGCTCAATGAAAATAACCTTAACAAATGCGCCGAGACCGGATGATTTTGATTGCCAGTATTGTATTGTTCTGTCTGTGGAAAAGCTTTTTTCACCTGTCAGAACGATAAGCCATTGCCTTACACTTTTTGCTTTTCGAACAAAATCCAGCTGATATTTTTGAGCGCCGGAATCCAGAGAAACAAAATAAAGAATCCTTGAATAAGGCGAATCATCCAGAATTGTTTCCAATGGGTTCTCATCCATAACGGCAGACACCGGGATCTGTCTTTCTTCCAGAAACGAGGTTACTAAAGAAAGATCAAAATTTTTGCAGCTTTGATCAATGATTGCTTTTTCACGTTCCATAATGGGCATACCTCCCCAATATTATTCAGCTTCTCCGACACAAACGGCAGCTTCTGCGGCACGGTCGATCCAGAGGAATAACTGTTGTTGGTTTTTTTGCAATTGGCTTTGAAGTACTGCAGGATCACACTTTTTTTGAGGACTTTCGGAAGATGAATAGGAGACGTCCTTGTTTACCGAATCTTCCCCTAAAATTGTTTTAATCCCTTCACCGGGTTTTTGCCCTTCAGCCATGTATGGCAACCCCCAACCGCCCGCCATACCAACCGCGCCCAGAACCACTCCGGCAATAACAAGCTTTGGCCCGCCCATTACTAATGTGGCAGCAGATACAGCCGTTACAACTGCCGAACCGCACCCTATTACATCCGCTACGACATTCAGCTCATGCCTTGTTGATGAATGTGAAGCTGTATCTGGTTCCGGGTTATGGTCCGCCGATGAATAAAGACCGGCCTTAAACAGAGCAGGATCCAAGTTGGAACACACAGGTGCTGTTAAGTCCGCTTGAACGCGCATCCATATAATTGAAACCCTGTTCGGTGGAAAACCCGCTCTTAAAAATGCGGATTGGAATTCTTTCTCACAATTATCCTGCAAGCGTCTTAAAACAGGATACATCAATCGTTGCTCCTCGTTGACGGTAGCCGATCCTAAAGCCATTGAATTTGAATTTTTAATAAAAGACGGTAAATCTTCCGTGTAAATCCGAGTTAATGCGGATTTAACTTCATCCTTTAATGATTTTTTTGCTATGGAAAATTCCCGTTCCAAGGATGCTCTTTCCATGAAAAAATCCTCACTTTCTATTTAATTAATAATCACTTTTAGCGGTTGCTTTAAATGTATTTCGCTTTGTTTGCCGCGTCTTTCGCTGCTTGAATCGCTCTCTCGGCGTCTTTTATATCACTGCTGATATATGCTGGATGCAGTACTGCGTCCCTTTTTAAGGTATTCAGCTTATCCTCCGCTTCTTTCCGCGCTTTCTCCGCTTTTTCAATGGCCTGGGCTTTCGCTTTCATTTGTTCCGGAGTCTGCTCAGAAAAGGAACCGAAAGAAATTTCGCTGAAGCCTTTTTTGGCTTCGGCCGCTTGGGCTCTTTTCAGTGCGTTTAAATCGCGTTCGAGAGTGGCGTTCGAGAGATTAAGTTTAATGTCGGCTTCAACCATTTTAGCCCGATGAGCGACATCTAAGTCCGCTGATTCGCCGAACGAAACATTGTCAGGCATTTTTTCAGTGGCCCAAAGCGGCATTAAATCGGCTTTGCTGCTAATATCGTTGTAAACCTTGATAAAGGTTGATGCCTGTCCGTGAGCGAAGTTTTCCATCGGGTCGGTTATGTAATCAACAAATGGATTATCGCTCGTTGCTTCCTTGGTTCCGCTCATCCTATTCAATACATTTTTTTTCCATTCATTTTTTTGCTCGGCATACATAAATGTATTTCCCGGTTCGCATAGACATTGCTGCTGCATGACGTGGATGTTTTCATGATAAAGTGTTTCCATGGCGTTTTTGAACGTGTAATCCGGGTTGCGAAGCATCTCCTCATTAAAAGTGATCTTAACAGGCCTGCGTGATGGATCGGTCTTTAACATGCCGGTTTCAGGGTCAACCATAATAAATAAATTCGTTTCGGCGTTTGTGCTGCCCTCGAATTTTCCCGCTTCAAGCTTGGTCGTTTTAATAAGGTCACGGGGAATGCAGCCTTCCTCTGCCATGATCGTATTCATTTCATGCAGCATTGCCAATTTGCCGTTATTGTCAGACGCCTGCCATGCTTGTTCATTGAGGTAGTCGGATTTTTCTGCGATACGTTTAGCGACATCTTCCTGAAATTTTCTCGGATCGCGTTCAACCCGCAGAATATCCTGCATTACTTTGTTGTTCGCTTCCCCAAGCAATTCATTCATATTCTTGCCGTAAAAGACAGAGCCTTTCAAAGAATCAGATAATTTGTTAACATCCAGCGCTTTCTCTTTAACATCAATTGGCAAGAGATTTTCGCCGGAACGTCCCGAGTCTTTCATGAAAGCGGCACTCTTTAAAGCCTCAAATTGGCGGTCACTCACCAACGCTTGTTCGACAGAAAAAATTCTTCTTGCCTTGTCGGCAGCCTCAAAGGTTTTTTTAGCTCCTTCAAGAGCAATCTTAGAAATAG
>Ga0154002_1000562_pt1 | contig 11126 bp, 13 predicted proteins | sample TSNY086MetaG_FD_102276 | JGI IMG/M metagenome (GOLD analysis project Ga0154002, IMG submission 102276) | Attine ant fungus gardens microbial communities from New York, USA - TSNY086 MetaG | ecosystem: Host-associated > Fungi > Mycelium > Unclassified | place: USA: New York, Robert Cushman Murphy... | reverse complement strand
CGTAAGAGGCTTGTCTGTAATGTGGCGTGTGGATTGTGTTGGAGGGGAGTGGCCGTTCTTCGTGAAGGCTCCAGAATTTTTCTAGGAAGGATGTCATAGTTTTTATGCCATCCTTGGTGCCAAGGGGGTCAGGTAGGTATAGCGTTTGTGACACTTTGCGTAGGGCAGTGCAATGTCTTTCATAGATAGGACAGGATTGGATAACATGTTCTTGTGTCTGTATTGGTTCGCCACATGGGTATGCTGGGTATGCTGAGGGAAGAGCATTTGGTAGTATTCCCCTGAGTAGCTGTGTCCTGTTCTGCATTGTAGGAGTCGTCCAAATAGCTCTCTCCTGCCTATTAGTTCTAGGTGTAGGGTGAAGGGATGGCGGTACCCGGTTTGCTGTTGCCCAGCTGCCTTGTTGTGGGGAGCTTCAGAGGCTCAGCCCTAGTCTCTTTTAACAAATAACCAAAAAACAAAACCACGGCTTTCCTTACATTACCCTGATGCTTTGTATCAGAATCTACAACTCTCAAAAGAATCGCAAAACTCATTTCTCATATGCAGCAACTGTCATGTGCGCTGCGTAGGACAGTGCTTAATATGGTATATCGCTGAGTTGAAGGGCTAGCGCAGAGCAGAGTAGAAATAGCTATAAGAATTCTCTCGTATAGATCAGAACACCATCAGAAGATCAGATCAATTGTGAACCAACCATTCACTTCTCCTTTGTGTCTATTAACAAATCTATGGTCCTTGGACAACACCTTGCTCCCACAGAAAATTAAATGGAGCAGATCAAATCATTGGGTGTGCCATACGGTCGAAATTCTAGTACCTGTGGATACTGCTCTCCACCAGGCGAACGAACTCAAGACAGAACAAACCATCATCTTTCCGGCTTAGATACATCAAGGTTGACCTGCCAGGTATTTACACTTTTCTTGTACAGGGATGGGGAAGCCTGAGTCCCCTGGACGTGTTGCATAGGCATACCAAAAAATGATAGATAGGGGCTGGAGGCGCTCAGGTGTGAGGTTCGATATGAATATACTCGTTCAATTTTCACAACCTATCTTAGGAAATTGGTGTTATAAACCTAATCTACGAATTTCTTGTTGCCCACAATATACCATCAAGTTGATACGATCCTCGGTCATTGAGTAGGATGCTTACTTCATGTTTTTCGCCTCTAGGCTTGACGCACTCGCATTCAAACCTTCGAAAAGCCATCGCAAGCTCATAAATCGGTTGGTTTCTCGTCCTTTTTGCGAATGATCTCATGAGTGACGTGGATCAGATGGAACCGATATGTGCTAAGAGGCCATGATGGTGAAGGGATAAATTCAACGTGAGTTGTTTTCTATTGCCGTATGGCAAGGCATGATGAATAAGGATCTATCTAGCAAGCTCAAATCGAAAGGCAAAGAACAGACATTTGATTTCACTGAGTCCATTCACGCTGCAGAAGTCTCATGCCACTCCGAGGAACGCCCTGCTCACAGGTTTGAAGTGCGGGCCTGCCTGTTCACTCTGTTTTAACAGTGGTTCTTTGTCTGACTCTGAGTAACGTAGGTTGAGCTCGAATCTGCCTCATTTACTGAGGAGAAATGCAAGCTTTTTGTCAATTACCAACGTGACATCCACCACGATTTTAAGAATACACCCCAAGGGTTTGAGAAATTCCTTGTAACAACTCCACTCCTGGTTTGCGACTTCCTACTTTCGTCCCTCTCAAGGTTGACCAGTTTGCAGTCTGAGGATATTCCTTACCCGTCGCCACCACCAGCTAACCTCCCAAAGAAGTATGGATCATACCATCAACTATACCGGCTAGATGGGGAGCTGATAGCCATGGCCGTGCTTGACATTCTTCCGTACTGTGTCTCCAGCGTTTATTTTATTTACGGTAAAGCTTGGGAGCATTTCTCTTTTGGCAAGGTCTGTTTTCCTATCGCGCCTCGTCCAATGCCACTGACATATAACAGGTCAGTGCGTTGAGAGAGATTTCCCTCGCGAGAGAGATACATGAAGCCGGAGTATCCGAAATGAGATATCTTTATATGGGTGAATATTTCCATGCTCGATTGATATTCGGCACTGAGCGTGATATAGGCTTTTATATCCAGTCTTGCCAGAAGATGAGATACAAAGGAGAATATGCTCCATCGTATCTCTTAGACCCGGTGAGGCAGCCACTCCTAATTCAGCTGGTTGTTACTCATTCGTCTGCGACAGGAAAACTACGAATGGTTTCCGCTGGAGTTCTGTAAACCCCTCCTGGAAAAAAATAGATATGCATGTTTCTCTAAGCCCAAGCATTCTGTACAGAGCTCCCCTGCCAATGTCTCAGGTAAGCTCATGTTCGAGGTACATTTGTTACTTGATTGTCGATGGCACTTCAGATATCAAGCCACCTCGAATTCTTGACACATCTGTCCTCGATGAGATACGAATCCTAGTACCAGCCCGATCTTCATCTACAAGCGCGTTCATCTGGCCGGTCTATGTGAGAAAGCTTTTTATGTCTCCATTCGCGGAAGACTGATTAATAGCCGATTCTAGCGCACAAATTTGTGGGAGTTTGATGCTGTTCGAGAGGTCTTCGAGGCCTGTGTTGAGGGTCTGGGTATGGGCTTGATTCGGGAAATAATGTTCACCTTGTAAATAATTCGTCTAGATTAAGTGTCTCAATGACTTCCCAATGATGGCAGTTTGAAAGGAGGGTAACAGTTTCCCGGGAACTTCCCACAAACGTCTTGCCCTAGTAAGGTACTAAAAGTGACAGGCACATGACGCATTCTTATCCTCAGAGTTCCCACAACCATGTCATTCTCTGTCATTGCGCTCGGACACACTGGCCAGGGTCTCTTTGACCCGGACATTATGGAATCCCGCGTATCGACCCTATGGCTACAAAATATCCCAACGATTTCACCAACCACTGATTATCTACATCTAAATATCACTATCGGTTACCCTGGCGGTGCCCTCACGTTCCAACATAAGTTCGCACTCGACAGTCAATTGACAGTAGCCGACTTTCGCTTTTCTCCGGACTGGTTACAGCTTTGTAGTCGATATATTCCTGGAGTAACGCTGAGACTCAGCGACGGTTCTTCCCTTTCTATCCCCGTTCCCAACGCTGGTGTGTAATCATCTTTCACTTCTTACGATGTCATTTTATAATTGTTGGTCAGATCATCAGATGACAGATTCCAATTCTCCTAGTGCGTTTGATATGTCGACTTCCCCTTGAGTACCAAACTCAAGTCGTCAAGAAACCAGCGGACTTCAGATGCCTGGGACTTGGTGATCTATTTAGGGAGTGCTGCCAAAACTGACTGTGCATGTGTATAATGAGGATGTCATCAGTTGGTAGCAGCCATAATGGATACCCGTTGTGTTCGACTAGACTACTATAACGAGAAGATCATTGTGAGGCCATGCAACAAATCCTCTTTACGTAAAGCAGTACCTTCGTTCGCCCATCTATGTATTTCCACCTCCAAATCATCAGAACATGCATCAGGCTCTCCTACTATTCTACTACAAATGCTTTATCCTCTTGTCGACTACGTTCAGTCACAAGATCAGCTGTCCGATTATTGAGAAAGGTATGTTGGCCCCTTGAGCATAGACACCCGTAAGCAAAAGAGGAGTTGTCGGGAGGTTTTCCGATGAGACTAGATGATCAGTTGCATAATGAATTTTGTCGGACCAGCTCTTGGATTGTTTTGAAAATGATCCGTAATGTGTAGATTTTTGTGCAAGAGAGTAATTCCCGCGCTGTGACGCTGCGCCCTGTCACAATCATCTCCCCTTCAAAACCCGGTCGTAAAAAACAATGGTACGCCGCATATCAGATTCAATGAGCTTAGCACAACATACATTGATCAGCTCCGCAGGCAAACCCGCGAGCGGAGGCAGTATGTTTATGCGAAATCTCTTGAGGCACAGGAGAGGCAAATTTGGGAACGGAAACAGCGAGTGAAGGATGCACTTGCAACTGGAAAATCTCTGCCGACTGAATTGCGAAAAGATGCGGAGAAATTAGGAAAAGACCTACCATTTGATGAGGCACAAAGTGGTGTGCATCTCAGTTAGATTCGATTCGCAATTGGTCTGAACCATCTAATCGGTAGAACCTTTGACTCATGTCGACAACGAGTATGCTCGAGCTGGCATTCAGGACCCAAGAATTGTCATCACTACATCAAGAGATCCAAGTTCCAAGCTTTCACAGTTCGCCAAAGTCAGTATCCTTAAACAGTTGTCCAGTTCAATAGATTCAGTTTTCTGATAGGAAATGAGGCTCGTATTTCCCAATTCCCATAGAATAAATCGTGGAAACTATGTCATAAAGGAATTATCTGAAGCATGTAGGACGAAGGAGGTTACAGATCTTATAATATTGCACGAGCACCGTGGTGTCCCTGGTACGTTTGTCTGATATATCGCCTCAGACTCGTTTTACTGGAGCTTCTCGTTTTCTCGCTCGTTTGTCCAGACGCTATGATCGTATCGCATTTCCCTCATGGACCGACAGTTTATTTCACTCTGAGCAATGTCCAGTTACGGCATGACATCAACACGTACAAAGATTCCACAGTTTCCGAGCAATATCCCCATCTCATCTTCGAAAACTTCACGTCTAGACTTGGGGAGCGTGTTCGTGACATACTCAAGTATTTGTTCCCAGTACCGAAAGAGGATAGTAAGAGAGTAATGACTTTCTCAAATGAGAATGATTTCATTTCTTTCCGGTAAGTGAACACATTTTCTTCGAAATTCCATCTCTTAACCATTTGATCCATAGTCACCACGTTTTTGTCAAGATCCCGAGAAATGTCCAGTTAGCAGAGGTTGGCCCTCGATTTGAGATGAAACGTGGGTGATTACTAGCTTTTGTCTCGAACACGGACCTAGATTGTTTGCAGCGTATGAAATTCGACAAGGAACGATTGAACAAATTGAAGCAGACCGTGAATGGGTGCTCTCTCATTACACACGGACGGCCAGGAAGCGAAATGTGTTATCCGGCCCTAAATCTTTGGACGGTCCGGAAGATCGGCCGGCGAAGAAGTCCAAACGATAACATTTTTATGGTTCTTTGTCCTCAGTATTTTGTTTCCGAATTAGAAAAGCCGTCTATTGCTATCTCGACCTAATCGACAGTCAGGTTTTGATCCAGCTCGGAAAAGCCTTCGAAAAGTGATTTGAAGAGATCAATGGTAGGTTGAACATCATGAGTGCCGGCAGTTTCACGGATAGAATGCATAGAAAGCATTGGAGCCCCGACATCCACAGTTCGAATACCGATCTGGGAAAGGAGTGGGCCAACAGTGGAGCCGCAAGGCCTGGAAAAAGATGGGTGCATCAATGCGGCTTCTAATGGAAATGTAGAAGATCCAACTTACATGTCATTTCTGACTTCAAATTCCTGTTTTTTTCCTCCATAACGAGCGATCATCTTCTTCAAAATGAAGGAGGAGATAGAGTCCGTGGCATAGCGCTGTTTGGCATTGGTCTTGATGATGATGCCGCCATTTATGATTGGACGATGATTTGTTTCATGCTTGCACGCGTAGTTGGGGTGGACAGCGTGGGACATATCACAGGACAGTAAAAAGGACTTGGCAACGGACTGCGCATATGTCTGAGGTGTAGGAGAGAGGCGGCTTAACAACGTGGGGAGTAAGCTGCTCATAGCACCTGAGGTGGATACGCTCCCAATTTCCTCGTGGTTAAACAGTGCAATAGCATTAATGTTTCCCTTCACTTCAGGAAAAAGGGTTGAGGTCGAATAGTCCGCTATGGCCTCGACAGCACAAAACCTGATGAAGGTAAATGTTGTATTCAGCAGAGTCGTGAACCTATCTGGATAAAACACGCACGAAGAGAATAAATTATCCAACCTAGGACTGAAAATAAACTCGTTGCTGATACCCCCAAGGACTGATGGTTGAGTATCATAAAGCGACCTGCAAGGTTTGTGATGCGAATTTTGAGAAACTTCAAGGACAGAAAACCCTACAATTCAAAATCATGAATCTCTTCAGGTGCAACAGACAACTCTTCGCAAAGAAGATCTAGGAAGGCGGGATGGTGGTTTTCCTGAATAGCTGAAGCTTGTTGTGCGTTCCTTGTTTGTGGAACGTCTCCATCCGAGTCCTTCTTAACTGAATTCAGCTCAGACTCGATCATACCAAGAATGGGTACAAATTCAGTTTCTTGGTTGAACTTGAAATTTTCATTGACACTCCTATCCACTGGATCATGGTCAATCATGACTGAACACGAAGGTTGTCGCACTCACAGTGAATGGCCAAGGTTGGTATGCGCATGATGGGCCGATTGATCTTTACAAGTTTGGACCTAAAAGCACCAGATCTTTCTGCGACAATCACGCGTCCAGCAATTGAAAGGTCACGGTCCAGCCAGGAGTGCCAAATGCCCCCTCCATACGTTTCGATTCCAACTTGCATGTATCCCAGCGTTGAACGCTTGGAAATGGGACGAACCTAAAAATCAAATGAGCATTGTCAAGTTAATTCACAGCCGGATGCACCTTCAGATTTGGACTGTCTGCGTGAGTTGCAACGACACTGATTCCGGTACCATGTTCCCATTGAATTGGAAGTGAGAATGCCACTAGTGCCGCCTGGTTCCTGCGTCACGTATCAGCGACCCGAGCGTGCAGGCGATGGTGAATTAGTACCTCGTGAAATAGTACTTCCCTCCTGGAGATAGATGGTCCCAATTATCTGTTTCTTTGAGCTTTGAATTCCAAAGGTGAATACCCTGTTGATTCTCAAGCTGATTCAAAGTCACCTTTTGGAAACCAGCGCTCTCGAGTCGAATCGTGGCATTGTGGACGGCATGAAACGGTGTTGGAGATGCATTTATGAATTTCAGAAGATGAGACGCAGCTTCTGGTACTGCAGGATAAAGCATCATGGTCCGAGTGAGAATCTCAGCAGTTCTATTTTGGATCGCAAATAATTAGACACGTGATCATGCCATCAAGGTCATTTGTGTAGAAGTTTTTAGCAATCCCTTTGACCACCATGGTGCAGAGCTACCTTAAGCATGGGCCTACCCAGGTATGGAACACAAGTTTTATGCAGTTGTTTCACCCTCTCAATTAATTTGAAGGCCTTTGGATTAGTCTGTAGCTCATCGTCAAACTCTGTTTTCGACGGAAAGCTTGCATATGTCCCTGCTTTGGAAGATGTACTCGTATGGGACGTTAAGAAGGGGAAAATGGTAAGGATTGGCGTGATTACTGGGCTGAGAGCTAATTTCGTATAGCTTGCCATGTGGCACGAGACTGGGCATCGTTCTGAGGTTACCTGTATTCAGAGATCCCCTCAGCCCAATGTCTTTGCTGTTGGTTATGCTGATGGTTCTGTCCGACTCTGGAACTCCACGACAGAGTCCGTCGTGACAACTTTTAATGGGCACAAGAAGGCTGTTACCTCGCTTGCTTTTGACGAACAGGGAACTCGACTTGCATCTGGTTCACAAGATACTGACCTCATTGTGTGGGATGTTATCGGGGAAACTGGTCTTTATAGGTCAGAAGCTCGCAAACTTTCATTTGAAACTAATCGAATTCGAGTATTTGAGATTGCGCGGTCACCGTGATCAGATAACGAACATCCACTTTTTGTCATCTTCCCGAGATCTCCCCTCAACTTCTACTTCGATAGCACCAGGGTATCTGTTGACCTCCGGGAAGGATACTTTCATCAAGTTTTGGGACCTCTCGACGCAGCACTGTGTTCAGACAATCGTTGCACATCGATCTGAAGTTTGGTCTCTGGACATTAATCGGAAACAGGAGTCATTTTTCACAGGAAGCGGAGATGGAGAAGTCAAAGCTTGGAAGATTGACTCAGAAGCACTCGCCAGAGGCCTGAAAGAGACAGAGACCGGTGAAGTACGTCCACTTTCACATTCAAATGCCTTCTGAAGGTAAAAAAAAACACTCTCAGATTACAAAATTCATTCACCCAATTGCCAACCTTCCACTTGCTTCCCGACATCGCGTCTCTCAGATTCTATTCCACCCTACCCAAGCATTCGTTGCTATTCAGTCCCATGATCGGTCAGTAGAGGTATTCCGCATACGGACGGAGGAGGAAATAAAAAGAAAACAAGCTCGACGGAGGAAACGGGCGCAGGAAAAGCAGAAACAAGGAAAGACGGAAGAAGCGAAATCTGGGGACGATGAAACTGAGACTGCCTTGGTTGACATGTTTACGCCATACCTCGTTGTGCGTGCTAGCGGAAAGATTCGGTCTCTTCACTATGGTCCAGACGACAAGGCTACAAAACCAGGAATTCAAGTGAGTAAAACTTCTGGGTTCATCAACCGACTAAACATCATATAGCTTTTTGTTGCTCTGAACACAAATGCCATTGAAGTGTACCATGTCCCACCCCCAACAAAATCAAGAGATGGGCTCCCTGAAGCAACACGCTCCTTCAGCGTTGATGTACCTGGCCACAGAACAGAAGTTCGATCACTTTGCCTTAGTTCCAATGACCAGGTACTGGCCTCCGCTTCAAATGGTTCCCTCAAAGTATGGAATATGAGAACCACTTCATGTATCAGGACCATGGATTGTGGACATGCAGTCTGCAGTACATTCCTTCCGGGCGACAAACATGTTTGTTGATTGTGCCACCTTGCTTCTCCTTTTCTGAATTTGATTGCTTTGACCAGGTTGTCGTCGGAACAAAAAGTGGAGAAATTCTAATATATGATATTGCCTCCTCAACCTTGATTGACACGATTCAGGCCCATACAAGTACTATTTGGTCTATCCAAGTCCATCCAGACGAACACGGTCTTGTGAGTGGTAGTGCAGATAAAGATGTCAAATTTTGGGATCTTGAGCAGAAGGCTGCCGCGGGTGACAGTGTGAGAATTCACTGACCTCTTCTCATTGCATTCAGATTGAATGGTGCTCAGGTTCAAAGCGGAAAGACCATTTCTCTTGTTCATGCACGAACCCTCAAAGTGGCAGATGAAGTGCTAGCTGTCCGTTACAGTCCAGATGGAAAGTTTTTGGCTATAGCATTGTTAGACTCTACCGTGAAGGTGTTCTATCAAAATACGCTCAAGTTCTTTTTGTCATTGTATGGTCATAAGGTACGAGTCCACGATCCAAATGAAGACAACCCTTTTGCTAATGCTCTTTAGCTTCCTGTATTAGCCATGGACATATCACATGACTCTAAACTCATTGTTACTTGTTCTGCCGACAAAAACGTTAAGATATGGGGTTTAGATTTCGGTGATTGTCATAAATCAATATTTGCCCATGAGGAAAGTGTGATGCAGGTGGCCTTTGAAAAGGGATCGCATTATTTTTGGACAGTGAGCAAAGACAAGATGTTAAAGTATTGGGACGGCGACAAGGTGCGGTACCAGTGTCATTGCCGCCTGGAGTCTGACGCTCATTGTTGATTACTCTGTATTACTCTAGTTTGAATGCATTCAGAAGCTTGATGGCCATCACGGAGAGATATGGACTTTGGCTGTCAGCAACCATGGAAAATTTGTCGTTACCGGCTCGCAAGATAAGTCGATCCGTGTATACGAGAAGCTTGATGAACCTGTGCGTGATTTGCTTTAGTGAATGTTGAACTCGTAGCTAATGGGACGGGACAGCTTTTCCTAGAAGAAGAACGTGAGCATGAGCTGGAACAACTATATGAGGCTGGAGTGGCAGAAACCATGAATAAGGAGGACGTTCCAATCGGTAGTGGTGCAGAAGATGGCTTTTTGACAACCACTCAGTCAGAGGTCATGCCAGTCTCCAAACAGACCACTGAAACTTTAATGGCCGGGGAGCGTATAATGGAAGCATTAGACCTTGCAGACAATGAGCGTGCAACATTTCGAGAGTACGAAGAGGCGATGGCCAAACTTGCTCAAGACGACCCATTGAGACTACAACCACCACCCAGGAACCCAGTCCTTGCTGCCAATGACCTGGACCCAGAGGCTTACGTTCTACGTACGGTTGAAAAGGTACAGAGTGCGGCTTTACATGATGCTCTTTTGGTCCTTCCCTTTGGAAAAATTGTCTCGTTGATGTACTATTTGACAACTTGGGCGCAAAAGGTAAGGGATTTTCTCTAAATTTATTTTTGAAAAAAAGGATGTGGCAACACTGATCCTACGACTTCAGGGCCAGAGTATACCGCTTGTTTCCCAAATTATGTTCTTCATCTTGAAGGTGCACCATCATCAAATCGTGGCAAATCGCACGATGAGGACGGCGCTCATTCCCTTGGGCAAACACCTTCGGGCGGCGTTGCAACGTCAGAAGGAGATTATGGGTTACAATCTAGCTGCCTTACAGTACATGAAAAGACGAAATGAGGCGGAACGAATGGCTCGTTTCTACGAGGAGGAGAACTGGGACGAAGAAAAGGTCCGCGATCGGATTGCAGAAAGGAAAAAGCGAAAGAGGATCACTCTTAAAGCCTAGTTTGTACGTAGGAAACATGGGTCAACAAATCTAACAAATGCACAAAAATCAAATTAGGGGACAAGATGAGAGAATCATGCTGGCTTTCTGTCTAAAGGTGTTGCGGTCCCCACAAGTCAAAGCGCCTGAGCGAATTTGAGAACGTAATTCATGAATGCACCAGACTACTCACCATTCCTTCGGATGAGTCGCCCGCCTCATCTTGACAGTGGTCACGCCAACGCTTAAGTCTGCAAGCGCTTTGAATGCGGCCTTTGTTAGGTCAACATGTCTTGAGCCCTGGGCACAACCAGCACATGTATCAATCACTCGGACAAATATACATTTGTTTTTGTTGCTACATACTGTCAAACATAAGAGAACACCTCACGATTGAAGACATCAAGTATGCCACGTACACTCGAGAAACTCGAAACATTTTGGTCGGTCAACCCATCCTTTCAAAGTGAGGGCGCAGGCAAATGATTCATCCTGGACAAGGTGAATCAATTTATTCTGCCACTCGAAACGGCTATGATGCTTACGGTCGGTGCCCAATTGCTTCTGGACCAACAACTTGGACTCAGAAGATCCTGACCAGTGTACCTTGGATTGCTGATAAACAAAGTATTCATCGTTTAGGTGGCAAAGGAT
>Ga0154002_1000560_pt1 | contig 11138 bp, 10 predicted proteins | sample TSNY086MetaG_FD_102276 | JGI IMG/M metagenome (GOLD analysis project Ga0154002, IMG submission 102276) | Attine ant fungus gardens microbial communities from New York, USA - TSNY086 MetaG | ecosystem: Host-associated > Fungi > Mycelium > Unclassified | place: USA: New York, Robert Cushman Murphy... | reverse complement strand
GTCTGTTTGTGCTTATGTTAGAAACTTAGAAGACCAATGGCAGTATTTTGATGAATACGATCTGGTTCTGGTGGGAGAAGAATATTCGATTTCGAAAAAATCAGCATTATTTTGCTCTCCAACACAGATAAGCGCTTATCAAGGAAATGCAGCAGGAAAAATCCAGGCAGTTGATTCCGGACAAATGAATCTTTATAATTTGCTGCAAAACTACAGGTATGATTATCAAGCTTTATTGCAAAACAGTATTAATCAGAAAGGTTCACTGGATGTATTAAATGCATTTACTCAAGCACGAATAGATGAATATCTTTATTTATATGAGCTATATTATCCGGATAGAGTAAGAGTGTTTGACCGTTTTGCCAAAAGGGAGATAAATAGTGGTATTTACTTAACAGAAGTGAATTATTTTAAATTTATGACATATATGTTAGTTGAAGATAAATACACCAAAAAAATTGCGAATGTTATGCGTGCTAACAGGACACTGACGCTGGTGATAAATGTAAGCAATACTGATGCAAATTTTAATAGTGGAACAAAAAAACTAACAATGACAGATATAAAGACGAATAGAACGCTTACTATTCCCTATAAAACGTTCTTTCACGAATTAGGACATGCGATTGACTATTACGAGGCATTTGGGAATGCCTGGTACAGTGATAGTTTCTTAACTGAGGATGTTGAATGGATCCCTTATTTCTCCATACATGCTACTAATAATACTGTTTTATACAGGCATACAACCCAAAAAGAAAATAAAACAATTCATCAATGGGCCGAATCTGATGTAAAAAATCTTTTATATAAAGTAGGTGCAAATGTGGTAAACACTAATGCGGCAGTTAACAAGATGTCTGCACAGGACAAGATTAATCTTCTATTAAATCTGATAAATAATTATTTTTTAATTGGAGACGGTAATAATAAATCAATTGTATTGAATGCAGTGGAGAATACGATATATGTGGACATTATAAAACAGGCTAACGCAGAAATGCAGAATCAAGCTGGTATAATAAATATAGCTCATGATATGTGTGAAGGTACTTCCGGGGCACAAATCGGTGGCGGGCATGGTTTTGACTATTGGTATTATGGTAGCAATGATAGAGCGGTATTAGCTGGCAGAAAGAATATTGGAGATCGAAAGAATAATATAAATAAAGAGGCCTTTGCAGGTTTTTTTGAGTATAAAGCGATGGGAATATCAGATGGAATTGATCCGGCAAGAAATGTCCTACCTAAAATGATCGTAGCTTTGGAAAAAATGCTGAAGGAGATATTGTAATGAAGACAAAAATACTGAAATCTGTAATCGTGATATTCGTACTAATGGGGGTGTGTATGGCCTGTAAGCAGTCAGATAATTCAGAGAACTATTTTGGGAACTATGATGAGGTGGGGCGAGTGTATTTTGTAGAAGAATATGCATATGATTCGTCTTCAGATTTAAGTAATAAAATTTCTATAAAAGCAACATTTACAAAAGAACTAATATCGTATGAAATATCTCCTGTATTCATCAATCATACGGAACCAGTTGTATATGAGAGAGGGTTTGATGAGTTGGGGTGGGAAGCACTGATTGAAATTATGGAAAAATATCAATTAGCAGATTGGACAATTGAAGGGAGGTATCTTTATAGAAATTATTCCGGTGGACCATCCCATTACGTTAAACAGGAGGATGTTGAATATGTAAGGCAAGGGGATTTTTTCAACCTGAATCCAGAGGGTTTTTATCTTGGAATGGATCAGAATGAGCAAGATTTCAGGTGTAGTTATTATGGTGTCATAAGTGTTTTTCCGGAAGATGATCAAACGAGACCTTTCTGGCCTGAAAGCGGATCCAATCTCTTATACAGTGGTTATGGGGTTCCGCCAAACTACAATGAATTCCGTCAAGAGTTATGGGACTTTGTTATTGAGTATACGGGGGGATTTGATTGGAGGGTAAAGTCAGACCAGGTAGGGCAAGAGTTAATGCACCAGATGTTCCCCTATATGACCGAACAAAAGAGTGAGGAAAATCCCTATCAGAATATCCGCTATTTCAGCATTATGGAGAGCTACGGTGGAAAGGAGATAGGCCCCAAAGCCGGTTTCACCTATGACGGGGGGGAAAAAACCTTTTTTTATCGTTATCCAAATTTTGGAAAATTGTATTCTATAGCTGAGAATAAACAACCATTTTTGTATTGCGATGACGCAGGAACTAATATTAGCACCCCAAATTATTTCGTGATTGAAACAATTATTGATGAGAACGAAGTTGGGTTGGAGACGTTAAAAAGCCTGCTGGAGAAATATGCTGTATTTGAATGGGAGCCAAACCGAATCGGTGAGTTTTATTCCGCTTATGTGAACCAGGGGACTTTTTTTAACGTAGATAATTTAACAGATATAGAAGATGAAAATGAAAAATGGTTCAGGAGCTCCTGTGATATTTTGATTAATATTATCCTCAGTGATGGAACATATAAGGAAATTCGCTTGCAGAATGGAAAACTACCCCAAACATATAATCAGTTCAGGGTAGAGTTTTGGGATTATTTTGTTGACTATTGTTATAGAAATGAAGTGGAGTCATTATATGTGAAATATGAACAATCCGGCCTTGATGATCCGGCTATGCAACAGACAGATTCTTATGCCGTTCTTATGATACGTGAGATGATATATAAAAATATAGAGTTGGAAGAATTCCTGGAGCAAAAAGACTGGAGAACTTATCTCGATGAGCAGGGATATCAATTCATGCTGTTAAAGTATCCATATATGGATTCGGAGACAGAAAATTCTGAATGAGGAGATTCAATGAACACACCTAAATATCTGGATGAACAACTGGCAAAAGCCAGGCGAATTTATTTGGAAGAACAAATTGAACAACAGGAAGACAAAGGCATATGGAAAGGGGAGATTTACAAAATGAAGGGGCTGCTTTTACCCGGATCCCTGTTCCATATGCAGCTGCCTGATCTTTTTTTCGAGAAAAAACTGGCGGAGAAAGAGCCGGATGAGCAGACGTTTGCTCCCTCTCTTGTCATGCTTTCAAAGGACAACAATATTTTTTGTTCTTTTTACAATACGAAACATTCCAAAATCTACGAGCCTGATGCGGTACGCGAGATGTTTGATATTTTGTATCCGGATCACGAACTGAGTGCATTAGAGGCGGTACAAAATAAAACGCTGGAGATATTTGATTTTCACTATATAAGTAAAGATGCGACAGGCAGATATTATCATACCATATTTACATTCCATTCAGACAGCGAACAGGTTATCGGACATTTTAGCGGGGCATTGACGGAACTTAAAAAGTTGAAACAAATGGAGCAGAAAATCTTAAAAACCATTGAGATAGAAGGAGCGGCACTATGAGGGAAATGCTGATCAAAATAGAACCATTTTCGTTTGTTGAATTGAGTCAGGTTCTGATAAAAAAGGAAGTCAACCAACATGCCACGGCATGCATTTGCGGGATTGTTGAAGCAGAAATGACGGAGGATGCCAGACATTTACTATTGTCGGAGCGTACCAGGGTTACTATCGACGTGCTGGACGAAGAAGAAAAAAAAGAGCGGCTGTTTTGCGGAATGGTCAAAGAGTATCAAATGGAGCACCAGAATTTTGTTGATTATCTGACCCTGCATCTGGTTGATGAGACTTATCTGATGGATGTTATGCCCCATACACGGGTTTTCCAGGAAGAAGAGAAAACCTACGAAGATGTATTTCAAATAATAACAAAGGATTATAATTCAGGCGGAATCATAACCGGAACAAAGGCCCGGGCAAAAGCACCGGAACTGCTTGTCCAGTATCAGGAAACCGACTGGGAATTTGCGAAGCGGCTGGCGGCGCGGTGCCGGAGCTGCCTGGTGCCGGATACATTTACGGTTGGTTCCCGGTATTTTGTAAGACTGCCGGAAAGAGAGACTGTCACTTTGCCGGAGCGGACAGAGTATACCATAAAGGGCGGAAGATATCCCGTTTACATAGTAAAAAGCAGAGAAGTGTACGATGTTGGAGAGGAACTTGTTTTAGAGAGGATGTCTTTGTTCGTGTACAAAATAAAAACCGAATACCGATCAGGTGAGCTTTGGCATGAATATTCTCTGCTAAATGACCCGGAGCAGATTGGAAGCGGAATGTTTAATCCTAATATGGCCGGTGTATCATTATCTGGAAGCGTAAAGAAGGTATGCGAAGACAAGGTACAGATTGAGGTTACACTTGATGAGTATCAGACCAAAATCCGCAGATGGTTCCCCTATTCTACTGTGTACTCCTCACCGGATGGAACCGGGTGGTACTGTATGCCGGAAAAAGGAGACCAGATTCGTCTGCATTTTCCGGATCAGCGGGAGGAACAGGCCTATGTAATCAGTTCGGTGCACCTGCATACCGAACACGGGCGTTCCAATCCGGATCATAAGTCGTTGAAGAATAAATACCAGAAAGAGGTACTGTTTACACCGGAAAAACTTGTACTGACAGACAATGCCGGAAGCTTTATAGAAATTTCTGACGAGGAAGGAATCCTGATTCAAAGTGACAAAATGATTCGGATTCACGCAAAAGAGCAGGTTACGATTGCCAGTGAAGACGATAATGTAACCATATCGGCAGCAGAAATGTTGAAGCTGAAGCAGAATGAAACCATGATTAAGCTGGATGAGGATATTATTTTTTCCGGCGGAGAATTCCGGATTCAGTAAAACTACGAGAGGAGCAAAGGAGAAAACCATGTTTGTAGATGAAAAGATTGCCATGCTGGAACGTTACCGCAGGCAAACCGTAAGGGAGGAAGAAAATGCTGTCCAGGAGGCCGAAGAAACAGCAGAGCTCCTGACCCTGGAAGAAGCACTTGGGGGAATCAAAGCGGGAGAACTAACCCTGCAGGACGGAACCAGACTGACCTTTGAGACGCGGAGCTATTTTGAAAAAGAGATACCGGTTCCTTTCCTGGCGAATTTCTATCAGGCCTGGGAAGAGACGGGGGAATCAGCCGTATATGTCAATCATGACCACGAAATCAGCCAGGTGGTAAACTGGCTGCGGGAAAATATCAGAACGATCAGTATGAAGCAATGGGAAAATCTGCTGGTAAACGGAATGGCGAGAAACGGTTTGTTTGCCAAAGTGGTAAAACGGGAACAGCTTGACTGTATGGAATACCTTTGTTATGAGGTTCCCAGTGGAAAAGGCTGGGTTTATAACATCATGTTCCGGATGAAGGGGAAGGACAAGCGTTTTACCGGAAACTTTAACTGTATGAAAAAAGAAGCTGACAGTTACGGGGTGGTGTTAGAGGCAATGGTTTTGCAGCTGGAGGAATGGTTCCGGGAGCAGTAAGGAGGGATGACAGTTGGGACAAAGAGAAAATGATGGAGCAGTTACTTATAAAGATTTAAGCTTATCCGTCCGGAATGTAATCTCGATCCGCAGGATTGAAATCACCCAGGAGCCGGGTGACCATGCACGCATGTATGTGGAAGCGGTTCTGGACAGTGACATGGAGGAAAATGACTTTCACGAGATTGAGGAACAGGTTTTTCTGGTATATGAACGTGAGGAAGGAGCAAACATCCTGTTTTACGGCATCATTGACCAGATCCGGATGGAGCGGGAAGGAGCGGACCGGCTGCTGTATCTGAACGCCCGGGACGCGACCAGACAGATGGATATTGAAAGAAGGAGCCGGGCTTTTCAAAATCCGCAGATGACGGTCTCCCAGTTAGTGGAAGAGGTAATGGCTGCCTATCCGGATGCGGATTATAAAATCCACGTGGCGGATGAGCCGATTGGACAACTGGTGATCCAGTATGAGGAAACCGACTGGGAATTCCTGAAACGTTTTTTCTCAAAATACCATGTGCAGCTTTATCCGGACACCTCTTATCCGGTGGTCCGGTTTCAGGCCGGTTTATCGCCGGCACCGGAACCCTGGAACTGGGATGATCTGCCTTATGAGCTGTCACAGGACTTTAACTGGCTGGAAAAAATGAAACAAAACGGGTTTGCAGAACTGCTGGCGTCACAAAGCGTTTCCTACCGGTTGGAGAGCTATGATATTGCGGTACCTGGCAGCCAGATGACATATAAGGGGAATTCCTGGTATCTTGCATCGGTGAGAAGATACCTTCTGGACGGCAATTTAAGACATTCCTATTGTCTGAAACAGCCGGAGGGTCTGTATGCGGTTCCTTATTTCAACCAGCAGATGACCGGCATTTCCATCGACGGGACCGTGTCCGCCACCGAGCGGGACAGGGTACAGGTGACCATGGAGATCGATGCCGGGAGTGACGGGACGAATCATTACTGGTTCCCCTTTTCCACCGTGGCCTCATCCTCGGATGGAAGCGGATGGTATTGCATGCCGGAGCAGGGAGAAAGTGTCCGTGTGTTCTTCCCGGTGGATGATGAAAAAGAGGGGTATGTGATCACCAGTATCAAAGGCCACGAGCCGGAGGCCGGCAATGCGGCAGACCCGATGGGAAATCCTGCTGTCAGAAGCATTGCTACCCAGCAGAATAATCAGGTCCAGTTTACGGAATCCGGGGTAGTCATTGCCGCCGGCGGGGAGAATGGAAGCGTGCTGATCAATAAGGATGGAAGCGTGGTTCTGGACGGACTGCTGGACATCACCATAGCGGCAGCGGAAGCGATCCAGATCATGGCCGGGAACGAGCTGGTTCTGACGTCGCAGACAACCATCAGGCTGGTGAGTGATGCCGGTTCCGATATCGAAGTAAAAAGCGGGGAAATCGGGCTTCATGGAATGATGATATATGAAAACTGTTAGGAGGCACAGCCATGGCATATACAGCAGCACAAATAGCAATCGAAGGAGTCACCATCACCAGCCTGGAGGCGTTTGAGCTTATCTGCCGTCCGGGCGAACATGCAGTACTGAAGCTTGGCGGATATGTGGAAGAAGATCAGGGTGAGAATATCCTGTATGAACTGCGCGGGTATGAACCGCTGTCGGTCTCTGTAACAGAAGGGGAAGCATCCACGCTGTTGTTTGGCGGGGTGATCACTCATGTGAAGGTAACCGGAGCCGGGCAGACCAGTTACATAGAACTGGAAGCCAGCAGCAGGAGCCTGCTGATGGATATTCAAAAGAAGTCCCGGTCCTTTCAGGATGTATCCATGACATACGGGCAGCTGATTGCCGAAATCATGAAGGATTATCCGCAGGGCGATGTCAGGCTGTCCATAGCGGACAGGCCGCTGGGAGACATCGCTGTCCAGTACCGGGAAACAGACTGGGAATTTCTGAAACGGATGCTTTCCATGCTTCATGCAAAAGTGTCCTGTAATCAGGCGGCAGAGGTACTCCAGCTATATGCAGGGATACCGGAAGGACTGCCGGAACAATGGCTCTATAAAAAACAGGAAGTAAAAAAGGAAATGGGCGCTTACGATTACTGGCGGCAGCAGGGGGCGGAGGTTGCGGATGTGGATTTTCTTGTGTATACCGTAGAAACGGAATGGCTGGCTCCGCTGTTCGATCAGATGATGATCCGGAATGAGACCTTTCTCGTAAGAAGCAGTCACTGTCAATTGGAAAAAGGACTGATCCATTGCACCTGTGAGCTTCAAAAAAAGCAGGGGATGATGGAACCCAGGCAGTATCCCATGCATCTGACCGGCGCCGCTTTAGAGGGAGAGATCGTGGATGTGCAGGGAGAACAGGTGAAGGTTCATCTGGCCATCGACAACGGGAGAAATGATCAGGATGTATACTGGTTTTCCTTCTCCACCTTATCGGCCTCCCCGGATGGGAGCGGCTGGTATTACATGCCGGAAAAAGGCGATCAGGTAAGAGTATATTTCCCGTCTAAATACACGGGCGATGTGATTGCAATCAGCGCGGTGAGTACTTATGACGGCAGGAGCGGAGACGGACCGGACAAAATGGGAGTCACTTCCACGAAGAGCTTAAGCAACCGGCACGGGCAGGAACTGAGTATGGGCGAAGACGGATTGTGCTTAAAATGCAGCGGCGGCTCCGCCTGCCTGAACATAGGGAATGACGGAAGCATTTCCTTAACAGCAGAGAAAATGATCAATATCAGTGCCCAAAAAGATGTCGTGATTTCGTCAGAGACGGATATGGTCTTCCATGGAAGGCAGACCGTGGCGCTGTGCTGTACGAAGGGCGGACAGATCATTCTGCAAGATAATGGAAATTTATATATCAAAGGAACGGAGGTTCTGGTAGATTAGGAAACCGGAGGAGTGAGAAACATGACCAGACAGGAAGCGATGAAACGTTTTAAACAGGAGCAGGCAGAAACCCTTGAGCAGGCAAAGCAGCTGTTCTGGCAGCAGGCCGAGGGAGAATCCGGTGCTTTTGCCCATATTTTAAAGCAGGTGTTTTATTCCATCCGGGAAGAAGCCGGAAGGATGGAGAAGGAAAAGCTGATGTTTTTTCATTTTTCGCTGTTACGGACCGACCTGTTAAACCGTAAGTACAATGTTTTGGTTCAGGCGCTGGATGCCCGCTGGTATCTGGATACGGAACCGCTGGAGCTGACATTTTCCCTGGATGTTCTTTTCCAGGTGCTGAATCCGGTCTGGGATCAGCTGTCAGACGGAACCAGAAAATACATCGGCAAGGTAAATTCCTGCGATGTGGATATCATCATGCAGCAGCTGGCGATGGAGTGTAACGGGCTTCTTTGCCACCAGCTCCGCTTTATGCTGCGGGATATTGAAGAAAATAAGGATTTTGCGGCTACCCCTAAGCAGGAAGCCTGGTATATCCGCTGGGGCGAATACCGTGATAACAGTGAGATCGTCGCCAGTGCCGACCGGATTGCCAAGGATCAGCAGACTTGGTCGCGCAGTGTCCGGAAAGCAGCGCAGAAGGAAGAGGAGCTGGTGGCCGGGTACTGGTACGGTGCTGAGCTGGGAGATACGGATTGCCGGAATTTACCGATGTATTTTATTAATTTTGAGGATTGTACGCTGAAAAACATCTCCTTTGCCCATGCCAACATGACCGGGGCAAGATTTCGAAACTGCCGGATTGAAGGCTGCAGCTTTGAGGAAACCGTGCTTCGACAGGCGGACTTTACGGACTGTACATGGGAAAACAATGTATTTACCGGAGCAGATGTAACAAATGCGGTGTTTATGGAGCAGGAGCTTCCCTTTGTACATCTGGAAGCGGAGCAGCTACAGGATATTCTGATAGACAGGAGGCGGGCAGAGGCATGAGATTTTTTATGATGCAGCAGGATAAGAAACTTCCGGATATCATCCAGTTCCGGGATTTTGACATCCGCGGACCACGGCATATTTTTTATAAAGAGGAGGCCGTGACGGTAAATGAACATACCATGATGTACCTGGCGGAAAAAAGCGGGGAGACGGTACCGGATTTCATCCAGAGTCCCGTTCACATGATCTCCGATACGGTAAAAAAGGTGTTTGACATGTATGAGGATGATATGGTATTCCGGACCATTGTCATCGCCGACCAGAAAGAGGACCGGATGCTGAAATACCATCATCTGCTTCTGGAACGGCTGGACGTGTTTTCCGGGCAGACGGAATTCTATCCCGAGGGGAGCTGCAAACGGCTGGTGCTGGACGCCCAAAAGATCGGCGAGCATAAGGTATTTATGCTGAATGATAAACGGTTTTCCCACCCCTTTGTCAGCCTGGAGGTGGTGGAAAGCCTGCTGCGAAGACAGGTGATGGGAATCTGTTTTCAGGAAGTTGAGGTGATATAGATGCCGGATTTGAAAGATACCTATGTGGTTCACTGTTCCATGTGCCAATGCAGCATGGGCATGCGGGAAAGCTATGCGGTGCTGGAAAACACCCATGGCGTCTTTTTGCGGGGAGTGCCGCAGATGACGGTAAAGGATTGCAAACGCCCGAATCTGGTGTGTTTTGGCGGATGCTACAGTATGGAAAACCCAAGTACCAGGGAGGCGGCCGAGAAGATCCAGGCGGCGGTTGAAGCGGAATGTCCGGATACTTTTTTAGATAAAGTAATGAACTGGTTTACCGGTGGAAAGAAAACCGGGGCGGCGCAGAATGATGTCCAGGAAGGGATGGCGGTTCTGGGCGAATGTAATCCGTTTATTATGTCCGGTCAGGAATGGAGTGAAGGCAAGGAGACGGTAGAAACAGATGGTGCCAGGCCTTTGATGGGAGAAGCGAAGCTTTACTGCAAGTATGGCGGTGAGATACAGATCATTGATGCGGGGCAGCCGGAGGGTGGAAGTTGAACCCGGGTCGTTTTAAGGCGGTGCGCCATAAAATTATTTTTGTTGTGGGCAGTGGCATCATTGCGGCAGTTATTTGTTTTGTTTTATCAGGAGGAAGGCATACAGGTCAGCAAAACATTCCAATCAGAATGGAAGAAGAACCGATTTATAATCATTTTCCATCATTGCCTGAAGCCAGAGAGATTCAGTGGTGCAGTGAATCATCTGATGGAATGGGATTAGTGACAACCAGGCTGTATATATACGCTTTCTATAATGAGGATGTTGAACCGCTCATTTTTTCCGATAACGAAAAAGAGGTTTTAGAAACAGAAATATTGCCATACTTTTTACCGGAAAATCTGATTGGAAAGGATATCACCTGGTTTAAAGTAAAGGATTCTTTTTTCTATTTTCAGAATGGCATTGCAGACCATAACAAGATGGCAACAGATGTTTACTTTAGCAAAGAATGGAATGTGATTTACGTAGAAGCAACTGGTGATTAATTGATCGTTGTCCCAAAGAGGAGAATAAAATGTTATGAGCATAAAATACAAAGAACTGGAGATCGATCTTGCATTGGAAGGTATCATCCAGGTGGAGCGGTTTTGCCTGGAAGAGGGACTGAACCAGCATGCCTTTCTTTCTTTGAAACTTCTGGTAGAGACGGAGCTGGCAGAGGAGCTGGTAACCAGGGCGTCGGTAGCTCCGGTTACTGTCATAGAAAAGGAGCGGACACAGGGCAGGATCATTTTTCAAGGGAAAATTGAAACTGTGACAATGAAGATCGAAGGCGGACTGGCCTATCTGTATCTGGAGGTTTACTCCTGTTCCAAGGAGTGGGACCGGGTAGAAAAGAGCCAGAGTTTTCTAAACGGGGCG
>Ga0154002_1000559_pt1 | contig 11151 bp, 10 predicted proteins | sample TSNY086MetaG_FD_102276 | JGI IMG/M metagenome (GOLD analysis project Ga0154002, IMG submission 102276) | Attine ant fungus gardens microbial communities from New York, USA - TSNY086 MetaG | ecosystem: Host-associated > Fungi > Mycelium > Unclassified | place: USA: New York, Robert Cushman Murphy... | reverse complement strand
TTCAAAGAAAGCTATGTCAAATCCGGGAAAAATTACTGCTGATTGAAAACGGAGAGCTATGCCTGGTTGGGAACTTAAATGAAGAATATGATGACTGGTATAGTAGCTCAGAAGATGAGTTTATATTTGAAGACCCGGAAAATATTGTGGGAATTATAGAGGAAGCCTGCAATCTCATTCATCAATGTGTAGATTGTGAATTGTATCGGGAATGTTATGAGATTGCTGATATGCTGATATCACTGGAAGTTGTGGTGGAGGGTGATTATTCAGAATATGAGGAGGCTTCACTGCGCCTGGCAGAGATTGCTGGCCATAAAATAGGTTCATATAACTACCGACAGCTTATTATGGATGCGCTCTGTGCGGCATACTGGACGAATTCACTGGCAGAACGTCCGGATGCTCTTTATCGGATCATTTGCAATTCGAAATGCCGCGATATCACATTGGAGGCATTGATGCAGGCGGGAAATGCAGAACTTGAGCAGCTGTCTGATTTTTTGGGGTTGTGGATTGAGTATCTGGGCGCATGTGAAGGAAAGAATGCAGAAAGACTTTTGACAGAAGCGGTAGCGTTGCAAAATGATTCCGGGCAGGCACTGGAAGCCGCCAGAAAATTTTCCGGTCGGCATCCGGGCCTTTATGAGCAGATTTTGAAACAGAACCTTATGAGTGGAAAAGATGAAGAACAGCTTCAGGTGGGCCAGGAAGCGCTTCAGGTAATCCAACCCCAATATATCGTCCGCAGCCAGTCAGCACTTCTGACAGCGGTATATGCCCAGAGGCTGAACATGCAGAATGAAGCAGAGTGGTGCTGGCTGGAAGCTTTTCGGTCAGATACCAGACCAGTGCATTATCTGCGTATGGTCGTTGAAAGTCTTGATTTTTCCGGTTACAAGGAAGAGGCAAGAGTTATTTATCATAATTGTTTCGAGAAATCGGACAAAGAAAGGAATTATCAATATCAGGTTGGTGAATTAAGTGAGAACATAATAGACCGGAATACATATCTTACATTAGCTTTTTTGGGTGGTGAGTTTCGGCATGTTATTGAGAACGGTATGAATGTGCAGGAGCCGCTTGGATGGTCATCGACATTTATGAAAAAGGGCATGGCATTGTTTCTTTTGTATCTCTATCAAGGAGCCGATTTGCTGGCGGGCTGCAGAACTATGTGTGAGGAGATAATTCAATCAACTGAGTTTACCGCAGAAGAATATTCACAGGGGCTGAACCAGCCGTTCCAGATTGATGACGCTTCTCTTTTTCGGGAATGTTTTTATAGATGGAAGACGATGAACCCCATGCCGGTGATAGAAGAGCAATGGGTCCTGGAGAAGCTGGACCAGTGGATCAGGATGCGGGTGGACGGTATTATGCAGGGAAACCATCGTAAATATTACGGGGAATGTGCTGCCTTTATCGCGGCATTAGGGGAAGTCAAGGAATCTCGGGGGGAATGGATGGGAAAGGCAAGACTGATGGAGGAATATCGGGCTGCTTTTTCACGTCGAACAGCATTCCATCAGGAGCTTAGATCGTATGGTATGAGATAGAAAGGGAAAATGATGATGTTCATAAAACAGGTCGAAGAGCAGTTAAGCAAAATGTCTGAGGCTGAAAAGGATGCGTGGATTTTGTCACAGGCCAGATTGCTGTCGGAAGGAAGACAGCAGGATTTTTTGATATCGCTTTCAGATGAAAAGAAAATCATGTATATGCCAAGTCAAAGCGAAATAGAGGAATTTTGCGAAAAGGTTGAGAGTGGTGAACTTTATCTTGAATATGAGACGCATTATTATGAGTTTGATGGTGAAGGCAACTATAAGGACGACTGGGAAGCGTGGTATAATGACCCGTTTGAAGCGATGATATTTCTAAACAGAATATTTAGAGGATGCCATGATTTGCTGATTTTAAATGAGTATAAGACGGCAGCCGATATTCTGGACAGGGTATGCGGACTGGAGTTTAAGATGGAGGAAGCGGAGGATTCGGAAGATTATGCTGAGGATTCCCTGTTTACTGTTTTAGATGCCGATAAAGAAGGGATGTTGTCGGTAAATATCAGCGATGTCGGAACTGACTGGGTAACAGCGGTTGTTAGAATGACAGATCAATGGGAGAGTAAGGAGCTTGCAAATATATTAGTCAAGATATTCCAACACCCCGTATGCAGAAAGATCAATCCCCACATACTCATTGGCGAAGCGATTCCGGAAGGTCTATTTTCCCAGATGAAGAGTATATTAAATACAGAAATTATATGTGCAGAAATCATGTTTTCCAAAATGTTTTCTGAAATTGAGTATTCTCACGAGAAACATCTGTTTGAAACAAAATTGAAAAGAAAGCAGGAGATGGCACTGGATATCCGTTTAAGGTGTTTAGAACCAGTACTGAAAAAATCGCAGCAAGAGGTTTCAGCGCTTTCATCTTCATGGGAACTGTTGCAAGAATTACTTGATCAATTAAGGTTTGAGCGATACGCAGACGATCAATGGGAGATAGAAGAAATCCGGAAGATATGTGAAGCTTTATTAAAGAGGGGCAAATTTGAGCAGGAAGACTGGGAGCTGCGAAAAAAGATTTTGTCCGACATGATTAAGCATGATTATTATAAGTCTTATGGATATTATGAGCCAATGCTGGAACTTTCGAAGAAAATGTGTATAAAACCAGAGGAGTTTCTTGCCTATGCTGAGATAATGGAGGAATCCGTATATTATAAGAAAAAAGCGGCGGAATTATTCCATCAATATGGGAGAGATGACAAATATGTTTCTTATCTGGAGGCGCATTTGGGGAGAGAAAGTGATACATATGCAGCATTGATAGCGTATTATAAAGAACATAATAATTTTGACAGAGCACGGCAAGTGGCTGAACAGGGGTTGGAAAATTGTAAAGATGATTTGACAGATATTTTCATATATCTTCTGATGGATGCAAAGAAGAATAAAGATAAGAGCCGATATATGAAATTATATAGCAGTGCAAAGAGGAGACGTGGTGCGGATATTGTTCGAATTGCTCAAACTTTAAATGGATGTGGGTGACGGAATCAGCACTTGACAGGCAGCGGCAGGTGTGTTATATATTTTGTTAGCAGTGGCTAACTAAATAAAGTTGAAGTTTTCTAAATAGTTTATGTAGGTGGTGATCATATGAGTAATGTCGTTTTTGCGTTTGTGCTTACACTAATAGCGGGTCTTTCAACAGGTATCGGCAGTTTGATTGCGTTCTTTTCCAAAACAGACAATAAAAAATTCCTGTCGGTGAGCTTGGGGTTTTCTGCTGGTGTTATGATTTATGTTTCCATGATTGAGATTTTTTTTAAGGCAAAGGATGCTCTTTCCGTATCCTATGGTGAAAAAACAGGTACACTCATCACGATAGCGGGCTTCTTTGGGGGGATGCTTCTGATTGGCTTTATCGACAGGCTGATACCCAGCGAGCAAAATCCCCATGAGGTAAAAGACCCGGCGTTGATGGAAGCTGGCGGTATGAACCATACGGACAAATCAAGCCTGATGCGTACCGGGCTTTTTACCGCGCTGGCAGTCGGCATACATAATTTTCCGGAAGGTCTTGCGACATTTGTTTCTGCTTTGCAGGAGCCCTCTGTGGCCATACCCATCGTTGTGGCCATTGCAATTCACAATATCCCAGAGGGTATCGCCGTGTCCGTTCCCATTTATTATGCAACCGGGAGCAGGAAAAAAGCGTTTTTATATTCTTTCGCTTCGGGTTTGTCGGAACCTGTAGGCGCTCTCATTGGATATCTGATCCTGATGCCTTTTATGAATGACACAGTATATGGGATTTTATTCGCAATCGTGGCAGGCATTATGGTGTTTATTTCGGTAGACGAGCTGCTTCCGTCGGCGAGAGCATATGGAGAGCATCATTTATCAATCTATGGTCTTGTGGCCGGAATGGCAGTTATGGCTGTCAGCTTGTGGTTGTTTATGTGAGGCCTGAAATTCTGTGCCATATTGACTTTTGTAAGCAGATATACTAAAATGGAGCAGTGTTTCAATTTAGATCCATAGTTAGGAGGAGATGACATGACGGACAAACAAACGAAAAAAAGACTCATAGCATTAGCCGTACTGCTATGTGTTGTTGTTATTTCCTTGTTTTCAGAAATGTTCATTTTTACCCATGCAAATCACGAGCACGACCATGATGGCATCCATGGCGGCTGTACGGCCTGCGAACAAATATATAATTTTGAGAACCTGAAAAAGCAGATCAGCGCGGCTGTTTGCGGCGCGTCTTTCGCATTCTTAAGTTTATTTGCTGTAGTTTCAATTATTAAGTGCATTTATTTTCAGATAGAATTATCAAGCCTTGTGTCATTAAAAATCAGAATGAATAATTGAGATGACCTCCGCAAGGGGATGCCATGCTCTTTTTTAAGGAGTTTTTGGCATTGCCTTGTATTTATTGTACTCAAAAACAGACAATACGGAGGTTATTATTAATATTATGAAACGAATTATTTCAATTATACTTGTTTTTTTGTTGCTGGCAACGGTGGTGACCGGCTGTACTCAAACCGCTAATCAGGACAACGCAAACGCAGAAAAAAAGCTCAGCGTTGTTTGTACTATTTTCCCGCAATATGACTGGGCTCGGGAAATTCTCGGAAGCAAGGCAGACAATATAGATTTGACTCTTCTTATGGACAGCGGCGTTGATCTGCATAACTACCAGCCCTCGGTCGATGATATCGTAAAGATCTCAACCTGCGACCTGTTTATTTATGTGGGCGGCGAATCTGACGAATGGGTGGACGCTGTGCTTACGGAAGCGTCTAATCCGAATATGATCGTAATCAATTTGCTGGACGCGCTTGGAGATTCGGTAAAGACAGAGGAAATCATCGAAGGTATGGAAGAAGATCACGACCATGACGATCACAAGGACGATGACCACAAGGATGATGACAACGACGACGGTCATGACCACGACCATGCGGAAGAAGCCGTGTATGATGAGCATGTATGGCTTTCTTTGAAAAACGCTGAGGTGTTTTGTTCGGTCATTGCGGATGCGCTTTCATTATTGGACGCCGGCAACGCAGGGGAGTATGAACGCAATCTGGCTTCCTATACCGAAAAGCTGTCAGCTTTGGATGCGGAATATCAGACGGCGGTAAACGCAGCCTCTGTTGGAACACTGTTGTTCGGTGACCGCTTTCCCTTCCGGTACTTTGCAGACAGTTACGGCCTAAGCTATCACGCCGCATTTCCCGGTTGTTCCGCTGAAACGGAGGCCAGCTTTGAAACCGTCATATTCCTTGCGGGAAAGGCGGACGAACTTGGCTTACACACCATTATGGTAACCGAAAGTACGGATCAGTCCATTGCTAAAACCATTATAAACAATACAACGGACAAAAATCAGCAAATTCTTGCGCTGGATTCTATGCAATCGGTGAAGGCAAGCGATGTGAATAGCGGAACGACCTACCTCTCTATCATGGAAAGCAATCTGAATGTGCTGAAAGAAGCGCTGAAGTAAAGGAGGAGCCGTATGCCACAGTTAACTTGTCGGAATCTTTCCCTGGGTTATGAAGGAAAGACCGTAATTTCCGGCCTCTCTTTTGAGGTAAACGCCGGGGACTATCTGTGTATTGTCGGAGAGAACGGTTCTGGCAAAAGCACATTGATGAAAACAATATTAAAATTAAAAACGCCGATTACAGGAGAAATTATAACAGGAGACGGTTTGGCGCGTGGAGAGATCGGCTATCTGCCTCAGCAAACGGTGGTGCAAAAGGATTTCCCTGCGTCTGTAAGGGAGGTTGTCCGTTCCGGTTGTTTGAACCGCTGCGGTTTACGTCCGTTCTATAACAAGGCGGAAAGACAGATGGCCGAAGACAATATGGAAAAGCTCGGTATTGCTCCCCTTCGGGGGCGCTGTTACCGGGAGTTGTCCGGTGGGCAGCAGCAGCGGGTGCTTTTGGCGAGGGCGTTATGCGCCACCCGGAAAATCCTGTTGCTGGACGAACCGGTGGCGGGGCTTGACCCCATGGCAGCGGCTGAAATGTATGCTCTGATTAAGAAGCTGAATGATGGCGGTGTTACCATAATCATGATTTCTCATGACATCGCCGCTTCGGTAAAATACGCTTCCCACATCCTGCACATCGGTGCCGGGTCCTCGCTGTTCTTCGGAACGGAAGCGGAGTATCTGGAAAGTGACGCGGGCAGCAGATATGCCAGATTGGGCCGGTCGGATGCCTCGCATCCGGCCCGTCCATGCAGGCGGGGAGGTGAATAGGATGCTTATAGATAAACTTACTTTATATTTTCAATATCCCTTCGTTCGATATGCCATGATTGTCGGTATCCTGATCGCGCTATGCTCATCGCTTTTAGGCGTAACGCTGGTATTGAAACGGTTCTCGTTTATCGGGGACGGACTTTCCCATGTTGCGTTTGGAGCTATGGCGGCGGCCACGGTTTTGAAACTGACGAACGATTTTCTCTTGGTTTTACCGGTTACGGTCATCTGCGCCATCTTGCTGCTGCGTACAGGACAGAACACCAAGATCAAGGGCGATGCGGCCATTGCCATGATCTCGGTGGGAACTCTCGCCATCGGTTATCTTATTATGAACATTTTTTCTACATCAGCAAACCTCTCCGGGGACGTCTGCGCCACGCTGTTCGGCTCCACGTCCATTCTGACATTGACTCAGACGGAGGTGTGGCTGTGCGCCGTGATGTCGGTGCTGGTGATAGCGGTGTTCCTGCTTTGCTATCACAAGATATTCGCTGTTACCTTTGATGAGGATTTTGCCACGGCAACCGGAACCAGAGCTAATCGATACAATCTGATTCTTTCGGTCGTAATCGCCGTAATCATCGTACTGGCGATGAATCTGGTCGGTTCGCTCCTGATTTCCGCGCTTGTGATATTCCCGGCGCTGTCCGCGATGCGGGTATTTAAGAGCTTTCAAGCTGTAATTTTATGCTCGGCAGTGGTATCGGTGACCTGCGCAGCTCTTGGCATACTGATCTCTATTGTGGCGGGAACGCCGGTAGGATCTACCATTGTGGCTGTTGATATTGCGGGCTTTGCTATATTTAGTTTCGTTGGATTTTTAATGAGGAGGTTTTGAAACACAATGAAAAAGTATTTGTCTCTATTTTTAACGCTGGGTTGGATTTGCATATTTGCCGCAGGCTGTACCGACAGAGATGCGCTTAACGCGGAAAGTTTTGTGTCAGAAAGCGAAAACAGCAACCCGGAAAAACAGCAAAGCTCCGTATCGGCGGGAGTAAGTGTTGACGTGGATTTAACGGTATTGAGCAGCACGATGGTCTATGCCGAGGTCTATAATATGATGGTAAGACCCGATGATTATATCGGGAAGGTGGTGAAAATGCGCGGTCCTTATTATACGTCGTATTATGATGAAACCGATAAGTATTACCATTATGTGATTATTGAAGACGCCACCGCCTGCTGTCAACAAGGATTAGAGTTTATTTGGGACGGCGGCCATACTTATCCTGACGATTATCCGGAAAACAACAAAAACATTGAAGTGGTCGGTGTATTTGAAAGCTATGAGGAGCTTGGCAGCACTTACTATTATTTGGCGGCTGCCGATATATCAATTTTGGAATAAAAAACAGCGAGATTTGACAAAATCTTCCAATCTGTGTTATACTTAAGTAGTCGGCAGCTATCAATTGCGGACAACTTGATTAAATCGGTAACCAAGTCACTTTCCATTATGGTAGGTGGCTTTTTTGTATTAGTGCAGGAAAGGAGGGGATACATTATGGGAGATAAAAATCCTAAGAAACCCAAAAAGAAAAAGCGTATAGCAGCAGATGTCAACCAGGCTTCGTTGAAACCGGAGCAGGAAGTGGAACAGGTTCAGGGTAAACGGCCAATGAATCAGAGCCGGGGGAGATAATCAATTGATACTTGACATTTTCGCTATGCCGGTGTATGATAACGGTGTTATCATGCCGAATGAGAGGGAACCACATGCCGTCTGATGCCGCTGCAACGCGAAAAGCTATTTTGGAACAAGCAAAAAATGAATTTTTATCCCACGGTTTTGCCGACGCTTCTTTGCGCGTGATCGCCGCCGGTGCAGGTGTTACGACCGGCGCGCTTTACCGGCATTTCCGTGATAAAAATGCTCTGTTCGAGGCGCTTGTTGCTCCCGTGCGGGATGAAGTCATTCAGTTCTTTCAGCAGCATACCGACGCGTACATCCGGTTATTGGATTCACAGGGAATGCAGCCGATGTGGGAGCGCTCGGAATGGAGTATGCAGACCTTTATCCAATATATCTATCGGCATTTTGATGAATTCCGGCTGCTGTTTTTGTCGGATCAGACTGTGTATGAGGATTTTTTTCATACGCTGATCCAGTTGGAGGTTGATTCCACCCTGCGCTATCTGACCGAAGCCAGGCGGCGGGGAAATCCTGTTCGGATTTTGGAGGAACAGGAACTGCACATGATCGTGGACGCTCAGTTTTCCTTTTTATACGAGATGGTATCCCACCAAATCCCCGAAAAGGACGCTCTGCGGTATACGAACACGATAGAGCGATTTCTTGTGGCCGGGTGGAAGGAAATCATTTTAGGATAGGCTTGCTATTTCTCCCGTTTGAGGTCAAAGCGGGAGAAAAAATGACGCAAAAGGTTAGTTGAAACTAACAATGTTTTCGCAAAACAGTTAGCTAAAACTAACCAAAGACCAACCAAAGACCAACCAAAAATCAACCCAATAAGATAAAGGAGATGAAGAAGGGATACAAATGTCTGCTGCCCAGACAAAGGAAGGACGGGGCTGCCGCGTACATACCGGTTTTCAGCCAACTCGTAATAAATCAACCAACATTTAAGGAGGGATACCATGTCAAAAACCAAATCAAACACTAAACCGAAGACCGGAACGGCGCGCCTGATGGAATTGGCGACCACCAAAAAGCCGCTGATAATCGGTGCGGTCATACTGTCGGTGCTGGCTTCTGTCGCCAGCTTTGTACCATATATCGCCATCTATCTGATCGTACGCGAGATCCTTGGCGCGCTGCCCGGCCTGGCGGCTCTGGACCAGGCCTATGTCATTCGCTGCGGATGGCTGGCTTTCGCCGGAGTCGTCGGAAATATCCTGCTTTATTTTGGCGCGCTGGTCTGCTCGCACCTTGCCGCCTTCGGCACGCTGTATGAGCTGAAGGTAAATTTCGCCTCCCATCTGGCGAAGGTACCGCTGGGCTTCCATGTGATGATCGGCAGCGGCAAACTGCGTAAAATCATGGACGAAAATATTGAGAAGGTCGAAGAGTTTATCGCCCACCAACTGCCCGATCTGGCCGCCGCCCTGGTCGCCCCTGTCGTGATGGCGGTCATCTTACTGACGGTGGACTGGCGCTTTGGCCTTGCGGCCATGCTGGGTGTGGTCGTTGCGTTTGTCGTGCAATTTACCATGTACGGCAATCATGACTCCAAAGTAATGATGGATAACTATCAGAAAGCGTTGGAGGATATGAACAACGCCTCAGTAGAATACATCCGGGGCATTGCGGTGGTCAAGGCGTTTAAGCAGACGGTGTACTCCTTCCGCCGCCTGTACAGTACCATCCAGGCCTATACTTCGATGGTGATTCCCTACACCTTAAGTTGGGAGAACTCCTTTTCCGGCTTTGTCGCGCTGGTCAATAATATTTACCTATTCGTTGTGCCCGTCGGCATTTTGGTCGGGAGGAACAGCACCGATTACGCCGGTTTTGCGGGTAAGTTTATGTTCTACCTGCTGTTTACCCCGGCTATTGCTTCGATACTGATGAAGGTGATGTATGTGAATGGCAACATCATGCGGATCATCGGCGGCGTGGAGGCAATGGATCAGATATTGGCGGAGCCGGAGCTGCCGCAGCCCCCACAGCCCAAAACTGTTTCGGAGTACGGCATTGAGTTTTGCGACGTAAAGTTTTCCTATGACAGGGAAAAGGAGACGGAAGCATTGTCGGGCGTTTCCTTTATGGCAAGGCAGGGAGAGATCACGGCCATCGTCGGGCCATCCGGCGGCGGCAAGAGCACCATCGCCCACCTGATTCCCCGCTTTTTCGATGTAAGCAGCGGCAGCATCCGCATCGGCGGCGTGGATGTGCGCGAAATGAACACAGCCTATCTGATGGAGCACGTCAGCTTTGTGTTTCAGGATGTCTTTTTGTTCAAACAGAGTGTAGCGGACAATATCCGCATGGGCAATGGGGACATTACCGACAAGCAGATGGTTGCGGCGGCAAGGGCGGCCCAGTGCCATGAGTTTATTATGAAACTGCCGGGCGGCTATAACACTGTGATCGGCACGCGCGGTGTGCATCTTTCCGGCGGCGAGCGGCAGCGCATCGCGATTGCCCGCGCCATTGTCAAAGATTCTCCCATCGTGGTGCTGGATGAGGCCACCGCCTTTGCCGATCCCGAAAATGAACACCTGATCCAAAAGGCATTTGAGACGCTGATGAAAAACAAAACCGTGGTAATGATCGCCCATCGCCTCTCCACTGTCCGCGGCGCCAATAACATTGTGGTGGTGAATGACGGCAAGGTCGTGGAACAGGGGACCCATGAGGAGTTGCTGGGAGCGGGCGGGAAATACTGCGATATGTGGTATACCTACACAGAAACGGCAAGCTGGAGTATGACTAAAAAGGAGGAGGTGCGCGCCCATGCCTAAACTGCAAAGCGCTTTTATGCTGAACGATAAGGATTATAAAGATTTGAAGAAGGCCATAGCTGCCTGCACACTGACCAATTTTTCCATGATGATGCCCTTTGGCGTAATGATTCGGATCTTCATCGAGCTTATAAAGCCGCTGACCGGCGGCACTGTCTCCTGGAACAAAATGTGGCTGCTGTTCGGCGCGGGTATCGCGGCCGCCGTTATTGTATTCTTATGCAATAAAAATGATTACAAAAAAACATACATCGTATCGTACCGCCAGGGCGAAAGCACGCGAATAACCTTAGCCGAGCATCTCCGCAAGCTGCCGATGAGCCTGTTCAATTCCAAAGACCTTTCCGACCTCACCACCAATTTGATGGGCGATGTGGCCACCAGCGAACACGCGCTGAGCCATGTCGTCCCCCAACTGAT
>Ga0154002_1000557_pt1 | contig 11159 bp, 12 predicted proteins | sample TSNY086MetaG_FD_102276 | JGI IMG/M metagenome (GOLD analysis project Ga0154002, IMG submission 102276) | Attine ant fungus gardens microbial communities from New York, USA - TSNY086 MetaG | ecosystem: Host-associated > Fungi > Mycelium > Unclassified | place: USA: New York, Robert Cushman Murphy... | reverse complement strand
TTGGAGCCGTTCATTGATACTAAGACAATGGAACTGCATCATGACCGGCATCTCCAGACCTATATTGATAACCTGAACAAGCTTTTGGCAGATCACCCGGAGGCACAATCCATGTCCCTGGAACGTCTGCTCATGTCCCCGGAACACTTTCCCGGCCCCCTCGGCATACAAATCAAAAATAATGCCGGCGGCGTTTTTAACCACCGGTTCTTCTTCAATAACCTGGCGCCTGTCGGCACAACGCAGAATACCGGCGTACTGGCAGACCATATGGGAAAAGTATTTGGCAGTATGGACGAATTCAAGAAACAAATGAGTCAGGCCGGCCTCTCTGTGTTCGGCTCCGGCTATGCCTGGCTCGTAGGAACCATGCAGGGACGGCTTCAGATTATGACTACAGCAAACCAGGACACCCCTCTCCCCCAAAATTTGTGTCCCGTCCTGAACCTGGACGTCTGGGAACACGCCTATTACCTAAAGCATTACAACGAGCGCAACAAATACATTGAGGACTGGTTCCAGGTCATCAACTGGGATCACGCCAATTTGAATTATCTCATCTGCCTGGAAAATGGCTTCCCTATATAACAAGATCCTTTTTATTTTTAATGGAATATGCGGTTTCGCCGGGATAAAGTTCTGCCTTTCATCCGATACTATATCACAATCTAAAAAAAGAAGCGCTTGGTCCGAATACCAGGCGCTGATCAGGAGGTACGCCGATGGCAAAGGCTGGAATGAGAAGACCGGATCCAAAAGATCCCCACGGAACCGAAAGCAACCACAAAACCCACATCCCCAAGAATGAAGTCCCTCCGGTACCGGAGATTCAAGGGAAAGCCAAAAGCGGTAAGACCAAGGCCAATCCGCTGTAAAAGGCAGGGCGTTAAAGATCGACTCTTTAACGCCCTGCCTTCTATACCGAATAGGACATCCGGCAATGATAGGACATGTCCCAGAATAAATATTCAAATTCTATGCTGGCGGTAAAGATTTCCTCCAGCTTTCTTTTTTCACTCCCGCTCTTCTCTTCACACAGCCGGTTCAGCGCTTCAAAGAACCATTCGTAGGACTCCAGGAACTCCTCCCCTGCATACATCTCAATCCAGGATCGGTAAGGATTTTCCGGAAGCACATCCTGGTACTCCGCCGCCAGGCGTCTTGCATAATCTCCATAGGTCCATGCACAAGGGAAGACCGTCGCCAGAATCTCCGCAGCGCCTCCTGTCTGGCCTACGGCTAGCATATTCGCCGTGTAAGCCCGGTTCCACAGAGAAGGCCGGACCGCCCCATAAACTTCCGGAGCAATTCCAAAATCCTTCATGTAAGTCCGATGCAATTCCATCTCATGATTCAAAATTCCATCCTGTGCGGCAGAAAACCGTGCCATTAACTCTTCCGTATCCGCCTTTACCACACCCAGCGCAAAAATTTTAGCATACGATAAAAGATACTGATAATCCTGCATCAGATAGAATTGGAACTTCTCCCTGGGAAGGATTCCCTTCCCCAGCTCCTGCACAAAAGGATGATGATAGCCATCCTCCCATACCTTCTCTGCCTTTTCCCGTAAACTTTCCGCAAATGACATAACCGTATCCTTTCCTCCCTTTTTCTGCCCTGAAGCTTCTATTCTATAGCGGTAAGGAGGGCTTTTAACTGAATCATCTCCTCTTTCGTCAGCGTGGTTCCTTTCCCCATTTTCTGCCGTTCCGGTGCCCAGTCGCGGATATCGTATTTGGGGTTAGCGTTATTCCAGCGGATCAGATTTAGCTCTTTCCGCCAGCCCTTTTCGTTCTCGGACAAAACGCCGATTTCCTGGACAATTTCATATTGAATGTCTGCCATGGTAAATCTCCTTTCTAGTATGTTACACAATGAAAACCTTCTCAAATTTATCAAGCGCATAATCCATCTGCTCTTTGGTATGGGTTGCCATATAACTGGTTCTGAGCAGACAGCTCCCATCCGGAATCGCCGGCGGGATGACCGGATTGACATATACGCCGTCCAACAGCAGCTCATGTGTGATCTCAAAAGTGCCGATCATTTCATTGGTAATGATCGGAATAATCGGCGCCTCACTGTGGATGGTCTGAATTCCCAATCGCTTGAGATTCGCCCGCATATAGTCTGCATTTTGGTTGACTCTGGCCACCCGGTCGGGTTCCTCCCTCAGGATCTGCAGCGCCTCCAGCACAACTGCTGCGTTAGCAGGTGTCACAGATGCGCTGAAGATAAATGGCCGCGAAACATGGCGTACATATTCGATTATCCTTTCATCCGCCGCCACAAAACCACCCAGACTGGCAAAAGCTTTGCTGAAGGTAGCCATGTACAAATCGATTTCATGCTGTAATCCAAAATGCTCTCCTGTGCCCCGGCCGGTTTTACCCATCACGCCCGCGCCATGGGAATCATCCACCATAAGCCGCGCACCGTATAGATTCTTTAGGCGGACGATTTCCGGCAGATTGGCCAAGTCCCCTTTCATGGAAAATACGCCGTCTACCACAATCAGTTTACCTGCTTGATCCGGGCAGTTTTGTAGGATCCGCTCCAAGTGCCGCATGTCGTTATGCTCGTACCGTCTGAGCTTCGCGCCGCTTAGTCTCGCTGCGTCGATTAAGGACGCATGATTGTTTTTATCATAGATTAAGATATCCCGTTGACCGGCAACTGCCGAAATGATCCCGAGATTGGTTTGAAAGCCTGTGGAATATGTAATGGCTGCCTGCTTTCCAAAGAATTCCTTCAGCTCCTTCTCCAGCAGTACATGCAGTTCCAGCGTACCGTTCAGGAACCGGGAACCGGAGCATCCGCTACCGTATTTTTGAATAGCCTCCTTGCCTGCCTTTATTATTCTTTCATCACTTGTAAGTCCCAGGTAGTTATTAGAGCCCAGCATAATGGTACGTCTTCCGTCCATTATTACCTCGGAATGCTGCTTGCCGGTAATCTGATGAAAATAGGGATATAAGCCCTGTGCTTTCATCTGGTTTACATAGGGGTTCAACTCACATTTTTCAAAAATATCCATTAATTCTCCTCATTGATGTGATTCGGGCCGAATTCCCGTCACAAAGAGAATTATAGCATATTGGAATTATTTTTCAATAATTTCGAAGATATCCGTTACTCCGTATTGCCGCAAAATATCCTGTGCCTGCCGGATCAGATCTTCCTTCAGCTGTTCCGATTCCAGAACCTTCACCCGATTACCAAAACCAGATATCCACTTTACGATCTGGCTGCTCTGTCCGAAAGCTTATCCAAAACTTGCCGGACATGAGAAACCCTGGAGATACTGTCCAGTCCCTGAAGCCCTGCCACAACTAAAACTCTTAAAACATCTTGCAAAACTCGTTGTGCTGTGAGTGTATGCAGGACTTCGGGCCAAGTTCGGGCTGTTGACAAAGTAGATACAATCACCGCGAAAAATGGTAAAATACACATAAAAGCGGTGAGGTGAAAAATATGATGACAAATGCCCGCGAAATACCCACACGCTGCTATTCATAGACATCACAATATTTTCAACTGCCGTTGCATTTCCTATGAGATATTTACTCCGTCAACACACCATCATCAAGCTGAACAGTTCTCTTGCTGTGCTTTGCAACTTTAGTGTCGTGCGTAATCATAATTATTGTGTTACCCATGTCATTAAGCTTTTGAAACAAGGCAAGTATCTCATTTCCTGTTTGAGAGTCTAATGCGCCTGTCGGTTCGTCTGCAAGAAGCAAGGTAGGTGTTGTAACAAGTGCTCTTGCGATTGCTACACGTTGTTGCTGTCCGCCCGACAGCTCGCTTGGTCTATGGCTGAGCCTTTCTGTAAGTCCCACCATACTTATCGTTTCTTCTGCAATTTCCAAAGCCTCTTTCCGGCTATGTCCTCGAATGAGTAGGGGCAAAATCACATTTTGTAGAATGGTGTATTGAGGTATAAGATGATATTTTTGAAAAATGAAACCTATCTTCTCATTTCGTAATCCGGTAAGCTCACTGTCATCACAAGCGGAAACATCGATATCATCCAAAAGGTATCTGCCGCAATCGGCTGTATCCATACAGCCGATAATGTGCATAAGCGTGGATTTTCCGGAGCCGGATGCTCCCAGAATAGAGAGATAGTCACCTTTTTCCACTTTGAAACTGACCTGTTTTAACACCTTCAAAGTCGATTCGCCCATAACATAGGATTTGTCAATATTATTCAATTCTAATATGTTTTGCATGAAATCATCCCCTCGCCATTTTTAACCCTTCTAGTTTATAATTTGAATCTCTTTAATATTTAACGCTTCGGCAGCGGTGTCTTCAACCTCCAATCCAAGTATAGTACCTGTTTTGATTTCAGAAAGGGTGCTTTCCTGACCCATTCCCATAATAGGAATCCCTGCCGAAATAATAACTCTGATGGTTTCGCCAGTATAGTCGAGTTCCATGCCACCCTCATCGGGACTATCAACGCGCTTTGCAAGCGCCAACCCTCCATCAACCTCTTGCGCTATGTAATCATCTTCTTTTTCTCCGAGGTCTATTTCCGGCATGGTTCCGACTTTTAACTCGATTTCATTCCCAACAACGGATATAACCTTCCCATAAATCAGGTTGTCGCTGTTTGCCAAAGCGGCTCCACCGCCTACGTTTGGGGTTTTGGTTGTAGCATCATTTGAACCTCCGCCGCAAGCCGCAAGGCTAAAGGTCATGCATAAAGCGAGTAATACTGTAAATAGTTTTTTCATAATAATTCTTCCTCTCTTATTTTAGTCTTGGTTTTGTTATTCATGATTCAAAGCTTCGATTGGTTTTAGACACGAAGCATTATAAGCAGGATAAAAACCGAAAGTCGCTGCTGTAATGATTGCAAAGCCTAAAGCAGCCAGTTGCCCGCTCACACTTGACACAACCGGAATATCGGTGTATTGCATTAACGGAATAGCAATGTAGCTTATTAAAACGCCTACGATTCCTCCCAACACACCTATGCCTATTGATTCAAGCAAAAATAATAACAATATGTCTTTTCGGGAAGTTCCTATAGCTTTTAAGATACCAATTTCACGTGTGCGCTCTTTTACCGATACGAACAAAACATTCATAATGCCGATACCGCCTACCACAAATACAATTGCGGCAACAGAGATAAGAAGCATCTTCATTGTTCGTGCGGATTCTGTTGCCGCAGCTATTCGGCTTCCAGCATCTTCGATGCTGTATACTTTGCTGTTTTCAAGCACATATTCCAGTGTGCTTCTCATTCGCGCCATAGCCTTGACCGTTTGGTCTGCCTTGTATACGAGACCTACCACCTGAGGGAGAGAGTATTCATCAAACAAGTTTTCGGTTTCTGCCGTCTTGTAGGGTAAGAATGCACTGTCATCTGAATTAACACCTTGTAGGCTCTCTGACTTTTTTTCAAGAACGCCAATGATTTCATAACGATACCCATTAATAATGATATATTTTCCAATGGCGTTTTCAGGCGACCCGAAATGTTTTTCTGAAAGTGAGTATCCAATGACAACAACGCGCTTACCCTCATCGTAATCTTCCACCCCAAAATCTTCACCATATTGCACCTTAAAGTTTGAGATTTCAGAGTATCCTTCAGTTGCTGCCACTAACGATACAGTGCTTTTTTTTCCTTCCAGCACAACATCCCTGATAACTGTTGTTCTCATATAAATGCCTTTCAAATAGGGATTTTCTTCTATAACTTGTGATATAATTTCGGGCGTTAACCTTTCAATCTTAGTGAAGTCAAGGTTTGGAGAATACTTTACATTGATATAAACTGTTTCTGCTGACATGCTTTTGAATTGATCGGTTATTTGTTTTTCACCTCCTTGCCCGATGGCGATAACCAATATAATTGTTACCGTCCCAATGATAATGCCCAGAGAGGTTAGCAAAACTTTAAATTTATTCTGCACAAGATTGGTAATGATCATGAGCAGGGTTTCTTCAATTCTCATTTCATCACCCCTCTACCACAACTGTGTCTCCGGCATCCAAGCCGCTCGTAATTTCGCTTATGCGTCCGTCTGAAAATCCGGTAGTAATCGTGCGCTCTTCCATCGTTCCATCGGGACGTCTGACAGTTACAACTTGCTTGCCATCTTGCGTGCGGATTGCTTTGTTTGATAGCGTTAGCACGCCTTCCACGCGTTTTATAATGAATTTTACCGTACAGGTCATACCATTTAGAAGTTCATCATCCGTTTTATCAAATTTAATCAAAACCTCATACACAACGCCGTCTTCCCCCTGAGTCGGAATGTGATTTTTTCCTATCACTGTTCCTTTAAAAACCGAATCAGGATACGCAGAGAAAGAAAGCTCCACCTGTTGATCTATTACTACATTGTTGATTTCCACTTGAGATATCTGCACTTTAACGTAATTATCGCCATGCGCTCCAATTGACAAGACGCTTTCGCCAGCGTTAACTTCAGCACCTTCATTGAAATTAACGGAGGTTACTACGCCATCCGCTTTGGCGATTACCGTGGACGTTTCCATAATTTCCTGCAAATCTGAAAGAGTTTTTTCGAGTGTGTCAATCTCGCTCTGCGCATTTTCTACAGCATTTTTAAGAGTGTCCAATCCAACCTCGTGTATCTGCTTTTGTGTTGCTTGATTTTGATTTGTCTGCGACACCTGCGTGCTGTGGTCTGCCTGCAAATTCTCCAATTCACCTTTCTTGCCGGAAAGCTGGTCTTTTAGTGATTCCAGTGCAGTTTTCAGTTGTTCAATTTCTGAATTAAGTGAGTCAATCGTCTGCGCAAGCCCTCTCAGTTGTTCTTGCAATGCCGGAAGTCCGGGATCGTCACTTGGAAGACCGTCGATTTGCGCCTGCAAGTCATTATATTGATTTTGTAGCGTAGCACTTTGCTGTTCCAGCGCCGCAACCTTTTCTTCGGACTGTTTAGTATCATTTTCCAATGCCAATATTGCTTTTTCCAACTCTTTTTTCTGAGTCTGAAACTGATTATCCACAGATTGCATGGCCTCATTTTCACTACTTTTGTACTGCAACTGTTTTTCGGTTATACTGTTTTTTGCGTCTTTCAACGCGCGCCTTGCCTTTGCCAAAGATGACTCTGTTTCATCAAGTTGCTTCTGAAGGTTTTCTTTGGAGTATGATACAAGCTTATCGCCTTTCTTTACCTCTTGCCCTGCTTTAACAAAAATCATATCAATAACAAGACTAGCGGGAGGACTGTAGGCTTCTTCTTCAAAAGAGAGGAGACCTGTTCCATCAAACGAAGCGGATATTTTTCCTATTTCAGCGTTGTACTCTCTCCATATAATTTCCTCCTTTGTATCAGATTTTGGTAATAGTAATACAGTTATAAGAGCCGCTGATGCTAGTAGCACACCAATGATTATTATCTTTTTTGGATTTTTAAACCGTTTGTTTTTCATGTAAGCAATCCCCCCGATATTTGGTATGTCACCATCATAGCAAATGGATTGTTAGTTTTTTGTTAGGAAATAAGCAAATAAAAAAAAGACGGACAACTTTTTTTATTGTCCGTCTTTTCGTTAAAAAACGATTGTTATTCGGTGGGCAATGAGATTGAAAAACTTGTGCCCCTTTTATTTTCGCTTGAAACGCTGATTGTTCCGCCATGCCTTTCTATAATTGACTTGACAATGGATAATCCCAAACCTGAGCCGGCGATTTTTCGTGAGCGCGAAGCATCCATTCGATAAAAGGCTTCAAATATAAGCGGCAAATGCTCTGACGGTATTCCTATGCCGTTATCAGTAATATCGATCTTAATCAACTCGTCCACTTTGTTGGCGGAAACGGAAATATGTCCGTTCTCACGATTATACTTATAAGCATTTTCAGTTAAATTGTAAAACGCACGGTATAGAAGTGCGGCGTTTCCACAAAGCATTTCAGAGTTACAGTTAATTTCATAGGTAACGCCACGACTTTCGTACAACGGTGTTAATTCACCGAATATGGCTTCAAACATTTCGTCTAAATATATTTCTTCTCTGATTTCGTCATTATCCTCTCCTGCGGAAGCAAGAAGCAGCAAATCATTTACCGTCTGCGTCAATCTGTCAACGCTTGTTTCAGTCATACGGGCATTATCCTTGTATTCTTCCATTGTGGTATTTTTATCTAACGATAGCACCTGTATTCCTGCTTTTATCGTGGTAAGAGGCGTTTTCAGCTCGTGTGCGGCACTTGCGGAAAATCTTTTTTGCCGCTCGAACGCTTCGTCTAACCGGTCAAGGGCGTGGTTAAAACTTCTTGTCAAACTGCCCACTTCATCGTTTGCTGTACCATCAGACAACCGCTGGGACAGATTGTGTTCATCAATTTGTGATATTTGCTTGCTCAAATTTCTGACAGGTTGCAAGGCTTTACCCGAAACAAAATATACTGTTCCAGTCCCTATAACGGTCAAGATAAGGCAAAACAATATGCTTTTTATATCAAACTCCTGTTTTGCCTGTTGAGGGCTAGTTTCGCCGGATTTAATGTTAGCCATCATATCATCTTCCAATATACCATCCTCGACTATGCCGTCTTTTGTTATAATAGCTGAGTTACCGTCAAGACGGGCTATAGAAAATGCACTCTCCATCAAGGGAATCAAGTTGTTTTGCGCGTTCAACATAGAAAACGCCGTCAATGCCACAGAGCAGGCGATAAGCACGAGGGCAGTAAGCAATGTTACCCTCCATTGCAAAGATAGCTTCATACTTCGTCCCCCTCAATGATATAACCCTGACCACGAACGGTTTTGATTATTTCTTTGTCGCAGCAATCGGACAATTTCTTTTTCAACGTGTGAATATGGTAACGCAATGTGTTTGAAAAGGGATCTGATTCGCTGTCCCAAATATGCTCAACAAATTGTTTCGTGCTGACTACTTTATTTTTATTCAGAAGAAGATACTCAAATATATTATATTCCTTACGCGTTAAATTAAGCATCTCGTCACCGTAGCATACTTTCTTTGCGCTCGTATCGACAACAAAGGTGCCAAGCGATATTGTTGCCGGAGTTCCTGAAAAACTGCGGCGTAACAAGTTTCGGATTCTCGCTTCCAGTTCACCAAAGTCAAACGGCTTAATCAGATAGTCGTTTGCACCCTCGTCCAAGCCAAGAATCCGTTCGCCAACCTTTGTGCGCGCGGATAAAATCAAAACCTTCGTATCCGTATCGTTTTTGCGGATTTTACGCAACACATCTATTCCGTCAATTTTAGGAATATTCAAATCTAAAATCATAAGGTCATATTCGTAGATTTCGTAGTAGTATAGGGCTTCTTCACCATCAAAAACTGCATCAACTGCATATCCCAACTTACGCAGTCCTTTCGCTATGATTGCAGAAAGCATTTCTTCATCTTCAACAAGCAATATTTTCATATGGACACCTCCTCTCGTATATTTCATTCATCATATTATATCAAAAGAAATGTTAGTTTTTCGTTAGGTTTCTGCGGCCTTTACTGCGATTGTCCGCAGGCTTCTTTGCTTCCTTCGGTATCGCCCAAACGCGGCTGAATCGAAGCACACCCTCGATTCTATTTTCTTCACACAGCTTTTGAATACGGCGTTCGGATATGCCCCATTCCTCAGAAGCATCTTTTGTTGACATGTATTCCATATAAAACGGCCTCCTTGCTTTTTATATATCCCATATTATATACGTCTAAACGTATAATATCAAGTCAAATAAATCATTGCTCATATTAGTTTTGCATATTGGTGCATAATTGTAGATACACGACATTGCATTGTCGTCTCTTTCCTTGACATTTCTGCGGAAATTTCTCATAATACATAATAAGAACACCCGAAAGGAGATCCTCTTATGAAAAAACTTCTCCCATTACTTTTTATCATCCTGCTTTTGGCCGGATGTAATATTTCGCCGGAGTCCAGCCAAACAGCAGTCACTTCTTCATTGACTGCCCCGACTGTTTCATCTGTACCGGCTGCCCCTGTTTTACCAGAAAGTTCACCGGAATCCACATCGCAGCAGTCAGCCACAGCAGCCCTCCATGCTTCTGCCGGCACTTTCTCTCCCGGTGATGTGGTCCCGGCCGATCTGCTGGGTTCCGACCTGGAAGAATGGTTCTCTTCCTTTGCCATTGACGATGCCGTTTGGAATCGGATTTCCGGTATTTCCTATCCTGAGGACTGCCCGATTCCCCTGAGTCGGCTCCGCTACATCCGCGTACTGCACATTGGTTTTGACGGGGAGGCGCACATTGGTGAGCTGATCGTAAACCAGACCATTGAGACCCCGATACTGGAAATTTTCCGCCAGCTCTACGAAGCCGGGTACCCCATTGAAAAAATGCTGCTGATTGATACCTATGGCGGCAATGATGAAGCCTCCATGACAGACAACAACACCTCCTGCTTTAACTACCGGACAATCACGGGCAGCGGCAAAATGTCCTCCCACAGTCAGGGATTGGCGATCGATATAAATCCACTGTATAATCCCTATGTAAAGACAAAGGATGACCATGTACTCTGCCAGCCGGCTGCCGCCGAAGCCTACATAGACCGAAGCGGTGATTTTTCTTACAAAATTGTCCGGGGAGATTTATGCTACGAGCTCTTTTCCGCTTATGGCTTCCAATGGGGCGGGGACTGGACATCCGTTCAGGACTACCAGCATTTTGAGTATCGGCAATAGGAGTACTGTACTGTTCTATGAAATAAAAAACACCGCCGTCTAGTCTCACTATCGAAGCCAAACGGCGGTTTCTTAATTCTCATGTACCCCAAGATAAATCTCTACTCCAAAAAGTCTCTCAGCTTCCGGCTGCGGCTCGGATGGCGCAGCTTGCGCAGCGCTTTCGATTCGATTTGCCGGATCCGTTCTCTGGTAACCTGAAATTCCTTACCCACTTCTTCGAGGGTACGGCTTCTTCCGTCGTCCAGTCCAAACCGCATACGCAGCACTACCTGCTCCCGTTCTGTAAGGGTTGACATCACCTCGTCCAGCTGCTCCCTCATCAAAGTATAGGTAGCTGCATCCAATGGTACTGCGACATGATTGTCCTCTATAAAGTCTCCCAGGTGACTGTCGTCCTCCTCACCAATCGGCGTATTCAGAGAAACCGGCTCCTGTGTCATTTTCATAATTTCTTCTACCCGC
>Ga0154002_1000556_pt1 | contig 11160 bp, 15 predicted proteins | sample TSNY086MetaG_FD_102276 | JGI IMG/M metagenome (GOLD analysis project Ga0154002, IMG submission 102276) | Attine ant fungus gardens microbial communities from New York, USA - TSNY086 MetaG | ecosystem: Host-associated > Fungi > Mycelium > Unclassified | place: USA: New York, Robert Cushman Murphy... | reverse complement strand
TTATGGTTCACTGACTGAATATACCCAATTGTTGCTGAGTGAGTATAAGGATATCGAAGCAGAGGATTATTTTGATACAAAAAGTGAACTATATCTTGAATATATTCAATGGGAAAATGGTGATGGGCAGTCTTATATAACGGATAATCCTGATGTCGAACCGCAGAATGAACTGTATATCAGTTATGTCGAGGACATTTATATTGCTAAGGTTCCAACTGACAAACCTTATGAAGTATTGGCATATATTCCAATGGGAGGTTACAATGATTGCCCGCCGACTCAGGAACATATGGCCATTGCCAAGAAATGGTATGAAGAATATGGGGCAGTTCCCTGTGCAGTATCTTACGATATTGTGCAGTACTATCTGGATATACCGGTAACAGAGGACGCGGCTTTAGAAAAGCTAAAAAAAGAGCAGTTTATCTATTGCTATGATATTGTACTCCAGGGAGCAGGCAGTATAGAAAATCTCATGCGGAGTTTAGACGGGAGTAGATTTTGGTTTTTCTGGTGGGATTAATCGTTTGGTCTTATTAATGCCTTAATGCCTTAATGCCTTAGACAATGGGAGGAAATCGGAAATGAAAAACACCCACTTTAAGAAGGCGTTATTGGTCAGCCGTGCTCAGAAGGAAAGAAGTTGAATAGAGAGTGACATAATAGAAGATGTGCTGATATCCATATGGAGCGAGAATATGGTTTGAAACGATTGACAGAGGATTAGTATACAAATAAACGGAGTAGATAATACAATGAGACACACTATTTTATATCCAGCGGATTTTTTTAATATTAAAGCGGTGGATCCTGATTATGAATATGAATACCGGGAGGCAATAAAATTCCCGGAATTTCAGATTCTATTTTATGATTATGATACGTTTACGGCAGGAGGAAAACTAAACCTTTACCCGACTCATCCGGAAGGTGGTTTGTGCATCTACCGTGGCTGGATGCTGCAGTCGGATAAATATCAGGAATTGTATGCGTCCCTGCAGGAGCAGGGGTTAACTTTGATTAACACTCCAGCAGAGTATGAGAGTTGTCATGAATTCCCTAATTCTTATCCACTGATAAAAGGGTATACTCCCAAGACGATATTTTTTAAAGCGGATGAAAAAATCAACTGGGATGATATCAAGTCTGCGTTCAGGCGGTTTATGATTAAGGATTATGTAAAATCCGTGAAAGGGATGGACTTTCCTGCATTTTTTGATGACTCCTACTCTAGTGACGAGATGGACCGCTTCGTTGCCAGATTTATCGAAATGCGGGGCAATCTGTTTGTCAAAGGAATTGTTCTGAAAGAATATGTTGTTTTGAAGCAAAATGCGGGTGTGACAAATGAGTACCGTGCCTTTTTTCTGGATGGAAAACGATTGTCATTGTCAAAAAACTCAAATCAGCAGACGGGAAATACTGTTCCGGAGCAATTGGTAAATAATCTGCCCCGACTAAAGAGTCGGTTTTATACGGTTGATTTTGCAGAATTGGAAAATGGCGAGTGGATCGTGATTGAGACTGGGGATGGTCAGGTATCAGGGCTGTCACCAGGGCAGTATGTATTTAAATATTATGAAGAATTATTGAAGCTGCTGCAGGAAAGGTTTCAGGAAAGGTATGATGAAAAATGAGCCAATTTAGTGCCTCTTATCACTTTTACATGGTTATGTATTTCCGGAGAAAAATGGTATTGTTACATTTGTGATTCAACGGGAGCGAGTGTCTGAGTTCAATTGTTGTGAACAAATACTCATGCATAATACAAGACCACTGGTTTTCTTCACAAATGCCGAAGATCATGGATGGTCCTATGAAATCTACGATAAGAATGAATGTATTGCCAGCTATTCAAGCAGTTTTAATGAGGAGGAAATAATGGAAGGATTTGACTTTGATGATCCGAAATCATTTGTGCCTCGTGAAGATATAAACTACTATATTTATTGTGGCTCTTTTCAAATGGAGCGGGTGAAAGAGCTTTTAAAAGATAGCATGGATTTTGAGAAGAAAATAGAAATTATTCAGAAATCAAAGGTTAATGTGGATTCACAAAATGGATTGTCGAAAGAGGAGGCTTTAGATGCATATGAATTTATCAAAGAATTTGGCATTTTCTTTTATGAATGGGTTTCTTATCATTACTTAGAAACAGGTTTAGAAAAAAATCATATTTTTAATTATGGTTACTTTGGAAAATTTCCATTGATAGTAGTATAATGGCTACTGACGGAAAAGATGCAATCAGGGTTGAATGGGAGGATTGGGGAAGTGTATTGACAGGATGCTTGAGAACGGCGGTTTTGAAAATCAAAACCGCCGTTCCAGAGTATGCTAAAAATTAAACTCCTTTTCCCAATCAAATTCTCCGGATTCCTCTAAACTCTTAGGCCAATGGCAACACCATTCCGGCACACCGGGATTTTCCACTCTGTCAAGGCTTGGCGTGTACGGCTTTATATCAAGTACGGGCGAGTTGTCGTTGGCATCCACATAAGCAATCTGAATAATGCCGCTTTCGTAATCAATATTGATAATTTGAACTGCTGTTAAAGCAAGCGGATTAGGGCGAACAGGCGACCTTGTGGCAAAGATGCCCATTGTCTTTGGGGCTTTCTTGTATGGCTGTGGGGTTTCAAGGATGTTCCTCGCTTCTTCATGGTCAAAGTCACTAAACCACCAGATAATATTAAGATGGCTGAATCCGTTTAACGCTTGCAAAGCAGGAATATATTTCTGATCAAGCTTGATAAACATCCCACCCTCGTTTACGCTGATTTTGCCAATCGGCCTGACTTTAAAATTTTGCATGTCTCATTCCTCCATATGAATTTTATTTGCCTGCAAATTCAGTTTAGACCCTCACATCATGTGAGAGTCAATAGCAAAAAAGCGCCTTGCAGAAAAAACTGCAAAACGCTTTTATCTATATTTTCTTTAATGGAATCTGTAGTTCGGTCAAATAATTATCGGGATTTTCTTCATTCCACGGCCCACGGTGCACAATTTGTCTGCTGTGTTCGCCCATACTGTATTGGCTATGTTCTTGCAGCCAACTCGCAAATCCAAGGTATGCACCCGCGATATTTTCAAAAGTCCCATACACCATGGTACACGCCATGATTGGAACAGGCTCCGTATTACGATATGTAAAACCGTTTGTATCTTTTCCCGTTCGGGCCACGGGAGCGCAGATTTCAATATCTACATTTGTTTCCTTATAGTCCGGATCGTGATAGATGGAAAAGGTATTGTTTGAAATAGGAATATTATGTTTGTCTGCAAAAGCCGACATCTCTTTCCACAACAGACCTTCGGCATAATAATCGGGAACAACCCGCCTTAACGAAAATACCTGATAACTGGGAATGGATTTGATTGAAACATTGTAATGTATCTTTATTTTCTCTTGCCTGATATCCCTTTGTGCCAATTCAATTTTAGATAGTTTGTCCTGTTCGGATTTAATTGTTTTTTCAATTTCCAGACGTTTATTGTCAAGCAAACTAATAATATAGTTATCATCCCATTTAGTAAGAGCAAGCGCAATCTCTGAAACATGGAAGCCAAAATCTCGCAAGAATATAATTTTATTCAGCGTGGAAATTTGTTCTGTGGAATATAATCTGTAATTTGTAAATTTATCAATCTCCGCAGGTTCTAATAAACCTGTTTCATCATAATATCGCAGCATACGAATTGATACTTGTGTCAGTCTGGAAAATTCACCTATCTTGAACATTTACGCCACCTCCATATCGTTATTATACTGTGTATATAACTAAACTGCAATGGTATGGGTGATAGGTGGTGATTCCATGAGTTTTTAAAAATCGTTTGACATAAATTATATAAATTATTATATAATTGTGCAAGAACCGTTGCATAAATAGATAATTAATTGTATAATATTGGAAAATAACAAATCTGGAGGGCAAGTTGATGAAAAATAGTCGTCAATTGTTATTAGCGATTTTGCTGGCACTTGTTGTTACCGTGTCACCTGTTATGACCGCATTGGAAACCCCAGTTATGATTACTGCACAAGCTCATTCGGGAAGAACTGATTCAAGTGGTGGGCATAAGGACAACAAAAATAAGAGCGGACTTGGAAGCTACCACTATCATTGTGGTGGATACTCGCCTCATTTGCACAGCGGCGGTGTTTGCCCTTATAAGACAACTACAACAACAGCAACAACAGCAACAACAGCGTCAGAAACAGGATCAAAAGACATAGAAACGATAAAGGCGGTTCAGGAAGCACTGAATGAAAGAGGATATGACTGCGGAACGCCTGACGGGATTATGGGGAATGGAACGAAAGGTGCGTTGATGAAATTTCAGGAAGACAATGGTTTGACTGTAGATGGAATCATTGGCGAGCAAGTGACAATAGCATTGGAAATCAGCGTACAGTGATAATGTAATACGATAGTTAGTATTGATTATATATAGATGGAACAGGGATATTACCTGTTCCGTTTGTTTTTGGAAATTACTTGTAGAGGCAATGGAGGGACTATGAAAACATTTTTTATTGCCGATCCGCATTTTGGTCACAGTGCGATTATGACTTATGAGAATCGTCCATTTGAAACGGTGAAAGAGATGGATGAAACACTGATTGCTAACTGGAACCGGGTAGTCGGAAAGCGGGATAAGGTATATCTGTTAGGAGATGTTTCTTTTTATAAGGACGAGGTTACTGCTGGGATTGTGAAACGGCTGAAGGGGATTAAATATCTGGTACTTGGGAATCACGATAATCCAAATGTAAAGCGTTATTATGACATGGGATTTCATCGGGTTTATGATAATCCAATCATTTTAGATCAATTTTGGATGCTGTCGCATGAGCCGCTATATACGAATACCAATATGCCTTATGCCAACATTTTCGGTCATGTGCATGCCAGCAGGCAGTATACGGATTACAGCAGTCAGAGCTTTTGTGTCAGTGTAGAACGGATTGATTATACTCCGATTGAGTTTGCGGAAATCAAACGGTTGATGGGAATTATGAAACCAGAAGAAGAACAAGAAACCATTTAAATTCCATGAATGGAAATGCTCCGCCGTGGAACGCACTGCGGCGGAGTGGGGGAATTGGCTGTGGTTATCAGGTTTACTCGTCAATACGTTCCAATTTGAATATCACCGGGCGCGTGCCGTCGTTGCAGCAGGCAATCATAACCCTTTCATCATTGGTCCAGCCGCGCATTATTGACCCGCCTTGCAACGCGGAATATACATACCGGCTGATACAGTCCCACGCTTCCGCACAAAACTTACCGTGCAGCATACGGAAAAAATCATCATTTTCTACCATGAACTCCTGTCCTTCTTCAAAGAACGGGCATTTACCAGACTCGGGATCGGCTAAATACTGTTCCTGCAAATCCTTGTACAACTCCCGCTTCAAAACAGTGATTTTGACTTTGTGCGTTGCCATATGTATATCCTCCTCATGATAAATTCTTGCCAAACATATACGCTGCTTCCAGATGTCCGGTATCCTCAATATGCCGTTTGTCAGGAGAACCGCCGCATCCCCCGGCTAACACCATACCCTTATCCGACCATCCGAGATAATTGACGCAGTTGAACCGATAATAAGAAACAGCCTGCTCAAATGTCCAGAAGAAATCATCTGCGGCAGTCATAAGAAGAGCGCAGTCTTTTTCAGCGTGTTTTTCATATCTTCCCTTTGGCGGATGGTCATCTTTTTCAGCAACGGCGTACAATCGTTCCAGAAACGCTTTTAACCGGGCGGAGATTGTCCAGAAATACAGCGGTGATGCGAGTACGACCATATCACATTCTTTATAAAGCGGATATAGTTCTTGCATGTCGTCTTTCTGTACGCAGGGTTTTCCCCATCTGCAAGCATTGCAGCCGTTACAGCCGTTTATTGCCTTATCGCCAAGAAATGCCTTTGTCACTTGATGCCCGGCTTCGTTCGCTCCGTTGATAAATGCGTCTACAAGCCGGTCGGTGTTTCCTCTTTTCAGACCGCTTCCTACAACTATTAAAATATTCATACTGGCACCCCTTTAAGTGGCTGGATCAAAGTAAACATCAGATGATATCAACTTATTATCATATTGCTGCATAGCCTTATTATATCTAATTCTTTTTGTTCTTGCAATCAGAGTTTATTTAAGATATTACGATATAGTGTTCACTATCGCCCAAATTACAGTTTAGCATGTGATGAAAAAGCCGCATTCAATACTTACAATTATTTGTGTAGTTGGATTTACATTTGTCCGATTTTATGATAAGATAATAGAACGTTAGTTCGCGTGGTCTTTGCATATGAAAGAGTATATACGCAAACAGAAAACTATATTTTCAGGAAAGACGAGGCTAATAGTATGAACTATAATTTAGAGCACCTTCGAGTACGTTTCACAAAAAGAGGATTTAACACAGTCGTTTGCAGCGATAAACAAGAAGCTGTTCATTATATTTTAGAAACGTTTCCTGTGAATGATGATATGATTATCGGAATGGGGAATTCATTGACCTTAGAAACGTTGGGAATTAAGGAGATCTGGGCTAAACAGGTTTCTGCTATATATCAACATATTCCCGCCTGCTCAGAGGATGAAACGAAGAAAGCGCTGTTAGCAGATCTATATTTGACATCGGCTAACGCAGTTTCCTATGACGGTCAGATCGTCAATATTGATGGCACAGGAAATCGTGTTGCCGCAACTTGTTATGGGCCGAAGCAAGTCATCTATGTTATAGGAAAAAATAAGATTGCGGAATCCCTTGAGGAAGCTATAAAGCGGGCACGAAATACTGCTGCGGTCAAGAATGCAAAAAGATATAATCGGAAAACTCCTTGTGTCATCACTGGAAAATGTGAAGATTGTTTATCTCCTGAATGTATATGTGGTGTTATGACAATTCATAGAAAGCAGCCGCAAGGACTTAAAATAACAATAATTCTTGTAAATGAGGAATTAGGACTATAGCATAAGGCTTTATTGGCGCAATTTAGGAAAATGTCGCAGGATAGGAGAATGTGGTTTTCAAACCGTGCAAATATTATGGTTGTCCTATCTGCAGGCCGGATTTTATGGAATAAAATAGGAATTCGCATGGTGAAGAAAGTGAAGAATATAGCAAATACAATTACAATAACCAGAATTATTGGCGCATTTTCAATGCTGTTTTTTAAGCCTTTATCGCCAGCTTTTCTATATCTATATGTGTTTTGCGGTATTAGTGATATATTAGATGGGTATATTGCAAGAAAGACAAGAACAGTAAGCCAGATAGGAATGGTTTTAGACAGTATTGCGGATCTGGTATTCCTGGTTATAGCATTTTCCTGTTTTTTTAGAATCATAGCAATCCCTATATGGCTTTGGTTGTGGATTGGAATGATAATAATTATCCGCCTGGCATCTTATGCGGTGGGCCTGGTAAGATATCACAGTTTTGCTGCGTTGCATACATATGCTAATAAACTTGCAGGCCTTATGCTATTCGTTTTTCCTTTTTTATTTATGGAATTCGATATCATAAAAGCCGGTATTCTGTTGTGTAGTATTTCCTCGTTATCTGCGCTTGAGGAATTACTAATTATGATAAAGTCTAAAGAGCTGAACAGGGATGTGAAATGCATTTTTCATTTGTGAAATGGCTCACTGTTGTTAGGTTTGGTGTGGTACAATTAATTGCAATGCAAAAAATATAAAATAGGGTGGTGCAACATGAATATTAATAAACTGAATAAAGGCGATACAATCGGAATTATTTGTCCCAGTCATATTGCCAGGGCCGAAAGGCTTGAGAAAAGTATAAAAACATTGGAATCACTGGGTTATCATGTCAAGCTTGGGAAAAATGTCTATAAGAATACATACGGCTATTTGGCGTCCGAACAGGAACGTGCGGACGATTTTACAGATATGGTTTCAGACAAATGTATTAAGATGATCCTTTTCGGAGGCGGCGAAGGAGGCAATGAACTTCTCCCATATATCGATTATGAAAATATCAAATGCAATCCTAAATTTTATTGTAGTTTCAGCGACGGAACGACGATATTAAACGCTGTTCATGCAATGACTGGAATCACCGTTTATTATGGGCAAGGACCAGGGATGTTTCGCGATCTAAGATATTATGATTATAAACAGTTTTCCTCTCATTTCATAGAAGAAAATATTAAAATTTTCACAAAAAACAGCAATTGGCATACCATGAACGCTGGAGCAAGTGAAGGTTTTTTAATCGGCGGCTATTTAAGAAATTTTGCTTTACTTTTAGGGAATAAATATTTCAAATATGATAAAGAAACGAAATATATCTTGTTTTTGGAAGACCACGAAAAATTTAGTGATGTTGCCAAAGTCAGTTCTTTTGTATCGCATATAGAACAACACGAATTCATAAACAATGTTGCAGGATTGGTTTTTGGGCATTACGCTGAAAATATCCCCGAGGATTTGCTTACACGTCTTGCCCGCTTTGGAACGAAACACGGAGTACCTGTTATATACTGTGATGATTTCGGACATGGCGTAAACCATGCGATCTTTCCCATTGGTAGAAAAGCGAAGCTTGATGCAGATAATCAGGTTTTGACTTTTTGTTAACAGCTGCCAGCCCTCTGTCATACCCGCAACAGCATACCGGCAGACAGAGGGTTAACCTGTATAAAAAAACTCTATTTCCGAGCCACTGCGTCACGCTGACGGCAGATTTCTGCCCAGCTTGGCATCTTTGATAAGGCCTCTGAAAATTCTTGCATGGCGGCCGGAATATCGATGTTCTGCGGACACATTTTACTGCATGCGCCGCAAGCGATACAGGCTGACGGCCGCTTTTCCGGAGTGAGGGCTTCCATCCTCATCCCGATGTTTAGATTGGGTGAAAAGCGCAGCTGGTTGTAAAGATTAAGCAGCGCCGGAATATCAAGTCCCTGCGGACAATCTTCACAGCAATAACGACATGAGGTACATGGCAAGGAATTTTTCATGCCCTCAGCAATTTCATAAAGCAGACCTGTTTCGGTTTCGCTAAGCGGAGCGTTTGTTGTAAACGTTTTGATGTTATCCGCCATCTGCTCCATGTTTGACATGCCGCTAAGTATCATTTTCACATTTGACAGCGATTGAAGCCAGCGAAACCCCCATGAAGCAACCGATTCGTCCGGACGCATCGTTTTTAATTTTGCTTCTTCATTTTCCGATAATACCGCAAGTCTCCCTCCCCGAACCGGCTCCATTACCCAAACCGGAATGCCCCTTTCGGTCAGGAGTTCATATTTTTCGTTGGCATACTGCAGCGACCAGTCAAGGTAATTGAGTTGAATCTGGCAGAATTCCATGACATCGCCGTATTCGTCTAAAAACTGTCGCAAATTTTCAAGGCCGCCGTGGCTGGAAAATCCAAGATGGTGAATACGCCCCTGTTTCTTCTGCTCTACAAAATAGTCGATAATGCCCCAGCGGGGATCCGTATAGGTCGAAATCGAACTTTCGTACACATTATGTAAGAGATAGAAGTCAAAATACTCCACACCGCATTTCTCAAGCTGCTTTTCAAAAATTTCCTTTGGGTTATAGCTTGAGGAAATCTGGTGTCCTGGATATTTGGTAGCCAGATAATAGCTCTCACGGGGAAACTGCCGGAGCAGGCGGCCAATTACCCGCTCTGATTCGCCGGCATGATATGGGTACGCGGTATCGTAATAGTTGACGCCATGTTCATGGGCATACCGCACCATTTGATTTACCGCTTCCTCGTCGATCGGTGCGTTCGCGCCTTCCCCCGAAACCGGCAGGCGCATGGTACCAAATCCCAGTAAAGAAAGAGATTTGTCCTGAAATGTAGTTTTTATCATAATTTTGTATCACTCCTTCCTGGCAAAAACGGAAATAGGGTTAGCGGATAAAGTTTGTCATGACAGCCGGAAGCTCTTCCGCTTTTGCCCGGCTGCCTGCAGGTTCTGCACCCGGTGCAGCCCACAATCGGCTTGTTGCCTACCTGATAAATCTCGGAGTCAACGCCATGTACTGCCAATTGCTCCTTGATAATGCTAAGTCCCGTGTAGGCACATCCGTTAGCATTGGGACTTCCGTTAACTAATACAACCTTCATTTACTGATCCTCCTTGACCAAATGATAAATCCGACTTACAATAGTATTATACAACCCGGTGGTTACAACAGGGCAATAGGTAAATAGGAACTTCTGCAAATTTTGGAGGGATATCTCATGTGTACGATGAAAGAAGCATGTGAACAGGTCGGCATCACTTATGAAACGCTAAGATTTTATTGCAACGAGGGTCTTGTTCCAACGGTAAAAAGGGATAAGAACAACTACCGCAATTTTGACGAAAGGAATATTCAGTGGTTAAAGAGCCTGCAGTGTCTGCGAAAATGCGGTATGAGCATTAAGGATATGAAACAATATATGAATTTATGTTTAGAAGGTTCATCATCAATCCCCGAACGCCAAAAGCTGTTAGCTGTTCAAAAAGAATTACTGTTGAGCCAGATCGATGAGATTCATAAGAGCATTGACTATATCAATAATAAGCAGAAATTTTTTGACGGTGTGCTGGCTGGAGAAATCAAGTATACCAGCAACCTCATTGACGTGGAAAGGTGGTAAAACTATGAATTTGACACAGTTTATAAGGAAAATCGATATGATTGCTATGGATTTACCGCAGGAAAAGCTGACGGAATTCATACATAATGTTGCCCGTACTCTGCCGGAGGAGCAGCGACCGGGGTTTTTGGAAAAATTGTATGGGATAGCTGGGGAAGCGTTGGTAGAAGATAAGAAGCAACTGCCGGAACAATACAATGCGGAAGAAATTCAAAGAAAGCTATGTCAAATCCGGGAAAAATTACTGCTGATTGAAAACGGAGAGCTATGCCTGGTTGGGAACTTAAATGAAGAATATGATGACTGGTATAGCAGCTCAGAAGATGAGTTTATATTTGAAGACCCGGAAAATATTGTGGGAATTATAGAGGAAGCCTGTAATCTCATTCATCAATGTGTGGATTGTGAATTGTATCGGGAATGTTATGAGATTGCTGATATGCTGATATCACTGGAAGTTGTGGTGGAGGGTGATTATTCAGAATATGAGGAGGCTTCACTGCGCCT
>Ga0154002_1000550_pt1 | contig 11233 bp, 11 predicted proteins | sample TSNY086MetaG_FD_102276 | JGI IMG/M metagenome (GOLD analysis project Ga0154002, IMG submission 102276) | Attine ant fungus gardens microbial communities from New York, USA - TSNY086 MetaG | ecosystem: Host-associated > Fungi > Mycelium > Unclassified | place: USA: New York, Robert Cushman Murphy... | reverse complement strand
GATAACCTAACCATCTTAGGGCAGTCCTTTGTTCTATTCAAGGACAGATGATAATCTATGGATAAAGATCAGTGTTATGTGCAAACATTGAGGACCTTGTATCTCCATGGGATCTTATTGCCTCTGGTTCTATTTATAGCCAAAAGAAGTGCATTGAAGAGAGCTTCACAATGGTTATTGAAGCAAATGATTACGTTAAGTGGTTCCAGAGATATCAGTGATTTAGTATCTGGTAACTTGGTAATCACTGACTGATCTGCTAATAACTTGGTGAATACTGATCGCTTTGAGATGTTTTTAGTACTGTTTGAAATATCTTCCTAAGGGCTTTTGGTGGCCATTTAGATCATTGAAATCGGTCAAGTATTTCTGGAGTTATGGTCCAAATGAAGTTTGTAACAATTTGCAAGTAATGAACAATGGAAGACTTTGCTTCAGGTATGCAATTCTTTTAATTCTTGAAAATTAACTAATGTTTTTGATGTATGCATAGTTTGAGTCACATTTTGCTCCCCATTGAGAAAAGTTCTTTCCTATTTATGCTGAAATGGATGAAATGCTCAATAGAGCACTTGCTACTGGGGCTAATGCCTTTCAAGCTGGCTATAGCTATAAAAATGACTTAGAAATATCATCTGAGGGTGATGATGAAGCTGATATTAATGTTGAAACCTCAATTACAGCTTTAAAGGTAAATGCTAATTTAATATAATTTGCTTTAGCTCAAATATATTTTGAGAGACTGAAGTGCAAAACTTCTGTACTTGATGGACCTGTATCTAAGAAGCAAAGCTATTGTGATTGGGCTGGTAAAGCCTTAATATCTGCTTCTATTTTGGAGATGTCCCAAGCTATTGATAATATGGCTAATGCTATTACTTTACAGTCAAATGGGAACTCAGACAGATGTTATTGATAGACAATAAATGTCCTTAGTGATCACCCTAGGTGGATGTTCAAGAAGAACTCAATGGAGTTCTTTATTGGATTGCAGCCCTACTTATACTACTACTATAGTGGCTGTACCCTAGAGTCCCACAATCACATGTTCTTTCCAGAATGTTCTATGATCACCTGACCTTGTCATGTGATTTGACTTACTGAGTCCCCATCCTATTTATACCCTTATTCCATTGTATGCTTTGAGGTTTTGGATTAAGTGTTCAAATGCATGGGAAACCTTTTCCTGTTTGGGGCTCTCATAACAACAGAGATATTAAGAGTAAGGCTTTAGCATTTATCAAAGAGATAGAGGAATTCTCAAAGAATGAAAAGACAAAGTTTTGTCTCTACATATCTCAGGAAGTATCTTTTGCTGAATTACTTATTGATATGAATAATGATACAGAAACTTGTATGGAAATTTTAAAACTACAACTTAGTAAACTTTAAATAGAGTACTACTGCAATTGTAAATAGTTTTGGTAGTCTTGCCACATCTCCTCTGCAATTCTATCATGTTGTACATTTGCCCAAGCTTGCTTAGCTGCAGTTATCCTTCTACCCAATATCCCTTCCTCATTTTCCTTATAATTTTCATCTAGTCTATCTCTCTGATTATCTATATTATTTTGAGACAACTAGGAATAAGAAACATAGTTCAAATTATAAGCATTATAAGCATCATCTAAAGGATCTTGAATTTGTATAAAGTTATGAAGAGCACAAAGTGCTGGTGGAAGTTTACACTGTATCTTAAAAGGATATTCTGGAGCTATATTGAGTATCTTGAAGCAATGTTTGGAAACTCCAAAAATATGCTCAATGACATTATGAAGTTTGGCATGGCATAAATTAAACAGCTCTCTTGCATCACAAAGTCTAAAATGGCTATACTTTAGTAGAAATATATTATAAAGTAACAAATAAGCATACTGGAGTGAAACCTGTTCCCACTTTTTCAAATGATATCTAATACCACAATATAAAACTAGCAAAATGTCACAAGATAGAAATCCTACATTTGCCAAGTAAAATTTACCCTCTAGTATTAAAAAATCCTTTTTTCAAGCATCTTCAAAAACATGTCCATTACTAGTACTACTCTTCCATCTACTGAGAATATAACAAAATTGGAGTGCAAAAGTACATACTATCAGAACATTCTGTGAAATAAACCCCTTCCAATTTCTGAAACAACTGACTGTATCAGCACTTATATGAGCACTGAAATAGCATCCATCAATTGCTCCAATGTATCACAAACTTCATTTGGACTATAACTCCAGGAATACTTGACTGATTTCAACAATCTAAATAGCCACCAAAAGCCCTTAAGAAGACCTTTTAAACAGTACCAAAAATGTCTCAAGGCAATCAGTATTCACCAAGTTATTAGCAGATCAGTCAGCAATCACCAAGTCACCAGACACTAAATCACTGATATCTCAGAAACCACTTAACATAATTGTTTGTTTCAATAACCATTGTGAAGCTCTCTTCAATGCACTTCTTTTGGCTATAAATAGAACCAGAGGCAATAAGATCCCATGGAGATACAAGGTCCTCAATGTTTGTATATAATACTGATCTTTACTCATAGATTATCATCTGTCCTTGAATAGAACAAAGAACTGCCCTAAGATGGTTAGGTTATCCCTATTTCAAGAACAATAGCACTCCTATATATAGAACAATAGGTAGTGATCATGTGGTAGGCTGTTCTGGTACATAGACTACTACAATTATATATTTAAGAACTGTATGTCTGAGAATAAACCTCAGACTTAACAACATCTTTTGCTACTGTCTAAACTTTGCTTTTTTGATCCTTTTAATTATTAGATCATCAACTCACAAATCAGTAAGTGGCCATTTTTGATACAATGCAGTCTTCAAAAAAAAAAGTAGTACTTTGGATCCTTCAAAATCTGCTTAGGAATATTATTAAGGGGTAGCTTGATATATTTTCGATAGAAAGCCCCACAAAACATGTCTAAAATTTCATTAAAATAGCTAACTGCACATTAGAAAGAATTAAAAAAGAAAACTATAGTACTTACTATGAAATTGTATCTCCACTATACTAAAATCTTTCTTGAAGCTTGTAAGGATGTAGTTGAGATGACTTAGTCCCACTCCTAGTCTGAGTTGACAAGAAGAACTCAATAGAGTCCTCATTTGATTTCTGTATACTACTTATACACATTCTGTATTTACTTCTATTTATAAAGTCCTATGCATCTCCTTTGAGTCATTTCCTCTCATACATCTGTTGATTTCCTAATTAAATGAAAAGAAAAAGAAAAGAAATATAAATACTGACTTAGCCATTTGGCTAAGTCATGACAAAGCTCTCTATTGAATCCTATAGATACAACTGCTCTCAAAAAGATTGCTAGTTTCTTTTGAGCTGAAACATATTTATCACAAATGACCACTTACTGATTTGTGAGTTAATGATTTGACAATCAAAAGGCTCAAAAAAGCAAAGTTTAGACAGTAGCAAAAGATATTGTTAAGTCTGAGGTTTATTCTTAGACATACAGTCCTTAAATACATGATTGTGGTGGTCTGTGCACCAGGACAGCCTACCACATGATCACTATCTATTGTTCTACATATAGGAGTGCTATTGTTCTTGAAATAGAGATAATCTAACTGTCTTAGGGCAGTCCTTTGTTCTATTCAAGGACAGATGATAATCTATAGGTAAAGATCAGTATTATGTGCAAACATTGAGGACCTTGTATCTCTATGGGTTCTTATTTCCTTGGGATCTATTTATAACAGAAAGAAGCGCATTGAAGAGAGCTTCATGATGGTCATTGAAGTGAATGATTATATTAAGCGGTTCCCAAGATATTGGTGATTTAGTGTCTGGTGACTTGGTGATCACCAACTGATCTGCTGATAACTTGGTGAATACTAATTGCTTTGAGATGTTTTTTGTACTGTTTGAAAGGTCTTTTTAAGGGCTTTTTGTGGCCATTTAGATTGTTGAAATCAGTCAAGTATTCCTGGAGTTATGGTCCAAATGAAGTTTGTGACAATATTGGCTATTTTACAGACTAGATGTCTTGCAAAGTTCCTGGACTAATGCTTGAAATACATGTTTTTCCATTCCAAACATTTGACAAAATCTTTCACTGTGCTCTAATACAATATAGTTAGAAGTATATGTGAGTTGAGATAGCTGTTACATACCTTTTAATATGTTATCTAACCACATCTTGCCTGTGAAGGTACCAGAAAGAAAGGGTCTTCTCAGCTGGTTTTCTCCTGCCATAGCAATAGTAATAGTACTTGCAGCAGCAATCACAGCAAGTGCAGCATAACTGTTCATGATAATCTTGTACTTTTGGGGTTTGTTTTATCCCATTGATTTTATGATAGTTGATATACACACACCAATAAGTTTATTAGTTTCTTGTCCTATGCTTATCCTATCTGATAACACTTATTCTATCTAAGTTGCAGAACAGGCCCTAAGAATCTAAGAATCTATTATCTATTTATTATCTATTATCTATTATTTATTATTATCTACTATGTATGTGAGAAGAATGTAGGAAGATAACTGCTTAGGCAATGCTTTACAAGCATTTGTCAGCACACACATACTCTTTTCACTTAATTCTCTCTAAAAAATTCTCTTTAAATTCAACAAAATTCACTAAAAACTCAGAAAATTTAGAATAAAATTGAAATAAATAATAAGCAATATCCTGCTATTAACTATAACACAACAGAGTGTTCTGAATGCCACAGTGTCTTCCTTTTCTCCTATTTAACCCAAATTGGATGTGTGGGAGTGAAACAAACATGTACAAATACATAGTGATGGTGCTAGCTTATCAACTTTTCTGTCTTCAATCACTATCCCCTATCCTCCCTCTTTGCTCTTTTACCCCTCTACTCTCTCTGTATACCTTGACTGGATACTGGGCCCTAGGTATAAAGGGAACAGTACTCTGCAGCTGTAGTGTAGAGCATGGTTAGTGTGACTAAGCTCAGGTCTACCTTCCTAGACAGACTGTTTCCTTGAGCAGTGCTGCAGTAGTATACCTGTATATCTTTCTATTAGTAACCTAGTACTTAGGATCTATTGTGATCCTTATACACAAGGGAATAACAGCTGCTCTTTAAGAGAGTTGTTTAGAGTAGAGATCTCCTTCTTAGGAGTGATAGTATATCTTTATTTTTAGGATAGTCATAAGTGAGACAGTCAGACAATTATGAGAGATAGATTCTATTGAAGAAGAATGTTGAGCTAGGAGAGCTAAAGATAAGACTAGACATCATATAGATAATCCTCATCATTATCATTATCATCTTTTTCTTTACCCTTTACTTTAGAATATTCCTCCTGCTCCTGTTTGGAATAGAGGAAGAGGAGGAAGATGTTATACCACTCCTTTATATGTTCCTGCAAATCTAGATAAAGCAATAGCTGATTTACATTGATAACAACAAGTAAATCAAGTGCAAATAGAACCAATGGCTCAGATTAATGAAATAATGATTGAATGGAGAAATGAAGAACATAATGGTCTTGATTATGATGAACAGCAAACAAATAAAGATAGTGATAGAAATATAAACTGAGTTATAAAAGAGAACCTTGGTAGAGTTCAGATAGTTGTTAGTAACAGATTTTGAATTTATTAACAACAAATTCTTACTGGGTATACAGAATAATAATTGTTATGAGAGCTCCAAAAGGAGAAAAGTTTCCCAAGCATTCAAATACTTAATCCAAAACCTCAAGATGTACAATAGGGTTAAAGATATAAATAGTGTGGGAACTAGGGTCATGCAACAAGGTCAGATGATCACAGAACATTCTGGAAGGACATGACTAAGAGTACAGCCACTATATAAGTAGTATAAGTAGAAGTCCAATCCAACAAAGAACTCTATTGAGTTCTTCTTGAACATCTACCTAGGGTGATCACTAAGGACACTCACTATCTCTCGATAACATAAGAACTTGATTCCCAATGGTGACCTCACATCTCATGGCCTCACCACCTACTTACTCTCATATCTTCCTCGCTAGTGAGTACAGTGCTCATAAGCTTTTTGGATAGCAGGCCCTAGCTATAAAGGGGACTTCTCAGTCAGTTAGGGACTGAGGGAGGAGACGAGATACCAAGTCCAGGTATCCTGCTCAAGTCCTGACCTCATAATTGGATGTTGTTCTTTACTTTCTTCTCTATATAAACTCTGTGCTGCACTCTATTGTGAGTAGTACATGCAGGAGATTAGCAGTCATTCTTTAGGAAACCGCTTAGCTTAGAGGTCCTCTCTTTAGAGGCAATTGTATACCAATTTGATTAGGGCAGTAGTTAGTAAGGCGGTAGAAATCCAGACAGGTGAAGATTGCATGCCCTGTTGGATATAGGCCTTAGTTAGCAACCCTGGATCAAGAATTGTCAGAGTACGAGTCGTCACCATCACCACCACCACCACCATACAATATGTTCCAACAACAATAGGAGGAAACCCCTTCCAGAGAGGAACAACTCCTTGTTATGATTGCCATCCTGCAGCAGCAGGTTAACACCATGCTCCTCCAGCAACAAGGGAGCAGAGTAGAGGTTGCAAGGCCTCAAGTCTTTAGTAGGAAGATAGAGGAAGTAAGTACATTTGTAAACGCAGCTCAACTATACATCAGAATAAAGATGACAGAGAAGGTGGGAGCAACCCAGGTGGCCTGGGTATTATCATATGTGCAAGGAGGAATAGCAGAGGCATGGAAAGATAACCTGTTGGACGAGTTAGCAAAAAGAGAATCAGAGGTGGAGTCAGCAGAACAGTTGTTCGCAAAGATAAGAAACGACTTCAGAAAAACATCGGAGGAGGAAAGAAAGATAGAGCAGCTAAGAACAATCAAGCAGGGGAGAAGGACCTGTGATGAGTATGTATAGGAGTTTAAAAAGGTCGCTAGGGGGAGCGGCTATGAGGGAAGACCCCTCATTAAAGAATTCAAAAGGGGATTGAATGGGGCCATCAGAAGGAAGTTGGCCGAAGCAGAGGAACCACCTACTACCATTGGGGAATGGCAGGAAAGGGCAGTAAGATTGGACAGGAATCAAAGACAAAGCAGGGCAGAGGAAAGAGTGCTAGGAAGAAATGCAGTGTGCCTAGGGGGAAATGCTCAGCCAAGAGGAGGAGAATCATACAGAGGAAGAGGGGGACAAATAACTTGGAGAACGGGAGGGGGATACAGAGGAGGAGGAGGTAGAAACACGACTAATAGAGGGGGAGCTCAAATGGGTCCAAGGAGAGACCCAAACACAATGGATGTGGATAAAGGAAGAGAAGGAGATAGGACATGCTATGTGTGTGGAAAATGGAGCCATATGGCCAAAAATTGCTGGAAAAAACATAAGAGAAGGATAGTAGAAATGCTACAGGAGTCAGCAAAAGAAAATGGAGGACAGTGAGCTCTTGGCTGGCCTCCAATAATATGTATAGTGTATTGCGCCTGGAAAAACCAGGCAATAAATTGATATCTACCAATACAACTGAGAGAGTAAGAGATATACAGCGCACACTATGGCCATTGAGGGAAGTCTGGCTGAAAGTAGGGTTAGAGAAGCTGGAGAGTCATGAAGGAGTAGCAGTAAAGGCATTGTTGGATAGCAGTGTGACAGGTCTGTTCATGGACATAACCTTCACAAAAGAAAAGGGGTTTAAGATAGAGAAGCTAAAAAAAACCCCTGTTAGTTAGGAATGTGGATGGAACAGCAAATGCGGGAGGAGCTATAATACACCAGGTTGAGTGCAATATGTTCTTCAAGGGACATGTAGAAAGAGCGAGAATGGATGTGTACAACTTGGGAAAGACAGAGTTGATACTGGGAATACCATGGCTAGTAGCCCAAAACCCAGAAATAGATTGGGAAAAGAGAGAGGTGAAGATGACGCATTGCCCACCTATATGTGGAAAAAGAAAGCAAGAAGAAAAGGAGAAAAAAGTAAGGAAGACAGAAAAGAATGAGGATGAGAAAGTATTAAGAGAACTGGTACCTAGGAGATTCTGGAAGTGGAAGAAAGTATTTGGAAAAAAGGAGTCAGAAAGAATACCAGTGCAAAAGACCTGGAACCATGCCATAGAGCTAAAAGAAGGGTTTATGCCAAGAAAGGGGAAGATATACTCACTATTAAGAGAAGAAAGAGAGGAAGTACAGAAATTCATAGAAGACCAATTGAGGAAAGGATACATCTGACCCTCCAAATCACCCCAAACATTACCAGTACACTTTGTGGCAAAAAAGGATGGTACATGGAGGATGGTGCAGGATTATCAACACTTAAACCAGTGGACAATAAAGAATGGATACCCTTTACCCCTCATTGCAGATATATTGGACAGAGTAGGAAAGAGGAAGGTGTTTATGAAATTAGACTTGAGATGGGGATACAATAATGTCAGGATCAAGAAGGGAGATGAATGGAAGGTAGCATTCACAACATGTACCGGAGTATATGAACCCACCGTCATGTATTTTGGGTTGACAAACTCCCTGGCTACCTTCCAAGCAATGATGAATGACCTGTTCAGAGACCTCATAAACCAAGGGGACATAGTGACTTTCATTGATGACATTTTAGTAGCCATAGATACAGAGGAAGGATACAATGAGTTGGTAGAGGAAGTACTGAGGAGACTGGAAGAAAACAATCTGTTTGTAAAGCCAGAGAAATGCAAATGGAAAGTAAGGGAAGTAGAATTCCTGGGAGTAGTAATTGGCCCAAAAGGAGTAGAAATGCAGAAGAAAAAGGTGGAGGGAGTCCTGAACTGGCCAGTACCTAGGAACGTCAAGGAAGTGCAAAAGTTCCTAGGCCTTGCCAATTACTACAGAAGGTTCATAAAGGACTTTGCTAGGATAGCAGCACTGCTACATGTGCTAGTCAGGAAGGAGCAAAAGTGGAAGTGGGAAAAGAAACAGGAGGAAGTGTTTGAGGAACTCAAGGCAGTGTTTACCATAGAACCCGTTCTGGCCATCCCAGACATTAATAGGGAGATGAGAGTAGAAGCAGATGCCTCAGATTATGCAACAGGGGGGGTGTTATCGATGAAGTGCAAAGATGGCAAATGGAGGCCAGTAGCTTTCATCTTTAAATTGCTAAACGCTACTGAGTGGAATTATGAAATTCACAATAAAGAGATGTTGGCAGTAATAAGATGCCTAGAAGTGTGGAGGTATTATTTGAAAGGAGCAAAACTTGAATTTGAAATCTGGACAGATCACAAAAACCTCCAGTATTTTATGGCGAGTCAGAAATTAAACTGAAGACAAGCAAGATGGGCCCTATACCTATCATGGTTTAGTTTCATGTTGAAGCATGTTCCAGGAAAGAGCATGGGGAAGGTGGATGGATTAAGCAGAAGGCCAGACTGGCAGGATGGAGTGGAAAGAGATAATGAGAATCAGAAACTAGTGAAGCCAGAGTGGATTAGGAAAGCAGAAACAATAATAGAGGAGGAAAGCCTAAAAGAAAGAATCAGGAAGGTGCAGGAAGGGGATGAGAAAGTCATAAAAGCAGTAGAGGAGCTGAAAAAGGCAAGAATCAAGATGCTGAGAGACAAAGAATGGGAAGTAGAAGATGGAATAGTAATGAAGGAAGGAAGGATATATGTGCCAGAAGGGGACCTCAGAAGAGAAATAATACAATTATACCATGACACCCCAGTAGGAGGGCATGGAGGGAGATGGAAAACAATAGAGTTGATTGGCAGGAATTACTGGTGGCCAGGAATAATGAAAAAGGTAAGAAGATATGTGGACAGATGTGATATTTGTCAAAGGTACAAGAACCAAAGCAAGGCACCAGCAGGAAAGCTAATGCCCAACACAATCCCAGAAAAACCATGGAGTCATATATCAGCAGATTTTATCACCAGACTGCCCCTAGCCCAGGGATATGACACAATCCTGGTAGTATGTGATCGTTTTAGTAAAATAGTGCATTTTATAGCAACAACAGAGAAAACATCAGCAGAGGGACTTGCAAAGCTGTTTTGGGACCACATATGGAAGTTGCATGGGCTTCCAGAAAGCATCATATCAGACAGGGGAGTGCAGTTTGCAGTAGGAATGATAAAGGAGCTGAATAACTTACTGGGGATCCAGACAAAGCTCTCGATGGCCTATCACCCCCAAACAGATGGGCAAATGGAAAGGATAAACCAGGAGCTAGAACAGTACCTAAGAGTCTTCATTGATCACAGGCAAGAGCAGTGGCTGGATTGGTTGGGAACGGTGGAGTTTGCATATAATAACAAGGTCCACACAGCAACAAAAACATTGCCATTCAAAGCAAATTATGGTCAAGACCCAAAGATAGGATTCAAAGGAAGAAGGAAGGGGAAGTACAAAGCGGCAGAAAAATTTGTAGAGAGAATGAGAAAAATCCAGGAGGAAGCAAAAACAGTGTTAGAGAAAGTGCAGGAGGAGATGAAGAAGTTTGCAAACAGAAAGAGAAGAGAAGAGGAAGAATACAGAGTAGGAGACTTAGTACTGCTAAGCACAAAGAATTTGAAGTGGCAAATGAAAGGAAGAAGATCAGAGAAACTGACTGAATGCTTTGTAGGCCCCTACAAAGTAAAAGGAATTGTCTCAAGTAATGCAATAGAGTTAGAATTACATAAATCTGTTAAAATACACCCTGTAGTTAATGTAAGTAGAGTATGACTCTATAAACCACAGGTGAAGGAACAGAAGAAGATACCACCAAAACTGGTTATCATCAAGGGAGAAGAGGAGTTTGAAGTAGAAAAAATTCTAAACAAAAGAATGATTAGAGGAAAGGAAAAGTTCCTGGTGAGATGGAAAGGCTACATGGCAGAAGAAGACACCTGGGAAAGTAGAGAGAACTTGGAGAATACAAAGGAATTGGTAGAAGAGTTCGAGAGGGAGTACAGGGAAGAAGTTGAGGAACTAAGGTAACAGGAGCAAGAGAAAGAAGAAAAGGAGTTCAGTCGGGAACTACCTAGGGAATTCATGGCAAAACTACTATATAGTTGGGGAAGAAAAAGATATGAAAGGGAAAGGGAGAGAAGATGGGATGAAAACTGGGATCGATGGAAAAATCCCTCAGGACGAGAAAACTTGAAGGGGGGGCCATGTTATGTGTTATCAATGGACAGTGAATGTCCTTAGCAATCACCCTAGGTGGATGTTCAAGAAGAACTTGATGGAGTTCTTTGTTGGATTGCAGCCCTACTTATACTACTACTACAGTGGCTGTACCTTAGAGTCCTGTGATCATATGTTCTTTC
>Ga0154002_1000546_pt1 | contig 11247 bp, 8 predicted proteins | sample TSNY086MetaG_FD_102276 | JGI IMG/M metagenome (GOLD analysis project Ga0154002, IMG submission 102276) | Attine ant fungus gardens microbial communities from New York, USA - TSNY086 MetaG | ecosystem: Host-associated > Fungi > Mycelium > Unclassified | place: USA: New York, Robert Cushman Murphy... | reverse complement strand
TTTCTTCTTTTTGTAACGCAGGACGCTCAGGAGCGTTGTGCTTACACAGGAGGCAAAACTTGCCATCAGTAGTTCCAGTGAAGTATAACCTTTGCCAGTGCCGACCGGGGGGAAGTAATCAATCACAATCGCCGGGTTCTCGCGGGCCGTGGCACTGTACATTGCCTTGTCGTCAATTGACTGCAAATTTACCATTAAATCGCTCATAGTCTAAGATCCTCTCATTTTTTGATTATCTTTATTCTTATCATAACGTATATCATGTGTCAATATCATTTTAAAATATCATATGCCATCCGATATGTAGAAGGTGTCATATCAGTCTTTTTCTTAAAGCATGCACTAAAATAATATTGATTGGCATATCCCACTTTTTCACTAATCTCTTTTATCGTCAATTTAGAATTATGCAATAATAATTTCGCCGCCTCAATCCTGGCATTTGTGATCGCATCACTGATCGACAGTCCCGTCTCTGTCTTAAAAATCGAGCTCAGATGTGCTTTACTAATATTAATGTGCAAGGCCAGTTCATTCAGCCCCAAATCCGGATTGGTATAGTTATGCTTTATAAAATCCAAAACCGAATGGCAAATCTGCTGATAATAACTTTCCATCGATTGGGTCATATGACTGCAGATTTTAACACACAACTGAAAAAGTACCTGGCAGATATCATCTCCCGTTTGATATTGATCCATATTTTGATAAACAGAAATGACCTGCTGATGAATCTCCTCGTTCATAGAATCAATATCGTATAGAAATTTTAATATCCGGTTAGAGATTGAGTACAATATCACAAACACCTTGCGCTTATCCGTAAGCCCGGAAAACAGTTCCGACAATCGTCTGGTATATTGAAAGATTCCTTCACTATCCTTTTTGCAAAGCAGCCGAATCAGATGTTCTTCATCGGCAGTCGACCAGGTATTGTTTAGAGGTGTTTTGTTGATACAGTCGCGAATATCAAAAATCGTCTTCTGGGTGAAGAAAAAGCGGTATTCCAATGCTTGTTTCGCATTTTCGTAGGATTGCTGAATATGCCAGATATCATATACCATATCACCAATACCGATATTATAATTCAATATCCGGTGTTCATGACGGCTGGTTAACAACTCAATACTGTCGCTGACCCTTTGGACCGCCGCTGGTTCAGAAGCAGCATCAATGCCCAGAATCAAAATCAAACGGTTATGCTTCAGCAGGATATGCAGCAGCGAATATTCCTTAAAAGCATCAAAAACCTCATCCTGTAAGCTCATCTGATAAACATAATATTTTTCAAACCCATAGGACTGTTTCAAACTGTCCGAGTTCTCGATATTAATGACAATACTCTGATAGTAGCTGCCGCTTAAGTTAATTCCCAGATAAGGGATATAATCCTTCAGATAATACTGGGCATCCCCGGGAAAGCTATGAGTCAGGTTATAGAAAAAATTCTCTACAATCGCCGGACGGCTCCGTTTGATGCTTTCCAGATGATATTGCTCCCGTTCGATTTGAATCACCGCATCAGATACCAGTTTCGCCAAATATTCATAATCTACCGGTTTTTCCACATAGTCATAGGCCCCCGCCCGCAGGGCTTCTCTGGCTGAATGAAAATCATTGTAGGCACTCACCAGGATAATTTTAATATTGATATATTTGGCCAGAATCGCTCTGGTCATCTCCAGTCCTGATATTCCCGGCATTTTTATATCGGAGATTATGATGTCTGGCTGAATTTCATCGATCTGTTCCAGGACACTCTGCCCGTCGTAGTAAATACCGGCCAGCGATACCCCCATCTTGTCCCAGCATATGTTCTGCGCAATACCTTCTGCCGACAACGCGTTATCATCAATAATAACTACCTTTTTCATGTTCCCTCCTTATTTTCCTAAATCATCTGCGGAATGCGAATCACCACTTCTGTCCCCACACCCCAGACACTGCTGATCGAAACACCGGAATCGCCCTTGGAGATCAGGGAGAGTCGGGCATTGACATTGCTGATACCATAATGTCTGCTGTAGTTGATCGATTGATCCCGCAAAGCCTTTTGAATCTCCCGCAACTGCTTGCTTTGTATGCCGCTGCCGTTATCCCTGACGGTGATGCGAATGGTATCCTCCTCATATCGAACACTGATGTGAATATCCATTCGTTCTGCGGATGAACGGATCCCATGAATAATGCAATTCTCAACAATGGGCTGCAGCGTAAATTTGCAGATTAAAAAATTGTGGATCTCATCATCCAGAGACAGCTCCCATCCAAACGAATCATTCCGGCAAAGCGCTTCGATTTCCATATATGTAACTACAATCTCCAGCTCATCCCCAATGGTAATCAAATCATCTTTTTTCTGCAGCAGCTGGCGATAAAATTTAGCCAGTTTGGTAATCATCAGATTGGCGGTTTCGATTCTCCCCAGCGTCTGGCAAGTCTTAATCGATTCCAGAATGTTGTACAGAAAATGTGGATTGATTTTAGACTGCAGCAGCTGATAATTCATCTTTTCCTCCGTTAATGACATCTCCAGAATCTGCTGAAAGCTATCCTCAAGTCTGGCGGACATCTCGACAAAGGTTATCGCCAGATGGTCGATTTCATCCCGGTTCCTTTCCGGTCTTGCGGTCATCACCGCCAACTGCTCCAGGCTGTCTTTCTTACCATGCTGCTTAAAATTGGCGATGGCACCGCTCAGTATGTAGATGCGCTTCGATACCGTCTGGGTAATAAAGATAACGGTCAGGCAAGTGGCGATGATGATTGCTGCGGCGGCAACCACAACGGCATTCATCAGCGCCTCGGTATTCTCCTTAATATAATGTCCGGGAACCACCGTAATCAGGGTCCATGGCGCTGCCGACAACCTTCTGGCAATAACTTTTGAACCGGAATCATCCAGCCATTCGCCATCCTGTCGAAACGTTCGTTCCATCAAACCGTGATCCATAAACGTACCAGCCATTCCCCTGTCCCGATGAGCCAGAATCATTCCACTCTGATCCACGATATAGGCAGAGATTTCTGATTCCGGATAAGAATTCAGGAGCATATCTTCCAGCTCCTTGCAGTTAATGTTAATAAAGTATGCATATTCCAGCTGCTGCCGGCGAAGACTTGCTTTGGTACAGTAATATGATAAATAATCGGATAAATCGTAGGTTCCGGAATGGATATTCAGAACTGGCTGATCAAGAAACAGCTTCCAGTCAGAGGTTACTCCGGTTCGCTGTTGTTCTGCTTCCGTCAGTAAAGAATCCAGCGCATCCAGCTTCCGGAACATAATTCCTTCATTGCTGATATAGTATTTGGAATCCAGATAAACAACAATTTCCAGCAATTGAAAAGAATCCTTCATAGAAGAAATAAGACTTCTGATATTACTGTACTGGATCATGTATTCTGTAATCGGCTCCTGGGATGTATTTGAAAGTACATAGACATAATACTGCATGGAATCAGACAGCCGCTCAAGCTGTTTCACCCGTTCATTGACTGCTTCATATAACTGATGTCCGGAATTATCTACGGTAGTCAAAATTTTATCTTCAGCGATATCAATAGATATCCGGTAAAATATGAAAACTGCCAGCAGCAGCGGAATCAACGAAGATGCGATGAACCCCAAAATCAATTTTTTTTGAAAACTTCCAAACAGCACGGATTTCTTCATTAGCTATTACCTCTTTTGGCATTGATAAACATAATATCATAGTACACTATTTACAACTTTTATCAATATAATCCTTTCAATTTATAAAATTTGCCAATTTTTTTGTATTTCTATCAACTCAAAATACTACTATAATCAAACTATCAATATTCAAAGGAGGAATTATCTATGAAAAGAATGTTAGCTTTTATCCTGACCGCTGCCATATCGGGTGCCCTTCTGACGGGGTGCGAAGGAAAACCGGCACCGGCTAAAGAATCTGCAGCGCCTGAAACAGAAGTAACGGTGTCGGAGACTGCGGCGGACGAAAGACTGCCGCTCACTCTGATGAGCGCGGATTCCACCAACAGCAAGTTTAATGACTGGATCACCCGCGTCGAAGCAGCCTGCAACCTGGATATCACGGTTGTGGACTGTCCAACCAATACCAATGACCGGCAGGCCAAAATCACCACCATCCTTTCCTCCGGCGACACCAGTGTCGACATCATCACGGTCAATGACGAAATGTATACTGCCTATAAAAATACCGGCTGGCTGGAACCGCTGCAAGACAACGTTATGACCCCGGAAATACTGGCCGAATACTCCGAAGTCTATATGAAGGATATGGTTATTACCCCGGACGGAGGCATTTATTCGGTTCCCAGTTACTTTAGTGTTTTGGGATTTTTTGTGAACAACGAAATCTTAAAAGAAGTTGGTATGGAATCCGTTGAAACCTATGATGATTTTATCAATTATGTTACCAAAGCCACGAAGGATGGCAAATACGGCTATGGCGGTGCATGGGAAACCACGTATGTATTTAATGAAATCGGAACATTTGTCAATCTCTTTGGCGGCGACTACTACGACTGGAGCAATGAGAACACGCAGAAGGCAGTAAAACTGCTGTATGATATGTGCCACGATATGGGCGTCACACCGCTGTCACAAATAGCCGACCAATACGATCCGCTGCGCCAGAACATGATTGATAAAACATATGCCAGCTGCTTTATTTACAACGGCCATATCGCCCAGATGAAGGAAGCCGGTATGTATGGCGATGATGCCATCAAGATGGTTGTCCCGCCCACCTTTGAGACTTGCAGCGCCTACTGCTCCAGCTGGCATTTTGTCCTGAATTCCGCATCTAAAAACAAAGAGGCTGCGATGAGATTTTTACAGTATTCTACGACCAAAGAAGCATCTATGGATTATGCTGTTACCTTCGGCAGATCCCCGGCCCGGCTGGATGTGCTGATGGATGAAAGCTTCTCCATCACCGGCATTGACGAGATCCGGCAATATATTGACAAAGTAACCCTGCGAGGAAGGCCGATGGTACCTGAATCCATGGAATTTATCAGTGGTATCGGTTCCTTATTTCAACGGCTGGTGACCGATGAAATTACCCTGGATACCTTCTATCAGATGGCGCAGGATGAGACGGACAAATACATCCTTGATTAAGTAAATGCAGCTTTATGGTTTAAAAGGAGGTAACTACTGCTATGGAAAAAAAAAGAACCCATCTTTGGATAGCGTGGATCCTGGTAACGCCTGTCATTTTACTCCGGGGGTTTACAACCATATATCCGGTCGTAACCACTTTTATCAACAGTTTTTTTGATATCCGGCTGCTCAAAAGTCCCTATTCAACCTTTGCCTGGTTGGATAATTACATAAAGATTTTCAGGGATCCCAAGCTCATTACCTCGCTGCAATTTACTGCTATCTTTACTGTGGTCTCAATGTTGTTTCATATCATAATCGGCATCGCTCTGGCACTGCTGCTAAATGTAAAATTTAAAGGCCGGCGGTTTTTGCGAAGTATTGTCCTGATTCCCTGGGCGATGCCCATGGTGGTGGTGGGTCTGGCGGCTCGCTGGGCATTTAATAACAATTACGGCTTGATCAATGACTTGATCCGTCGGGTAATTTCCTCCTTTCAGTACGATTGGCTGGTGTATCCATTTTCAGCCAGAATCTCCGTTATTATTGTGGATCTATGGAAGGATGTCCCGTATTTTGCCATTTTAGTGTTAGCCGCCTTACAATTTATTTCGGAAGATATCTATGAAGCGGCCCGGATTGACGGTGCCAATACCATTCAATTGTTTACCCGCATCACAGTTCCGAATATCCTGAAAACGGTTTTGACCCTATGTATCTTTTTTACGATCTGGCGCATGACCAGCTTTGACGTAGTCTATTCCATGACCTCCGGCGGTCCCGGTGATTCCACCTCATTGCTGGCTTACCGGATTATGACAGAGGCTTTTACCAATCTGAATGTAGGATATGCCTCATCGATTGCCGTAATTTTATTTTTAATGATGTCCGGTCTTAGTTGTATTAACCTGTTTTGTATTAAAAAAATAGACATTTAAGGGGGCGGCTGGATATGTCATATAAAATCAAAAAAAGAATGCGCACCATATTGATCTGGTTCGCCACCCTTATTACAGCGTTGGTTATTCTGATTCCGTTATATTGGATATTTATTTCATCAATTACACCAGAGCATGAGCTATTTACTTCACCCATTAACTATATCCCGCTGCATCCCACGTTAAAGCATTATCAGAAATTATTTTTAAGCCTAAATCTGATTCAAAAGATGTTTAACACGTTATTCATCACTGCTTTCGCTCTCACCATCAGTACTGTTATCTGTCTGATGGCGGCTTATGGTTTTAACCGTTACGAAAGCAACGCACTGAAGATCGCCCAAATGTCCATTGTCTTCTCAATGATGGTTCCAGCAATCGTGAAAGCCAGACCCTTGTATACCTTTATCCGGGCGGTGGGGCTGCATGACACGTTTCCCGGATTAATTCTCCTGTACAGCAGCAACCTGATTCCTTTTACCATGCTGATTCTGGGGAATTTCCTGACCAGTATCCCGATCTCCATCGAGGAAGCGGCTGAGGTCGACGGGGCCAACTTTTTCCAGAAGCTGCTTTATGTCACACTGCCGCTGATGCGGCCGGCGATTGCAACCATTTTAATGATTAACTTTATTACCTGCTTAAATGACCTGTTTACCCCGCTTTATTTTTCTAACAGCATTGAGGTGTTGAGTGTTGCCATCACGACATTGCCCAAAGATGATATGTACTCTATGCCATGGGAGTTAATCAGCTCCATGGGCTGGATTATCGTCTTCCCAATTATTATTTTCGTCTGTGTATTTGAGAAAAATATTATGGATGGAATTATGGCTGGCGGGGTTAAAACGTGATAATTACAGATCCAATAAACCATAACAGATGAGGAGAATATCATGAATAATCCCTTTACTAACAGCCTGAATCAACTCCCGCTCATCAATCATGGCCGAAGCCGTTCCATTAGCATGGAAAATCCTACCGGTGCCAAAGGCGGCGGCGGAAAGGCCGAGGGTATCCTGGGGCCATCCCGCAAAGGCGCGCCGGCGATCCGGGGGGTTAAAAGCGGTGAAACCAGGGTACTGGCCGATATTGATGGTCCAGGTGTCATCAATCATATCTGGATCACTATCACCAACCAAAGCGATACCGACTTCTTTGTCCTTTGTGATGTAGTCCTTAGAATATACTGGGATGAGGAAGAAGCACCCTCCGTAGAATGCCCCCTTGGTGATTTTTTCTGTAACGGTTTCGGTACCGGCTGCATCATTAACTCGCTCCCCATCGTCGTCAATCCGATCCGGGGCTTTAATTCCTATTTTCAAATGCCGTTTCATAAACATGCTAAAGTAACCGTGGAAAGCCAGCATGCTTCTGATATCCGAAGCTTTTTCTTTCAGATTGATTACACCCTATATGAGGAACTGCCTCCGGAAACTGCTTATTTCCATGCCCAGTGGCGGCGGGAACGGCTGACTCAATTAAGAAAAGATTATACCATCCTGGATCAGGTAACAGGCACCGGACATTACATCGGCACCTATCTGGCCATCACCACTTTGGAGCGTTATTGGTGGGGGGAAGGAGAATTTAAGTTTTTTATTGATGGTGACAGTGAGTATCCCACCATCTGCGGTACCGGAGTCGAGGACTATTTCGGCGGTGCCTGGGGATTTGTTCTGGATCAGAGGCGGGAAACACCGGCGGCGGAAGAACTCTACCAGACTCCCTTTTTAGGATATCCCTTCTATTCCGCCCGTGAAGAAAATTACAGCTGGCGATTTCAAGGCAGCTGCCCGCCAATGCGGGGTTTATATCGCTGGCATATCATGGATCCCATACGTTTTGAGGAAGATCTTCGGGTTACGGTACAGCAAATCGGAACTTGCCATAAGGGCTTGTTCGAACGCCAGGATGATTACGCCAGCGTGGCCTACTGGTATCAGACCGAACCCCATAACCCGTTTCCTGAACTTAAGAAAAAGGAGGAACGGTGGCCACGGTAGCCCGGAGAGTGTGAAATCAAAGCTCCACAACATTGATTTTATTCTCGCTGCTATGTTTCGCTGCATACATTGCTTTATCGGCCTGATGGATGAAATATTCAAAGGTATCCTGTTCCTTTGGTATACCATATGCCAGCCCGATGCTGGTGGTTAGAATCTGCTCTGGAAGAATTGCAAGTTTATGAATTTCATCCAGAATACGTTCGGCAATGATAGATCCATTTTCAAGACTTGGTAAAAAAACACAGATACAAAATTCATCTCCACCATAACGGCAGCAAATATCTTCGCCCCGGATATTCCGCATAATCACCTGGCCAAAGGCAATCAATACCTCATCTCCTTTGTCATGTCCGTATAAATCATTCACCGATTTGAACAAATCAATGTCGAGAAAGAATACACCAAGCATCTGATTTTTTTGCCTGCTTTGTTCCAGCATCTGATTTCCCTTTTGAAAGAAAGAACGGCGATTGATCAATCCGGTCAAACCATCTGTCTGAGCCAGTTTTTCGATTTCTTTATCACCATCTATTTTCATCAGTAAAAAGAAAAAGAGCGTGCTGAAAAATGATTTCAGAAGCAGGGCAATGCATAAAAATGTCTGAAAGAAATTTGTTGAATGGATGAAAAAGCCGGTTGCCGAAAAGGAGTAGATAAAACGGGGAATGGTTGCGATAATAACCAGTAAATACGGAATCGCCAAAATCCGGTTGATGGAAAGCTCATTCTTAGTAAAAATGCACTTGAGTACTAAGGGGAGGAACAATGCAAATATAACCAGAGAGGCCAGAGCAATCCTGTAATTGGCTGTACCCCATAGTAAATCAAAAACAACATAGAGTACGGAAGACACAAGCCAAAGCCAGTTGTAAGCCAGTTGCATCCTTTTGCTGTCTAATTTTGTCAACATCAGAATCATCCTGGCTTCCTGATAAAAACCGTAAAATAAAAACAGATTTCCGACCGTAGATGACCCTAAATCGGGAATAGTACCACGAAATAAAATTAACAGATAGCCAAGTGAACAGGAAATCCGCAGAATAATACTTCGTTTTACCAAAGAAATATCTTCGATATAAGTGGAGTATTTCCATAAAGCAAGAATCATAAAAGCGGAAGCAACACCTTCCCAAAAGAGTACACTAAGCAGAGCGGTAGTATCTGCAATAATCAGTCTGCCCCATATTAAAGTGTCCATCTGATCACCTGCCTCTCAGAGTATTGGGGGGGTTATAACGACAAGTCCTCTTTTGCCCGTGCCCTCCGATCGATAAACGACTGAAACACCGGAACCAGAAACATTGCCACCAGGCCTCCGGCAAAGCCATTGTTATACAGATTCATACCGCCATGAACAATTCCCACATTCAACGCCACGGAAGAATGCAGAAAACCGGCCAGCAGCCCTGCAAAAACGCCAAATTGACCTGCGATCGGTGCCAGCGTGGTAGATAATAAAAAGGCCAGTGAAGCCGAGGGAGCAGTAATATCCCATATTTTTATCCAGCTTGCAATCCAGACACCACACATAATCGGCAAAATGTTGCGCACATGCTTTCCGGTTGCACTAAATCCCACAATCGTAAAAATACTGCCTATCGTAGGTCCGTTTAATTCCCCGCCTAACAATACCAGAAAATACATTGCAACGAGACCGTTAACCCCCATATTGATCAAAGTGGCGGCCCCGCCTTCTGATTTCAGATAGTCCGTACCGGCAATCCCTGTTGTTTTTAAAATATTCCGGTAATGGGACACCGCCTGCTTATCGAAAACAATTCCAGACAGAATAAATCCGGCAAACAAGATTGTGAGCAATATTAAAAACAACTGGTTGTTCCCCGTAGACCACAACAACCGGGCCTCTGTCTCCAGGCCAAAGGAACGGAACACCGAGACAAAAACCGTTGCCAGAACACCGGACGCAAACCCTACGTTATACAAGGAATATCCTTTATGTGCATAATGTATATGCGTAGAAAGGGGAGGGAGCACAAAACCAATGGTCACTCCGGTAATTACGCACAGACAGAACCGCAGCGGAAAAGGCATATCCGCAATAAGCATAACCTGCGTGATCAAGGGCGAGAGGCAGGTCCCATAAAATCCGATATAGATATAGCGGCTCATCGAAGTTTTATGATACTTTGCATACAAAAATACGCCTACAATAATCAGCCAGATGTTCACCAGGTTCTTTCCAAACAATGAAAAGCCAAACATCAGGCATGCAGAAGTAATCGTATGGCCGTCCATCTCCATTCCCAGGCCATACATAATACCAATACTTAGCAGACATAGTATGCCTGCATTGACAAGTGCAGCACCAATACCACCAACCAGAAAATAATCTGTAATCAAAAAATCCGGTTCCCGAATAATTGCCAGCAACCCTTCTCCTATTTCAGCTGCCGGCTGTAACAAAATCCCCACCACAATAAAATAAATCGGAACCAGAGCCAGAAGCATAAATCGCATGCGTCTGGACAGAGGTTTCTTTAGTTCCATAGCTTGCCCCTTTCCGTTGTAGCAAATTTTACATAAATATAATAAAATTATACTTTCTTTTATCGGAAATGGCAAGTTTTTATATTAGTGCAATTACAAAAATTACAAAATGGTAATTTGGGGTTTCACTCCTCTACACCCCCAGAATCCGCCTGGCTTCGTCCGGTGTGGCAACTTCCTTGCCAAATTCATGAACTGTGCGTTTGGTCCGCTCGACGAACTCAACATTGGACTTTGCCAATACCCCCTTAGAATAAAGAATGTTATCTTCCATTCCCACTCTTACATGACCGCCAAGGGCTAATGCTGCATATAGAATCGGTAAATGGCCTTTGCCGATTCCAAGGGCACTCCAGGTAGAACCTTCCGGAATTAGATTCTTTAAATAAACCAGATTCTCCACCGTTGCAGGCATTCCGCCGGCGGCCCCCAAAACAAACTGAAAATGCAGCGGTGCCTTTAAAACACCTTTTTTCAGATAATACAAAGCATTGTAAATCATGCCTACATCAAAAATTTCGATTTCCGGTTTTACCCCGGCTTCCTGCATCTTAAGACCCAGTTTTTCCAGGAATTTCGGGCTGTTCTCAAAGACGGTTGTATTCTGCCAGTTCATCGAACCGCAATCATAGGAAGCCATCTCCGGTTTTAACAGGATAAATGGTTTCATCCGCAC
>Ga0154002_1000542_pt1 | contig 11273 bp, 13 predicted proteins | sample TSNY086MetaG_FD_102276 | JGI IMG/M metagenome (GOLD analysis project Ga0154002, IMG submission 102276) | Attine ant fungus gardens microbial communities from New York, USA - TSNY086 MetaG | ecosystem: Host-associated > Fungi > Mycelium > Unclassified | place: USA: New York, Robert Cushman Murphy... | reverse complement strand
TACGGCAAGAAATTGTGGTTAATGCCGTTACACATCAAGATTACAGTATTCGTGAAACAGATATGCATTTATGCTTCAGACAGTTATTCTTAATGCAAATATTGGAAAATCGGAGATTGATGCACAAAATCCGGAGATTGGTGATAAGAAACCAGAGATTGGAAATCAAAAACCGGAGATTGAAAATATAAAGCTGTCTTTTGATGCTATAAAGTGGGAGATTGAAAAACATAAATATAATGAACCGACAGTTAATAATATTTTAAAAATATATGATGAAATTGATACAAACCAGATATTTGGAGCATCTGACGTTAAGAGGATTTTGGATTGTTCGTCCTCAACATCTTCAGAAATAATGTCTAAATTGAGAGAAATGGGAGTTGTAAAAGAAATTAAGGGAAAGGGTAAAGGCAAGTGTCGATTTACTTATAAAAAGGAGTTCATATAAAACCGTTAGAATTGGAAAATACAATGGGTGGGACAAATGCTTAGTGATAGGACTGAACTTGCCGAGATACAATATGAGCTAAAATGTTTGGCTCTATTTTAGCTCTAGAAAATATGGCAGAGAAAAAAACCGGACGAAAAACGAGCGAACAAGAATATGGAAGTACACATATGTGAAGGCTCCACCACTGTGTAATATTCACTTTTGGCGGCGGTGGGATCAATAAGAAGCTATTATAAATAAAGATTTACGCTCATCGAAATTAATATATATCGATGAGCGTTTTAAAATAAAACTATGCTGATTGGTCCAGTTTTTCTTTCTACATTGGCTTTAGATTCTTATTAAGCCTCTCAACAATTTTTTCAAAATCTCTCTGCCTTGATTCCTCAGTCTTAAAGGAAAGGTATCTCCTTGTATATGTGAACCGAACAGATCTGGACATATTATTAAAATTCTCACATGCTGGAGATATACCAATGAGTTTTTCAGCGAATGCCTCTACCTGCTCGTCTGTTACCGGATCACTTTTAGTGGTGTTCCATGACCCGTTCTTCATAGCCGTCTCCACGGCTTTTTCACCCAACTCTGTCATGACCCCTTTGGCTCGCAATGTTTCAACCGTTTTCTTGTTCTTGTCAGACCAAACGCTTTTCGGGCGGCGTTTTGCAAAATACTTTAAATATTTTGTGTTATCAACACTCTGCATTTGTCCATCGATCCATCCGAAACATAGCGCTTCTTCCAAAGCGTCTTTTGCGGATATGGTAACAACCGCTTTTGTCTTTCCGAATGTAAGCCACACGCCCTCGCTGATTTGCGCATTTTCCTGCAGCCATGCCCGAAAGTCTTCACGAGAGGTAAATAATAATTCCGGTGCATCTGTTCTCATATTGCATTATCCTCCTGTTCTTTTCTCGTTATTACGTTGCCATCTTGCCTTATAGACTTACCTGATCGTTGCAATCAGAAGCTCACCTTTTTCTTATATCATCCACTCCATGTATCCCACCGTAAAGGGAAAATGCTCAAATTTTTTCGTTCCCTTATGGGTAAACTTATTCGCGGCGTACCAGTCTTTTAAAACAGTATTTTCCTCAATAATACCGATTGTGATTTTCGTTCCTCCGAGTTCGTTAACCTTCTCCATACAGTAATCCAGCAACGCCTTTCCATACCCCAGATGGCGGACCTCCGGTAATACTGCCAAATGGTTTAACTCATAAATACCGCCGCCTGTGTCAGTGAGAGACACAAAACCGACTAATTTTCCGTTTGAGAAATAACCGTAGGTAAAGTAACCAAACTTGATTTTTTCCCTCAGCCGCTCATTTGTGATGAAGCTTGTATGCGTGGGGCAATTTTCTTCCGTTAGATTGAAATCCCGTGCTGCCGTCATAAAACTCTGACGGATGACCTCCGCGTATAGGGAAAGGTGGTCAACCGACAACGGGCTAATTCTTCCGGGTGCGTTGTCGCTGTAAACGGCGACTTGCCATTCGTCCTCATAGACGATTCTGCCAGGAAAATTCGTATATACAATGTCATATGGTTTTCCGTACTTTTCCAGCATATCTATGAGAGGACGGAGCTTTTTAACCATAAATCCTGATGAAGCCGTTTTGAACCATGTGACAGGCTTCCCTGGCTTGTCATCGTCGTAAAATGGCGGGTTAGGAAGGTTCTCTTGAAACCAGACCTGGTCTGTTTCATGATAGACAGCCTTTTCCTCATCCGTTAACAAACCGGCTTCCTGTAAACGATGAACAGCAGCGAATATACCCACTGGCATACCTGTTCGATATGCAATTTCACGCCCTTGAATACGGACATATTTCATATCAGGGGTTTGACTCGGTTCTCGCTTAAATCCTGTAATCTCATAAGTCACATATTTATTTGCAAAATGATATCCAAGCTTCTCAGCCAGCGCAACCGATGCGCAGTTTGCAGCATCCCAGCTGGGATACAGTCCCTTGGTAAGACATTCAATAATCAATGCCGCAGCGCAAGCCGTTGCCAATCCCTTACGGCGGTGGGGTTTCAGGGTTCCGATCTCAATCTCAATACCATTGTCATAATAAGTGTAAGACGACGCTCCACAGACGGGTTTGCCGTCATATATTACGACATAACCCAGACCGTGTTTTTGATAATCGGCATATGATTTGAACTGTGAGCAAAAATCCTGTGCCCACTTGTTTGATTGTGACCAATAATAGATCGATTCATCTATAGGAATTATTTTATATTCCGCTGAAAGAGCATTAATGAATTTATGTAATACATCTTTCTTAAATACATCAGGCTCTTTTTTAATTGCGTAACGATTATATTTTTTGAAATTGCCATGATAAGCTTCCTCAATAAGCTCATTCCATGATTCGTTCTGTGAAATCATCAGAATCCAGGGGCGTGAGTAATCCCAGGGAATATTCCTTACCAGCTCCATGGCATTCGTTTGGTTTGCGTTACCGGCGAAGTAGCAAAAATCGCCTGTTATAATTTGTGCGGCTGTGGGATATTCAATATCATCAGTAAAGGCTTGTCCCATGTGACCTTGCAGACACGACCATATCAGTGTTTCTTCCCACCCGGAAAAAAGAGGAGCTATATCGTTCATTTTGTCAGGAGAAACTTTAGTAATCATTCTATTTATACCATTCCTTTTATCTCATTTTATGAAACCATGGCAGCATCAATTGGTATAGTACTCCTTCGTAACAGTTAAGCCATCATTGTAACTGTTTAACTGCCAGGCGGAACTGTTACACTCCTTTAGCTGTATACCGTTCCTGCATACAAATCCAAAAACCATATAAGCTGTGCTTCGTGTCGGTATTTTAGTTCATTATAATAGGCGTACTCATCTATTGCAGAAAGAATAGCACCTTGCTTATGATAAAATTTAACAGCCGGCACATTATTGTTTTGACATTCGATTTTCATCTGCCTAAGTCCCTGGCTGTGTGACCATATCACCGCCATATCGAACAACGCCTGGCCTATTCCCTGATGTTTATAAGCGTCATCAACCCGAATATCCCACAGTACGGCGAGGTCATCCCTGCCCGACAGCATATGGATTTTTTTGGTACGGGCAGCCACCGCAGCGCCACCTACAGGCCGTTCATTGTCAAATGCCATAAAGAATGCCCAATTTGATAAATCAAAACGTTTCCACTGTTCCACGCTTTCATCTTCAGCAGAGCAAAAGTCCTTAATATACGGCTCGACAGGGGTCTCCACAAGTGTGAAACCACCCAATCCCCGATTATGCTTTTCGATACGATAATAAGCCGATACATGAACCAGCATGGGAATAAGATCATATTGCGGGAGATAAGATACATCGACCTGTTTGTATGTAATCATCACTTGGTACCTCTTTATTTTCGTAATCTTATTTTCTCAGCCAAGTATAGCACAATAGACCGGCAGATTCAACTATCCGGTAATGAATAAGCACAGCGAGATACAGCGAACAGCGATATACTATTAGCAATCAGTAGCATCCATTTCACGAAATCTGCACAGGATCCCCTCAATGCTTCCGTCATATAGCTTCTGCTCATTGTACAATAAAATGTTATGTTATGAAAGAGCAAACCACAGTAACAACTTACAATTGTTACAGTCTGGTTTAGTGCTATATTTTGCTTGACAATAAACATAACTGGTTATATAATTACATAACCAGTTATGTTTATGCGAAAGTGAGGTAAAAACAATGGATGCTATTGACCAAATGGCGGTGATTTTTGGTAACATATTTATCTTATCTAATAAGCTGCAAACACTCGGCGATCGAATGGACAATTATATGTCCATGAAACAATGGATGCTGATAGCCGCCATTACTAAGAGCGGAAAGGAATCGCTCAATATCGGCGAATTAGCGGAAATTATGGGAACTTCATATCAAAATGTAAAAAAGATGGCCGTAATCTTAGAAAATCAGGGATTTCTTACTTTGCAAAAAAGTCCTTCCGATGCAAGAATGGTTTTGATTTCACTTACAGAGCAATGTGTGGAATTTTTTTTACAACGGGAGAGTATTGAGAGAGAATTTTTGTATTCTATATTTGAGGGAATTGATGAAAAAACAATACGTGATTTATGCAATGGCATTCTTTGCTTACATGAAAATATAGATAAGAAGATTATTAACAAGGCTAAATAAGAGCAGTGACTTGTAAGGAGATAATCATTATATACATTGTACATCCTTTCGTCCTGCTATGGCAAAAGACGATATTTCCTGAGGAGGAGAGAATTATGACAAATAAGATACTCGTAAGGTCTATGATTGTATGGCTGGGAATAATTCCTATGGCTTTTATTAACGGTGGATTAAGAGAATATGTATTGATACCGCTGATTGGACAAATTGCTTTGCCGTTAAGCGGAGTAATACTTTGTGCTATGGTATTCTTTTTATCCTATATTTTCGTGCCGCGCTTGGGCAAAGGAACACAAGGAACATATATAATAATCGGACTAATATGGATTGTCTCCACAATCTTATTTGAGTTTTTGCTTGGATTTTTAATAGGAGAAACATTTGCAAATATGCTAAATTCATATAATGTATTTACCGGTAACCTTTGGCTGATTGTTGTGTTATTTATAGGCTTTTCCCCGTGGCTGGCAGCCAAACGCAATAAGATGATATAGTCCATATTATTCGTATTACTAAATCAGTGGGTCTGCATAACAACTGGGTAGGAATCAATTGGCTGTTTGGACATCTATACTAAAGGCATTCGGTAACAAAATGAAAAACCCACTGCGGTAAAAAACAGTGGGTTTTTTATATAGTACTATAAACTATAATCTCACAGAAACTTACTGCTCTTTCATCCATGAAGCTTTAGATTCAGTAATTTCCGCATCTTCCATAGTAGCCTGGGTTAAGCTTCCTCCTTGCGCCTGAATGCAGATGTAGGACATATTATCTTCAGCCTTAATAGCTCTTTCGCTTTTTGGTGCCACACGGATAATATCCCCTTCCTGGATAGGAAACTCCTCACCGTCCACCATAAACATGCCATTTCCACTCAAGATGACATACACTTCTTCGTTCAGCTTATGGGAATGGACGAATGGAGCAAATGTGCCGGCAGGTGCGTAATTCAATGAAATTTCAGAGCCTGTAAGACCCAACTCCTGGCCGACCATAATTCTTCCTTTGTCAGCCAAATCTCCCTTTAATGTACCGATTTGCATAATACTGTAATTTTTTTCCAAAACAAATACCTCCTTTATTATTATTGATGTAACACCAATACCTACATTATAACATCAAAAGATGTAATGTCAATACCTACATCTAAAATCTTGATAATATTTTATACCTATGATATACTCAGAACAGAGGTGAGAACATGCGTATTAATATAAAATGCTCATCAGCAATTCATATTTTGCTGATGATAGCACTATTACCTGACACTAATAAGATTACAAGCGAATTTCTTGCATCCAGTGTAGGAAGCAACCCTGTAGAAATCCGCAAGTTGCTGAGCAGCCTGAAAAAAGCCGGGATTATTGAAGTTACCAGGGGACCTGGCGGTGCAAGGCTGAAAAGAATGCCAAAGGACATAACGCTTTTGGATATTTATAATGCGGTGGATGGGGCACCTCTTGATGAACTGATTGGCGTGCATACCCACCCTGAGCAGCAATGCCCTTTTGGTAAAAATATCAGCAATATTTTGGCTGAGCCATATGCAGAAATTAGTGAAACCGTAAGTCAGAAAATGGCTTCAATCACATTAGAACAACTATGTAATCGTCTGGAGGAAATGGAACCTGCAGCCTTTGGTACGGTTACATAAAATAGCCGGATATTTCAAGACTACCATACCACGGATGAAAGGATTTAAATATGCAGATTGATTTTAAGAAAATGGAAAAAGACCTATATCAGCCCAAGACCACACCGTCAATCATAGAAGTAGGAGAAATAATTTTCATTGCAGTTGACGGCAGGGGCGATCCAAACACAAGCGCGGAATATACCGCCGCTATTGAAGCTTTGTATGGACTTTCCTATGCCATCAAAATGGGAAACAAATCAATAATGGAATATGTCGTCCCACCATTAGAGGGCTTTTGGAATGTTGCAGATGACTTTAAGGGAGGCGGCGCACCCATAACCGATAAGAGTAAATTCGTATGGACAATGCTGATCCGTCAGCCTGATTTTGTGACAGACGAGATTTTTGAAAATGCAATAGCTTCAGTTACCAGGAAAAAACCAAACCTCGACATATCAAAAGCGCGGCTGTTAAAGCTCAATGAGGGTTTGTGTGTTCAGGTTATGCACATTGGTTCCTATGACAACGAACCTGCAACCATCGTTGCAATGGAACAATATGCCGCCGAAAATGAATATGTTATAGATATAAACGATACCCGACGCCATCACGAGATCTATCTTTCCGACCCGCGTAAAGCAGCGCCGGAGAAGATGAAAACAGTGATTCGACATCCCATAAGGAATAATACCATATGAAAAATAAGCGTGTATTTATTGATGCTGACGGATGTCCCGTAGTCGATTTAACCGTAAGTCTGTCGAAGCAGTCAGGTTTGGAGTGCTTAATTATATGCGATACATCTCATGTGTTTGAAAAAGAAGGAGCGAAGACCATAACTGTTTCCCAGGGGAAGGACAGCGTGGATTTTGCATTGGTTAACATGATCAGGGAAGGTGATATTGTTATAACGCAGGATTACGGGTTAGCTGCCATGTGTCTTGCGAGACGCGCTGTTTGTGTAAATCAGAACGGAATGATATACACAAACGACAATATTGACGCACTGCTTACGCAGAGACATACAGCAAGGAAATTACGTATATCGGGCAGACGGTCGAAGGGAATAACAAAAAGGGTGCCTGAACAGGACAGGATGTTTGAAAAGACGTTGAGGGAGTTATTGAATAACACCTGAGACAGCATAGGAGACTGTATATTATTTACGGGAGGCTGATATATGAATGACTTGATTGAAAACATAGATAAATTGCATACGACAACATTAGGCACTTTGCGGATAATGCGAAATCTTGAATTGAAAACCGACGATGTTGTGCTATGGTGTAAGCAAAAAATAATGCAGGCAGATGAAACAATCAGAAAAGGCAAAAACTGGTATGTGTATGTGGAAAATGCGGTAATAACCATCAATGCCCATAGCTGCACGATTATTACCGCACACAAAAAGACAGCAGGAGAGAGTTGAGAAATCTGAGTCATGGTCTTTTCATTCTTCCGATGTAATATTCTCAGGATTAGATTCAGGAATAGTGAATTCTTCTGTTATAAGCTGCCCATTCCATTCATTCCCGTCAGAACGGTGATACTCTCTGATAACAGAACCGTCCTTCTTTGTATAGTCAATCACAAAAACCTGACCTGCTTCAACAGGCATAGGGTAATTATAGTAAGGTAATACATTACCTGTCTTTACCATGTCTTTGAAATCATCATATGCGTTTTCCAGGTGCCAGAATTCGCGCCATGAATAATCTTTAAATCCACTCAAATCCTGGGTTCCATAATAAAGTGCCGCATATTCCTTGTCGTTAATGGTAATGCTGTCTGCCATCGGCTCAATCATCGGCACAATCAAGGACAAGTCTTCCGAGTAAATAATATTACCATAATGCTCATGTAACTGATTCCCCATGCATGGCACAGATCCGCTGAAATCCATGGAATCAAGCCCGGTGTGCGCCGCGCCATAAATACCCATTATACTTTCTCCTGCCAGCGCATCAAATTCTCGAATAAAGTTTTCTGCCATTTTATTTTCGCGATATATTTCATCTGATTGCGTAACATAATGCCTGCCCTGTTCAATTGCTTCCTGCGCCAATACGTAAAATGTGGAATCTGTCAGATTGTTTTGCGCAAGGTATTCCAGATATGATTTCCCAGTGGTAAAGTATTGGTGCCCCACATCTGTACCATGGAAGATTGTTTCAGGGCAGTTTGATTTTATTTGCCTGTAAAATTCCTTAACAGAGGGAGTATGAGATGGGGTTCTGGCCCAATCATTATACACCATATCCAGAATATCATCATCATCTGACTGCATCCAAATGTTCAAAAATTCTGCGGTGAAATAGGAAAGCTCAACAAACAAGTGACGCATACCGTCATTATGGTAATAATCATACCAAAGCTCCAATTCCTTTTCTAATATAATATCTTCTGCATGTATTTCACCATATAGATAAATTTGCCCGATCACATTTTCTTCTTCCTGTGACGAGAGTGCAGATTCGATCTCTGATACCGGTCCGGAGGCGAAATTGGATGGAGAATTACCTGTACAGGCAGTCATCCCTGTCAACATGATGAAGAATAAAATAAGTGCCATACATTTTTTTGCTTTCATATAAAATTACATCCTATTCTCTTTCCTGCATAATAAGTATGCATAATAAATCTATAAATGTTTAAAATATTCCTCAATCCCCTCCATTTGCGAAGTCATGCCTGCAAAAAGCATATCAGTTACAGTCAGAGCAGCCATTGCCTCTACAACTACAACTGCACGGGGAACGATAACAGGGTCATGTCTTCCTTTTATTTGAATGGTAATATTTTCACCATCCCTGTTAACCGTTTGTTGTGAAGCAGCAATGGAAGGAGTCGGCTTGACGGCCGCACGAAATATGATATCACATCCGTCACTGATACCCCCGGTAATGCCGCCGGAGTGATTGGTGATTTTTTCCGGTTTACCATCCGTACCCATGTGATAGCCATCATTGTTTGACAGACCTGTGGCGGCAGCAACAGAAAATCCGTCACCGATTTCAAATCCCTTCACGGCACCAATGGAAAGGATCGCTTTCCCCAGGTTGGCATTCAGCTTTTCAAAAACAGGATCACCAACGCCTGCAGGTACACCATGTATTACACATTCAATCACACCGCCGGCGGAATTCTTCTCCTGCATACATTCGTCCAGATAAGCAGCAGCCTTTGCCGCGGCATCCTCATCCGGCATATACAGAGGATTCCACCGGATGAAAGAATCATCAAACTTACTCCGGTCTATGGTAACAGGTCCGATAGACAGGGTATAAGTAGAAAAGGAGATTCCCAACTGATTTAATATCTTACATGCAATAGCGCCTGCGGCAACGCGTCCGATGGTTTCCCTGCCGGAAGAGCGTCCGCCGCCTCTGTAATCCCGAAAACCGTATTTTGTATCAAAATTCAGATCGGCATGACCTGGACGATAATACGCAGCTATTTCGCCATAGTCAGAGGAACGTTGTCCCTGATTATAAACGATAAGGGAAATGGAGGTTCCGGTAGTTTTTCCTTCAAATACACCGGACAGGATTTCCACGCGGTCCGATTCCTGACGCTGGGTCGTATACTGAGACTGCCCGGGTTTCCGCCGATTTAAGTATACCTGGATATCCTCCTCCGTGAGAGAGAGCCCTGCGGGACAGCCGTCAACCACCACACCCAGACCTTTACCGTGGGATTCTCCCCAGGTAGTAATTTTGAACATTGTACCAAATGTAGAACCAAACATAAATACCTCCCTGCTAAATATATAGCTTTCATTATATTTTGAGTTATATATTGTGTACCAAAGCTTCCCTAACCCTGTGGAAACAATTTGGTATTTCACACAAAATTATTGAATGATATAATGCAAATATAGTAAAACCAACCAATTCGAATTGAAAGGTCTGAAAGTATGAATGATTTAAGTAAAAGAGAAAAGAATTTCATTCACTTGCTTTTTGATGAAATGGAATACCAGCCTATTTCATATTATTCCAAAAAGCTGAAAGTTTCAACAAAAACATTACAGACAGACTTAAAAAGGATAAGAAATTTTCTGAAAAAGTATGGAATCGTAATAGATGCAGTCTCTAGAAATGGGATATTGATTGACGGTGATGCGAAGGTTAATACCTCGCTTATGAATGATATAAGCGGACAAAACACAGCTGCAGCGGAAGAGTCATCCCAGGTCAGAAGAGAGCATATTTTAAAGCAAATGCTTCTATATACCAATGAGATGACATCCATTCAAAAGCTGTCAGATCTGTACTATATAGGAAAGACCAGCATTGTAAATGATATGAAGTACATTGAAGGCTGGCTGAAAAAGTATCATCTGGAACTGAAAAAGACAAAGGAAGGGACCTGTATAAGCGGAAGAGAGCAGGATATACGGAAAGCGATCGCTGGGTTAGCACTTCGTGAGAATGCCCGCAGCGGGCTGCAGGAAATATTTGAGAAAGAAGATATTGATTATATTGAGAACCTGCTGACAACGGTAGAGATGAAAGAATTGGATATCGGAGATATTTACTATACCAATCTCTTAACCCACATCTTAATCTGCATCAAAAGAGTCCGGGATAACATCCACATAGAGAACGGGGAAAACAGTGTGATGCCGGACACTTCGCCGGAACATTATCAGAGGGCGAAGGAGATTGCAAAGTGCATTAATGAACATTACGATATACAGATTGGGGAAAGCGAAACCCGTTATATTTACCAATATCTGATATCATCAGGATACGAGAGAGGGATAACAGGGGGACAAGCTTTTGAGGGAGAGTGTGATATCAGCACCCTGTTTGCCGGGAAGCTGACAGGACGGTTATCGGAGATATTTGGTGTTCGCTTTGAAGAGGACAAGGATATGATGCGGGGCCTGATTCTCCATATACGGCCAATGCTGAACCGGCTGGAATACAATATCCCCATCGATAATCCCATGAAAGAAGAAATAAGCAGACATTATCCCGGGATGGTTGAGCATT
>Ga0154002_1000540_pt1 | contig 11294 bp, 7 predicted proteins | sample TSNY086MetaG_FD_102276 | JGI IMG/M metagenome (GOLD analysis project Ga0154002, IMG submission 102276) | Attine ant fungus gardens microbial communities from New York, USA - TSNY086 MetaG | ecosystem: Host-associated > Fungi > Mycelium > Unclassified | place: USA: New York, Robert Cushman Murphy... | reverse complement strand
TGCTTATACTATTGAGGATGGTATACCTGCTTTTACAGAAAAAATTTTAGGTGCAGAAGTAGGAACCGCAGATTCCTGGAGGAAAAATAGTGGAAATGCTTTATGTATTATTGGGCAGGAACCTGTGCGCAATATGCAATTTAAGGATGCAAATACGCAGGAATGGGACAGAGTATGGACGGAAAGTGCAGAACAATATAGCACGATAGTCTCCCTGTCGGCGGAAGAAGAGACCAGATTATCTACGCTCATGGGGGATATTACAACGTATGTGCAAGAAATGACGATCAAAGCAATTATTGATGAAAAAGTATTAAATAACTGGGATGAAGTAGTCCAGAAGCTAGAAGAAATGGGAATGAATGAAGTGCTGGAAATGCAACAAGCAGGTTATGATCGCTACAATAATCGTTAAAATGGGAGATGCACATGAAAAAAAGGAAAAATTTGCTGAAACAAATTCAGAAAAATCAAGCTTACTATTGGATGATACTTCCTGTGCTGCTTTACTTTTTCGTTTTTTCCTATATTCCAATAGGAGGATTGGTTATAGCGTTTCAGGACTTTAAACCAGCAAAAGGAATTTTACAAAGCAATTTTGTTTGTCTGAAGAATTTTACTGACTTTTTTAACAGTATTTATTTTGGACGTGTGCTGAAAAATACGGTTGTATTAAGTGGCTTAAGCTTATTGATCTGCTTCCCGCTGCCAATTATATTTGCCTTACTATTAAATGAAATTCGTTCAAATAAATTCAAAAAAACCATACAGACCATAACTTATATGCCATATTTTGTTTCATTGGTAGTGGTAGCTGGAATTATTATTGACTTTACCTCTTCAGATGGATTGATTGGCGGTACGCTGATGCGTATGCTAACCGGTGATAAAGTAAATCTTCTTGCAGAAGCCAAATATTTTCGGTCAATCATGATTGTCAGTGAACTATGGCAAAGCCTGGGTTATTCCAGTATTATCTATATCGCTGCACTTTCAGGGGTGGATCAGCAGCTTTATGAAGCGGCGGCTATTGACGGAGCAGGGAGGTGGAAGCAAATATGGAATATCACACTTCCTGCTATTTCATCAACCATTATCATCATGTTGATTTTGAAATGCGGAACCCTGCTTTCTATTGGTGCAGAAAAGATTATCCTGATCTACAATGCCAATATTTATGAAACAGCAGATGTGATATCTACGTTTGTTTACAGAAAAGGATTGCAGGAGTTTAATTATGGTTATTCAACGGCAGTGGGAATGTTTAACTCTGTAATCAATTTTATCTTGATACTTGTAAGCAACCGGCTTGCAAAACGTTTCAGTGATACAAATCTGTTTTAAGGGAGAACATAATGATTGAATCAAAAAGTATAAGCAGAAAGATATTTCAAATTTGCAATACAGTTATTTTGCTATTATTGGCTGTCATATGTGTCATCCCTATTATACATGTGGTAATGTCATCTTTATCAGATCCGGTGGAGTTATCAAAACAGACAGGCTTGGTTCTGTTTCCCAGGAAAATCTCTCTTGTGGGATATAGTGAAGTGTTAAAAACATCCTCCATTTGGAATGGCTATTTACATACGATTATTTACGTAGTAATTCAGACTGTTGTTGGTGTGTTCTTTACTGCCCTGGGTGCTTATGTATTATCCAGAAAGGAGCTTCCGTTTAAAAACGCAATGATGCTTATGATTACATTTACGATGATTTTTAACGGAGGCTTAATTCCAAACTATATGTTAATGAATGGATTGAATCTGTTGGATACACCGTGGGCAGTGATTATACCCGGCTGTATTACGCCGATGAATCTGATTATTATGAGAACCTTTTTCCTTACGATTCCGGATAGTTTGGAGGAAAGTGCGAAACTGGACGGGGCTGGGGCATGGTATATTTTATTCAAAATATATTTGCCGCTGTCCAAAGCTAATATTGCTGTTATTGCTTTGTTTTTAGTGGTTGCTCAATGGAACAGTTATTTTACAGCAATGATCTATCTTCAGGATCGAAGCTTGTGGCCACTGCAATTGATCCTCAAGGATCTGATAACCACAGCGAAAGGTGCGGCAGTATTGGCAGCGCAGTCCGGAGGTGGTGGCGGCAACTCCGGAATGACCGTTATGACAACAAAAGTAATGAATTACGCAGTTATTGTAGTGGCTTCTCTGCCAATATTCTGTGCTTATCCGTTTATACAGAAATATTTTGTCAAAGGAGTCATGATTGGTTCCGTTAAGGGCTGAGAAAAGGAGGAGAGATAATGGCATTGATAAAGGTGGATTTTTTTTCAGAAGTGTTGGGTATGGGAAGCCAGGTGAATGTATTATTGCCGCAGGAGAAACAGGGTATTGGTATTGAGGGTACGAAAAGATCAGGATGTTATCCGGTTTTATGGCTGCTTCATGGAGCCAGTGATGACCATACAACATGGATGCGCAGAACATCCATAGAACGATACGTTGCTTCAATGGGGATTGCGGTGATCACACCAGCTGCTCACTTGAGCTTTTACACAAATATGAAATACGGTGCTCCGTATCTGGACTATATTGCAGATGAATTACCGGAGATTATGAGAGGATTCTTTCCCATATCCCATAAGCGGGAGGATAATTTTATTGCAGGTCAGTCCATGGGAGGATATGGTGCATTGAAGATTGGGTTATCCAGACCGGGAAGATATGCAGGAATCGGCTGTTTTTCTTCAGGTAATCTGGTTTTGGATATCAATAGAACGAAAATGCCTGATTTAGATAAAATTAATGAAATGGTATACGGAGTGCAAAAACCCGGACAGCTGTTGGGAACAGAGCATGATATTTTTGAGCTTGCGAAACGTTACATTTCTTCCGGGCAAGCACTGCCGGCAATTTACCAGGTTTGCGGAAGAGAAGACTTTTTGATTGAATTCTCCAGAAAAACGAATGATTGGTTTCAAGACTCTGCATATGATTATATTTACAAAGAAGCTCAGGGAGAACATGATTGGGATTTCTGGGATATTTGGATCCAGGATTTCTTGTTCTGGATGAGGGAGAAAATAACGGCAAAGTCATAATTTCCGCTGATCCGGAATTCCCATAAAGCAAACCCGACAGTTTTTATATACAGATTGACGGGTTTGCTTTATCTTTTATTCTTTCCTAATTAATATATGGTCATACTTTAAAGTCTCAAAATATAAAAGAATCCCCTCTTTTTCAAAAGCGTGATACGCAGAAATCTGATATAATAAAAATTACAATAGCGTTACCATGGCTGAAATTCTTACTATTAATACAATTACAAGGAGGCAACATGTGAAAAACTGTGATTCAAACATAAAATTTGGAGACGTACCGGGAGATATAGTAAGCATAGGGAAAGAAGTGCGTCATAATGCAGAAGTAATTTTCCCCAAAATTCTGCAATTACTCCCTGAAGTTATGGAAAGAAATCCATATAAGCGTGCGGTCATAACCGTATGCGGAGGTTCCGGTGCAGGAAAGTCAGGTGTTGCCTCTTTACTAACCCGTTATTTTGAAGATATGTCCATTAGCAGCTATGTTTTATCAGGTGATAATTATCCCCGGCGGATTCCACTGTATAATGATGCGGAACGGCTTCATATATTTAGGGAAAGCGGTATACATACCCTGCTTGAACAGGGGGAATATAGTGAAAAACGTTTCCGGATACTAAGGGACATACGAAGTACAGGTGATGATGCAGATCCGGAATACCGTAAAAAATATCCCTGGATAGCAATATATCAGGACGGAGGAAAGGAAGGACTGCGCAAATATTTGGGAACACCTTCGGAAATTCATTTTGGGCAGCTTGACAGAATCATCAGCAGCTTTAAGCAGGGAGAGGATAAAATCTGGCTGCGGCGGCTGGGCAGGGAGGATACAGAGCTATGGTATGATGAAATTGACTTCAGCAATACGCAGATTCTGTTGGTTGAATGGACCCATGGCAACAGTGATTATCTGACGGGAATTGATATTTCCGTATTGCTTTGCAGCACCCCGGAGGAAACCATGTATTACCGCAAGGCCAGAAACAGGGATCTGAATGCGGACAGTCCCTTTACCACGATGGTACTTGCCATAGAACAGGAATTGGTAGAACGTCAGGCTCATAAATCCCAAATTATAATTTCCAGATCCGGAGAACTGATGGAACCCAAAATAGAGAATGGTCCTATGCTGAATGCTTATCCTGACAGTATGGGCGGTACTTTAGGGGATATAGTGGAGATTCTGAATATGCCGGAACTAAATAAGGCATTTACCTCTTTTTATATCCTTCCCAGTATTTTTCATTCGGATTTGGATCGGGGGTTTTCCATTATGGATTACCAGTTGGAAGAGCAGTTGGCAAGTGAGGAAGACCTGAAGCAGATTCGGGATATGGGAATTGACCTGAAGCTGGATTTTGTCCTGAACCATGCCTCTGTCCGCTCAATGCAGTTCCAGGACATCTTGTCAAAAGGCAGGGACTCGGAATATAAAGATTTCTTTATCGATTGGAATAAATTCTGGGAAGGGCATGGTTCTATGACGACCGGGGGATATATGGAACCGGAAGCCTCGTTGCGTGAGAAGATGGTTTTCCGGAAACCGGGTTTGCCGATTCTGATGGTCAGAATGCCGGATGGTTCGGAAGTGTCATATTGGAACACTTTTTACCAGGAAGTCACCTGTGAAAACGGGGACAACCGATTCCCCGGCAGTACCCGGCTTTCCTATCAGGGGCAGATGGACTTAAATATCAAGTCTCCCATGGTATGGGATTTTTATGCAGATACTTTAAAGAGATTAGCCTCTTATGGAGCCGCAATCATTCGTCTGGATGCCTTTGCCTATGCCTCGAAGGAACCGGGAAAAAAGAATTTCCTAAACGAACCGGAGACCTGGGAGCTGCTTAACAGGATACGAAACATGGCGGATCAGGACAAGCTAACATTGCTTCCGGAAATCCATGCAGCATACAAGGAAGGTATTCATGAAAAAATTGCAGGGAAAGGTTATCTGACATATGATTTCTTTCTTCCCGGCCTGATTCTGGATGCTCTTGAAGAAGAGAATGGAGAAAGTCTGGCAGCCTGGGCTCGCGAGCAGGTGGAAAAGGGAATCCGTACCATTAACATGCTGGGATGCCATGACGGTATTCCGATACTTGATTTGAAAGGATTGATTCCAGAAGAACGTATCCGAAATCTGATTGACCTGATTGTAAAAAGGGGCGGACGTATAAAAGAACTGCATGGCAAAGAAAATATCTATTACCAGGTGAATGCGACCTATTACAGTGCTCTTGGTGAGGATGACAGAAAAATGCTGCTGGCCAGGGCGTTGCAGCTGTTTATGCCCGGAAAGCCCCAGATATGGTATCTGGATTTGTTTATGGGTAAAAACGACTTGAAGGCGGCAGGAGGATCTGGTGACAGCAGTCACAAGGAAATCAACCGCACGAATCTCACCCTGGATCAGGTAAAAGAAAAGCTGACACAAAGTGCCGTGCAGAAGCAGCTTGCTTTACTCCGCTTCCGGGCTACATTTCCCGCTTTTTCTTTTGACGCAAAAATCCGGACAACATGTGAAGGAAGTAAAATAGAATTCCTTTGGGAAAAGGGAGACTTTAAAGCTCTGTTATCAGCGGACCTGCATACAATGTCATTTCATATAACCGGTAAAAGGAGCGAATCTGAGATACTATATGAATATAAGAGTATGGTAATAATACAGGAGTAGGTGTTCCTATGAAGAAAAAATCATTTGTAAGGAATATAATGATTTATATGGCAGTATTGATGACGGTACTGTCCCTGGTGCTGGTGGTATACACTGTTCTGTCCTTCCAGACCATGCGCCGTGAGGTACTGTCCTATTCAGAAAGCCTGCTGGATATCTATGGAAAGGATCTGGAATACCGGATATCCGGTATGGATACCATGCTGAAGAACATGATATACCAGAATAATAATCTGGAGTTATTAAAAAGCAGGGACGAATCCGTGCGTTATTTTGCATCCATTGAATTGAAAAAAAGCATGAAGGAATTGCTGAAATATGACAACAGTGTGGATATGCTTATTGTTGCGGACGGCGCATATGATATTGTTCTGAATTATGAGAATACATCGGTTTCTTATCAGGAAAGCAACAGTATCAGGGCGTATGTACTTGCATTTCTGGAACAGGATTATCATCTTGCAAGATGGCAGTTTGCAGTCATTGGAGAGGAAGACTATTTATGTAAGCTTTACCTGTATAATGAGCGCGTAATTGGCTTATTTACAAGGAAATCCAACCTGATGCGGGATACCTTTGCCGATGAGGGAATCAGCCGGACATTTGCAATTGTGGACAGTGACGGACTGATCAGGGCGTACACCGGGGAATTGGCAGAGAACGCGGTATATCTTGCAGACATAGCCACGGAATATAGTTATGTTTCTGAGAAAACGCTGGCGGAAGGAGATTTGACGTTGGTATGTCTGACAGAAAAAATCAGCATATTCGGACAGGTACGCAGCGGTATGTTGATTCTGTTGGTAATGCTGCTGTTATCTTTCCTTTCGGGAATACTGATTGCATGGTTCACCAGACGGGAAATCCTTTATCCCATGAAGGATATGACTGTCGGTATGAAGCTCATTGGCAAAGGAGATTATGAGCACCGTATCACAGGTCAATATGATAATGAAGAATTTGAACTGTTAAAGGATACCTTTAATCAATTAATGGATGAAATCATTGGTCTGAAAATCAGGAACTATGAGAAGCTGATAGCGCTTAAGGATACACAGCTTCGGTGCATCAGACTTCAGCTGAAGCCTCATTTTTTCCTGAATGCCCTTACCACAATTTCCAGCTTAAGCAGCAGGAGTGAAAACCGGCAGATTCAGATTTATATAGATACACTGTGTAAAAATATCCGCTATATGTTCCGCTCAGGATTTCATACTGTTCCCATAGTGGAAGAAATATTACATGTGGAAAATTATTTTGAAATGCAGGAACTGAAATATCCGGATTGTGTCTTTCATTATATAAATCTGCCTGAAGAATTGGAACAATGGAAGATACCTCAGATGCTGATCCATACTTTTGTGGAAAATATCTTTAAGTATGCGGTAGACGTGGATGATGTTCTTACCGTTTTAATCTCAGTGAAGCTCACAACGCATGCAGGAGAAGAAATGCTGCTGCTTACTATAGAAGATGATGGACCGGGATATCCGACGGAGGTGCTTGCCTATTTGAAATCAGACCGGGAGGAGGCGTCACAAGATGCGTCACAGGATGTTTCAGAAGAAGGATATAGAACCGGACTAAGAAGCATGAAACGAATGATGGCGCTTATGTATGACCGTGAGGACCTGTTCCATGTGGAGAATATTTTCTATGAGAATAACAGGATACCTCATGGCTGTCTGAATAAGCTGTATATTCCACGGACAGCCAGGAATGAATTGTGAAGCAGGGAGGAATGAAAGCTGCTGTCTGCACCCCGAATGTAACCTGTAATACCCGGAGCGCCGAATCATGTTAATAACAAGATAGGAGTATTTTGAAATGGGCAATAGGGAAAATACAAAAAGTGTATTGATCGTGGACGATGACCGTGAAATCGTGAGGACGATTAAGGAATCCGTGAACTGGAATAAAGCAGGCATTTCAGAAATACGGACTGCCTTTAACATATCCCAGGCGAAAGCTATTTTATTGGAAAACCCCATGGATATTGTAATCAGTGACATAGAAATGCCCCAGGGGAGTGGAATTGATTTGCTTGAATGGATGCGTGACAGAGGAGAGGAAAGCGAGTTTCTGCTTCTTACCTGTCATGAGAACTTTTCCTATGCCAGCCACGCCATACGATTCAATGTGGCTGAGTATCTGGTCAAGCCTTTTGACTGCGTGATCATGGAAGCTGCGCTCAAGAAGATTATGCTGAAGATAAAGGAAAAAGAAGCGCTTTATGAAAGCAGCAAATCCGGAAAATGGTTTGAGGAAAATGTCCGCAAAAATCACGTGGCTTTCTGGCGGGATTTTTTTAATGGACATTCAGATGGCGGGCGAAAGAAAATAGAAGAAGAGATTACAGGCCGGAGGCTGAAGATTTCCATGGAGGATTCCTTTCGTATTGTAATGACACGTATTGTAGATGATGAGCAGGCAGAAAGCAGGCTTGGAAGAGCAATGCTTGATTTTATCATGGAAGGCTTCCACTCAGAACTTTTGAATCTGGAAATCGAAAACAAAAATACTTATTATGATAGGACAGAATCGGGTCTTCTGTTTGTTACAGTATGTGCAGAAACAGAGGAGGCATCCCTGCGGGATAAATGCAGACAGCTTATGGATGCCTGTAAAAATCATATGGGGATGATACTGACTGTATGCATCAGCAGGGAATATTCTATAGAAGAGCTTCCGGAAGCCAAAAATAAGCTGGAACGCCTGATCACGGAGTCCGTATCCTATTATGGAACAGTCTTCGGAGAAATGGAAGTGACCGCAGGCCGTCTGGAGAGCAGCTCATTTCTGGATATGGAAAAAGTGGACACACTGCTTCGGGAAAAGGACAAGAACGGTTTACTGCGCTATGTAAAGGACATTTTAACAGATGCTACCAGAAAGAAGACATTAAATGAACACATGCTTTATCTGTTAAGTCAGGAAATCCTCCAGAGTGTCTATGCTTATCTGCTTCGGAAGGGAATACAGGCCACCAGACTTTTTTATGATGATATTTCCGCAAAGCTTAACAGGAAAGCATCTCAGTCAAGTGTGGATATGCTCAGGTGGGTTAGTTATCTTATGAACCGCATGTTTGCCTATGAAGAGGAGCTGAAAGAGTCTTCTTCCATGATAGGCAGGATAAATGAGTATATACAGAATCATTATGCGGAGCATATCAGCAGGAATGAAATAGCAGGAGAATTTTATCTGACCCCGGAGTATCTTGCTAAGCTGTATAAAAAGAAAACAGGTAAAAATATCAAGGATTATATCAATGAAGTAAGGATTGACCGGGCAAAAGAATTTTTAGACGGCAGCGATTATAGAATCAGTGATGTGGCGGAGCTTAGCGGATTTGATAATTTCTCCTATTTTTCCACCATATTTAAAAAGTATACGGGGATGAGTCCAAAAGAGTATAAGCATCGCAATAGCTCTTAAAATCAAAAGAATCTTCCTTATCTTTTAAAGAAGCGGCGGCGTGAAGTCTATATAATAGTGTTAAGACGACTGATGACAACGACGGCTATGCAAATTTAGACAAATTAGATGTATAGGTTATTTCGTGACAGTTTCTTAGTACAATTGACAATGGTACACAAAGGAAGGAGAGATTCATTATGAAAAGGAAATATGTAAATGCAGTCATTGCTATAGGACTGGCAGCCATCATGTTAGGCGGATGCAGCAACAGCAATACCAACAACAGCACAAACAACAGCTCCGGCAGCAGCACCACCAATGGAGCTTCCGACACCACGGCAGCAGGAGGCGGAACGGAATCCTATGAGAAGGTAGTCTATGCCTATCCCTCTTTTAATAACATTCCGGAATCGGCAACACTTGATACAGTGGAAGAAGCAATCAATGAGATTACCAGGGAGAAGATCGGAGTGGAGGTGGAACTGCTTCCTGTTGCCATCAGCGATTATTCCCAACAGATTTCCCTGTCCATACAGGGAGGGGAGCAGATTGACGTTTTTCTTTCCCTGGGAGGCTTCAATAATGCGGTAGCCACCAGTATGGCTGCTGACCTTACGGATCTGCTTGATGATTATGCGGCACAAAGCAAGGCACTGGTTGGGGAGAGCTGGCTGGAAGCCACCAGTAAAGAGGGGCGGGTATACGGAATCCCGGCATATAAACCCATTGCCCTGACACCAATGGTGATCTATAAGCAGGATATTGCAGATGAATTGGGAATCAATATGTCGGATGTAAACAGTATATATGATCTGACAGATGTACTGCGGCGTGTGAAAGAAGCTTATCCCCAGATGACGCCCCTGGTACCCGTGAATCCGGGAGACAGCGGAATGGCACGCTGTATGCCGGAAGTAGACTATTTGTCGGACTCCTATCTTTCTCCTAAAGGTGTTGTCATAGGTTCAGACACCACTGTTGTGGATTATTATGCTACGGAAAGCTTCCGTGAATTATGTAACCTTACAAGAACCTGGTATACGGAAGGTCTGATCATGCAGGATGCGGCAACGACTACCGGAGCAGCAGCAGAGCTGATGAATGCAAGCAATTCTTTCTGTTATATTGCTTCTTACAGTTATCCGGAGGAAGATACGGCAGCGTCCCTGGAAGCACAGACCGGCGGTTATAAGCTTGGAGCCAGGATCATAGGAGAAGCTTATCTGGATACCTCTTCCATCAATACCCTTACCTGGATGATTTCTTCCAACAGTAAGGTACCTGAGTCTGCCCTTGCATTTTTAAATCTCACATTTACAGATGCAGATGTGATCAACCTGATTATCAATGGGATAGAAGACAGGGATTATGTGAAAAATGATGACGGCACTATCCGTTATCCTGACGGACAGGATGCTACAACGGTTCCTTATACCGCACAGCTAAGCTGCGGAATCTGCGGAAACTTTTTTATCATGTATCAGGTGGAAGGAACGAACCCTGAATCACTGGAATGGGAGCTGGAACAGAACAAGAATGCCAAGACCTCATCTGTAATGGGATTTTCTTTCGATTCCAGCAGTGTAAAGACCGAATATACATCTGTAGCCAATGTGGTGGACCAGTATTTTCCCGGACTTTCCTGCGGCAGCATAGACCCGGAGACAGAGCTGCCTAAATTCATACAGAGCTTAAAGGATGCAGGGATGGACAATATCATTTCCGCAAAACAGGAACAGCTGGATAACTGGCTTGAAACAAGATAGAAACAGGATAGAATAAGATAGAAACAGGATAGAAATAAGATAGAAACAAGATAGAAAGGAAGCAGAGATGGGGAAGAAGCAAAGTTTTAAAAAATCATTGCCCTTATTATTCATTGCACTGCCGGCTGTCCTATATTTGATCATCAACAACTATATCCCTATGTTTGGCGTGTTTCTGGCATTCAAGGATTATAATTTTATGAAAGGAATCTTTGGCAGTGACTGGAACGGCCTTTCCAACTTCAGATTCCTGTTTGCCACCAAGGATGCCTGGCTGATTACACGGAATACCATTTTATATAATCTGGTGTTTATTGTATTGGGAACTGTTGCTGCAATTTTCGTGGCGGTATTGATG
>Ga0154002_1000539_pt1 | contig 11298 bp, 9 predicted proteins | sample TSNY086MetaG_FD_102276 | JGI IMG/M metagenome (GOLD analysis project Ga0154002, IMG submission 102276) | Attine ant fungus gardens microbial communities from New York, USA - TSNY086 MetaG | ecosystem: Host-associated > Fungi > Mycelium > Unclassified | place: USA: New York, Robert Cushman Murphy... | reverse complement strand
GGAGACTGTGCCAGGCATATAAGAACTCTGAAATCATTGTCCTAGAACCTCTTCTTGGCCAATCAATTTTGAGATGTACTTGGGGTTATTGTCTTGCTGAAAATAAACATCTTCTATCTGATGGTCATAATACTTCAAGGATTTGAGGAGCTCATCTCTCAGAATTTCTGTGTAAAGGTTAGCTAGCATCTATCTTGTAAGGGGACCATACCAAACCTTACTCCTGATACACTAGTAGTAGTGCACCAGAGTAACCCTGCAACTAATTCAATCCCAATTACCTCATATTTAATTAGTTGTCCACTCCTGCATTCTTGTCCCTGACTACTAGGACATTCCATAGCTAGAGGAGTTGTATATATAGTGTAGATTACCCTCCAGGAGCCTCATCCTATTCTCTGAGGTTTTTTCTGGAGGTGAGTTGTAAATGTATTCTAGAGTCTATTTATATACTGAGGTTTCTCCTGGAGTCCACTCTGCTCTAGTTGCCCTTACAGCAGAATAGGATCTCCCAACAGAGCCTTAAGTAGTTGCAATGGACAGCCACTCACTGGTTACTCTCTATTGCTTGTCTTAACCCTCTGTACACTCCACTCCTGTTATGATAACACTATTAGAGAGCCCCCAGGGCATAGCTGATGCCCTGGGCTACCTCCACAACCATCTACAGCAGCTTTTGGAAAGGCAGAATAATGCCAGAACTACTATCAATGCTGCTCTCACTGCCCTGACTGCCCAATTACAATAACTCACACAACTTGTGGAAACCTCATCTCCAACCCTAGTAGCTGACACTCTTTGGGCACTATCCCCACTACCAACACCCCATCCAGTAACAACTGTCTCTCAATCTTGGGTTCAGTCTAAACTCCCTTCACCTCTAGACTTCAGCAGAGACTGGAGTTTTGGTTGAACATTCCTCAACTCCTGCTCCCTATATATATGTCTAGCCCTGGAACAGTTCAATTTGGACCTGGAGAAGATCTTTTGGGTGCTTATGTTCTTAAAAAGTGGATAGGCAGTTAAGTAGTCTGAGAACCTCTTCCACATAGAGGTAGACACAGGTATTTTCCCCATCTTATCTTGATCAGCCTTCAAGCAATACTTCAGGGCTCAATTCTATCCTGTTAATGCAGAGGCAGATGCCACTAATGTCTTAGAGAGGTTTTTCTACTACTAGAACAATTGAATGGTAAAGGATTATCTAGACTTCTTCCAGACCCTGGTCTCTAATACTGGATACATGGACTCTCAGACTCTCATGGTCAAGTTCTGTAAGGGGCTATAAACCAGAATTCAAAACCAGATTGCAACCATACCAGTAGGACATCCTGGAGACATGGACCTGGAAGCCTAGTATGAGGCAGCTTAAAGAATTGACTAAGCTTGACTGGCAAACAAAGTCTTCTAGTCAAACCAAAGACAGCCATCCCTCTAGTTTGCACCCATATACCCTCTGCCCTTCTCAGTTATTTACCCCTTCTCTCTGGTAATTTATCCCTTGCCTATGCCAATACTATTTCTATCCATCAAACCTACTCCTGTTCCCTCTGCTCTGTTAATGGCCATGGATGTAGATATTGCTTGGAAAACCTGGCAGCTGTCTCTGAAGGGCTGCCACTATTGTGGAGACACTAACTACTTAGTTAGGGACTTCCCCCATTACTTAGACATAAGACAACTAATGATAGAGCAGTGGAAGGAGTTGATAGAAGATTTGCTAGCTTTAAAGGATTCTGTTTCTAAAGAAGAGAACTCTCCAGTAGAGGAGGATTTTGTATAGAGTGGTATAAGAACTTAGACAGTGACGCCTTAGATCTACTTCTAGTCCAAGTTAACAAGGAGAACTCGATAGAGTTCCTATTCAATTGTAATACACTACTTATATATGCCTTGTATTTACTTCTATTTATAAACTCCCACACATCTCTTCTTAGTTGTTCTTTCCCATGCATCCACTAATTAAAAGAAATAAAAGGAAAAGAAAATAAATAATGACTTAGCTATTTTGGCTATGTCATAACACCACCCCCCTCTCAAGTTTCCTCGTCCCAAGGATTTTTACAGCTCATAATAGGGGTCACAGATGTTCCCCATGTTGTCGTCATCTTCCTCTGTTCATTCCTTTATTTCTGAATTTCCCTGTTCGATCTCTTCCTCTTCTTCTTTTATAGTTTCCATTGTCTTTCATTCCCTTATTCTTTCTCCTTTTCATCTTCTCCAGTTTCTTTCTAACCTTGCCCAGTATTCTTTGTCATACCTCTTGTCTGACTATCCAAACAGTTTTCTTGCTGTGAATCTTCCTGGTAATTTCCCTCTCTAAAATATCCCTTTTTCCTTTTCCTGTCTTCTGATGTCTTCCATGTCTCTTCTGTATTCCTTTTTATACTCTTTGACTGCCTCTTTTGCATTTTCCAGATTTTCCCTTCCTTCCCATATATCTGATTCTGCCATAAATCCCTTCCATCATACCAGATACTTATCCTTTCCTCATATTCGCTGTTTGTTCAGAATTCTCTCTACTTTTCACTTCTTTTCTCCCTCAATTACTACTGGAGCTGGTTGCTTCTTTCTCTGCCCCTCTACCTGCCCTACATATCTTCGTATTCTACTAACATTAACTACTAAGTGTATTTTTACTATACTAGGTAGTTCTAATTCTACTGTGTTTGATGATACGATCTTCTTTATCTTGTAAGGGCCTACACATCTTTCTGTCAATTTCTCTGTCCTCCTTCTGACCATCTGATATTTCAGATCCTTAGTACTCAGCATTACCAAGTCTTCTACTTTATATTCATCAACTTCTGCTCTCTTTCTATCTGTATATTTCTTCATCTCCTCTTGTGCTTTTCCTAGTGCTGCTTTTGCTTCCTCCTGGATCTCTTTCATTTTTGTTACGAATTTCTCTGCTCCTTCATATTTCCCCTTCCTTCTCATCTCAAACCCCATTCTAGGATCTTGTCCATAATTTGCCTTGAAGAGCGACACTTCAGTACTTGAGTGCGTTTTGTTATTGTAGGCAAACTCTGCTGTTCCTAACCAGTCAGGCCACTGCTCCTGCCTGTGGTCAATAAACATCCTTAAGTACTGTTCCAGTTCCTGATTAACTCTCTCTGTCTGTCCATCAGTTTGAGGGTGGAATGCTGTTGACAATTTACTCTCAATCTCCAACATCCTATTCAACTCCCTTATTAATCCTGCTGTGAATTGGGGTCCTCTATCTGAAATGATACTTTCCAGTAGCCCATGCAGTTTCCACACATTATTTCTAAACAACTTTGCTAATCCCTCTGCTAATGTTTTCTCTGTAGTTGGTATAAAATGGACCATCTTAGTTAACTGATCCACTACTACTAGAATGCTATCATATCCCTGTGCTAAAGGTAACTTAGTGATAAAGTCTGCCGATATATGCGTCCATGGTTTTTCTGGAATTGAGTTTGGCATTAATTTTCCTGCTGGTTGTTCTGTGCAGTTTTTATTGCACTGGCAAGCATCACACCCTTCTACATATCATTTCACCTCTTTAGTAATCCCTGGCCACCAGAAGTTTCGAGTGACCAGTTCTACTGTCTTCCACTGTCCTCCATGTCCTCCCACTGGTGTATCATGGTACAGCTTAATTATTTCTGCTCTCAATATATCATCTTTAGGTACATACACCTTTTCTTCCTTATATATTATACCATCTACTTCCCTCCACTCTTCATCTCTCAGCATCTTTACTCCTGCTTGTTTCATTTCTTCCACTGCTTTGACTACTTTATCATCTTTTACTTTTGACTTCCTTACTTTCTCCAATAGGTCCACTCCTTCTACAATTATTTCTACCCTTTCCACTCTTCTGACTTCTAGCCACTCGGGTTTTACCAATATCTCGTCCTCATTGTCCCTTTCTACTCCTACCTCCCAATCTGGCCTTCTGCTCAAGCTATCTGCCTTTCCCATCTTACTCCCTGGAACATGCTTTAGCATAAAATCAAACCTCGATAGGTATAATGCCCATCTTGCTTGTCTTCTATTCAGTTTTTGCACCTTTATGAAGTATTTGAGGTTTTTATAATCTGTCCAAATCTCAAACCTTGTCATTGTTCCTTTCAGGAAATGCCTCCATGCTTCTAGACATCTGACTACTGCCAACATTTCTTTGTCATGAATCTTGTAGTTTCTTTCTGTGTCACTCAGAGATTTAGAAATAAAAGCGACTGGTCTCCATAGCTTGTTAGGACCCTTTATTGATAATACCCCTCCAGTAGCATAGTTTGAAGTGTCTGCCTTTACCCTGAATTCTTTGTCTAGGTCTGGGGCTGCTAGTACTGGCTTAGTTGTAAAGATTCTTTTGAGCTCGTCAAATGCTTTCTGCTGCTCCTCTCTCCACTGCCACTTCACATCCTTCCTCATCAGTATATTTATTGGTCTGGCTACTCGAGCAAAGTCCTTAATAAACCTCCTGTAATAGTTTGCAAGGCCTAAAAATTTCCTGATGTCTTTTATATTTTTGGGTTCTGACCAGCTCAACACTCCATCCATCTTTTCCTTCTCCATCTCTATTCCGTTGGGTCCTATAATAACCCCTAAGAATCCAATCTTTCTTACTCTCCATACACATTTCTCTGGTTTGACATACAAGTCGTTCTCCTCTAATCATTTCAGCACTTCTTCTACTATCTTATCATGCCCCTCCTCCGTTTCTGTTCCAACTAGCATATCATCCACAAATACTGCTACTTTTCCTTCATTAATCATATCTCTTAGGATCTCATTTATCATTGCTTGGAACATAGCTGGTGAATTTGTCATCCAAAAAAACATAACAGTTGGCTCGAAGGATCCAACATATGTGGTGAATACTCCCTTCCACTCATTTCCTTCTTTTATCCTCACATTGTTAAAGCCCCATCATAAGTCCATCTTGGTGAACACCTTCTTACTCCCCATATTGTTGATTAGATCTGTAATTAGTGGCAGGAGGTAATTATTTTTCACAGTTTGTTCATTTAGGCTCCAATAGTCCATAACTATCCTCTTTTTCCCATCTTTCTTACCCACAAAGAAAAATGGTGATGTCTGAGGGGACTTTGATGGTCTAATATACCCCTTTCTTAACTGGTCATCCACAAATTTCTGGATCTTCTCCCTCTCATCTTTGGAAAGAGGGTAGATCCCTCCTTTTTATAGTTTAAATGTCTCCTTGAGATCTATGGCATAATCCCAGATTTTTCTTGTTGGCATCCTCTCCGACTCCATTTTCCCAAACACCTTTCTCCACCTAAGAAATTTCTGTGGTACCATTTCTTCGATTTTCCTATAGTTTGCTATTACTTCTTCTTCCCTTCCCCAGTCTTCCTTATTGTCCACTGCCCATCTCACCATCTTCTCTTCTTCCAATGTCACTACTCTTTTTACTCTCTTTCTCCCCTTTTCCTCCCTTAACTTTGTATTTCTTCCACATAATAGTGGGCACCTTGTCATCTTGACTTCTCCAGTCTCCCAATTGATTTCTGGGTTGTGGGCTTGCAACCACGGCATCTCCAGTATCACATCTGTTTTTCCCAAATTACATACATCCATCCTCATCCTTTCTACATGGCTCTTGTAGTACACGTTTACTTCCACTTGGTATATAATAGCCCCTCCACTATTGTTTGTTCCGTCTATATTTCTGACCACTACTGGTCTTTCTAGCTTCTGCAGTCTAAACCTATGCTTTACTGCCATTTTCTTGTCCATAAACATTCCTGTCATACCACTGTCCAAGAGTGCTTTTACTATAACACCCTCATGGGTGTCTAGCTTTTCTATCCTGATATTCAACCACACTTCTCTTAGCATTTTGAAGGTTCGTCTGACCTCCCTTTGCCTACCCCCCTCTTTTGCTGCACTTTCTGGGACTCCTGTCCATGCGCTGCTCTGCTGTGCCTTTCTTTTCTGACATCCACACCACTTCTGCCTGTCTGAGATCACCCTCTGTCCTCTATTCTCCTCTACCTGGCATCCTTTCTGCCTACACCTTTCACACTCCACATACGATACTATTACCTCCCTTGTATACTACCCCAGCTCTAACAGGCATGCCTCATCTGGGATGCCCTCTCTACAGTGCTCCTGTGCTTTTCATTGTAGGACATACGCCAGACTTCTCCTCCACTCTTTTTGCTGTGCTTTTTGTGGCATGGCCACACATGCCACCTTTTCCACCATTCGCAACTTCTTTTCTCCTTTCCAAATAGAACACTCTCTACACTTATGTCCTTTCTCTCTACACTTAAAACATTCTACTTCTACTGTCTCCTGTTTTCTTATCATTGTCTCCCTCACATCACATTGCATCACCCTGCTTGACAGTACTTCAAATTTATTTTGGGGAGCAGTTCCCCTCTCCTCCTTTCCTTTCTTATTCCTGCAATTTTAGGCCAGGTGCCCGAACCCTTTGCAATTCCAACATTCTCGTTCTTTCTTTCTTTCTAATTTTGCCCTTAGTTTGGTGAGGGTATGCTTTTGGTTGAGCAGGTTGCTCATAAGGGAGTTGTATTGAGTTTGAGACATCGTGTTGATGTCTCAAGGGTACGGAGTGAATGGTTGGTCTTACTAATTATATTACATCTGCTGGGGCACAAGATCTTCACCCAGCCAAAGTCCTACTGCCCTACTAACTACTGCCTTAATACTATAGTTATGCTATCACCCCAAGGAGAGGATCCCTAACCTAAATGCCTTCTTAAGGATGCGGCATTAATCTCCTGCATAGACAGATGACAATGCACCTGTAGCACAAAGTTTATAGTGTAAAAGAAGTACAAGTAACTATCCAGTCCACTCGATTGTAAGGTCAGGTCTTAGTGGTGATACCCGAGTTTGGTACCATATCTCCACCTGTAGTCCCTAACTGACTGCAAAGTCCCCTTAAGCCTAGGGCCTGGCTATATCATGGTGGTCCTGAGTTGTATCACTCAGGTACCGAGGAAGATAAGAGAGTAAAGGTGGCAGGGCTCTATGATGAGCGGTGCTGATAGGGGGAATCAAGTTCTAGTGTAAGAACTTAGACAGTGACACCTTAGATCTACTCCTAGTCCAAGTTGACAAGGAGAACTCGATAGAGTTCCCATTTGATTGTAGTACACTACTTATACATGCCTTGTATTTACTTCTATTTATAAACTCCCATACATCTCTTCTTAGTTGTTCTTTCTCATGCATCCACTAATTAAAAGAAATAAAAGGAAAAGAAAATAAATAATGACTTAGCCATTTTGGCTGTGTTATGACAAGTGGTCAGCAAGGAGTATACTCCAGTTACTTCTAGTAAATAGGTTTAGTGTACTTGCTATAGAGAAAAGTAATACAAGTACAAATAAACCCACAGATCCCTTCCAATCCTGCTACCAAAGCTCCAGTCCAGAAACCAAAATAGAAAAGGAAACTACCCAAACAACTCTCTGCTAGCATGTTGGATACTTGTGGAGCATCTCTTATTCTGTCTATAGAAGTTCTTACAATGGATACTACCAAGGCCTACTCCATTAAGGCTCTACTTGATTATAGAGTGATGGGCAGCTTCATTAACAAGAACTTTGTCTGAGCCAAAAAGAGTCTCTCTTATCCTATACCTGTATTCAATATAGACAGATCTCCTAATGAAGCAGGTCAGATATCTGAGGTAGTAGATATTGTCCTCAAGTACAACTTCCACTTAGAACAGATACTTCTTGTGGTTTCTAGCCTAGGAAGGCAGAACTTTATACTTGGTTACTTCTGGCTTAAAGACTATAACCCAGAAGTTGACTAGCAGAAAGGAGAAGTACTCATAACCCAGTGCCTGTCACGGTGCAAAGGATGTTGAGTACTGAAAAAGGAGTGTACCTTGAAGAAGAAACAGCAAGTCCAAGCCATAAACATCTATCAGAGTAGTTCCATACCAGAACTCACCAAGGAGAAAGAGGAGACACCCAGCAGAACGGATGGAAGAGACTGGAAACTAGGGAATTGTCTGTTTATAACCCAACTTCTGCTGGTCCTAGAATGGAAAGAACTCCAGGCCACTGCCACCACCTTGCTGTAGTGTGACTATTGGGTTGAGCTAACCCTAGGACTGGGTTGTCTTTTATTTGGAGTGAACAAAGAGAACTTAACAGAGTTCCCCTTGGATTTAGGCTACTACTTATACCTTTTACATATGGCTATGCTACTAACCCTAACCTACTAATGATCTAATGGAATCTACTAGAATGTTCCTTGACATATGACCTATATGATATGATTGATCATGTGACCAATTTGTTACAGGATGTGATGGATTGTGACACATGTAACTGATTATGTGACTCCCTTATTGTCTAATTAAAAGAAAAGTAAAAGATAAAGAATTAAAGAAATAAAAAGTTATTATGGTCAAGATAGCTTATAATACTTGTAATGTCTGGCTGAGAGAGCTTGTTATAGTATAGAGACACAAGAAGGCCCCAGTTCTATGCCTGACTATATCAAGAGATTCAAAACAGTATTTGCAAAGGAAGATTTTAATATTCTTCTAGAGTATTATTGCTAGGATCATGCTATTGAACTCCTTCCTGGATTAGAACCCAAGTTGTCCAAGGTGTACCCTTTGTTCCCTGTGGAACAAAAGGAGCTAGATACTTTCCTCAAAGAAAACTTGTGCACTGGACAAATTTGACCCTCTAAATCCCCCATGGTTACTCTGGTCTTTTTTATTAAGAAAAAGAATAGTTTGCTCTGTCTGGTCCAAGACTATTGCTCTCTCAATGCTATGACAATCAAAAACAAGTATTCTCTTCCCCTGATCTCCAAACTTGTCTTGTAGCTCTACAGAGCCAAGTACTTCACCAAGCTTGATATCTGCTAGAGCTTCAACAACATGCACATCAAGCCCAGAGATGAATGGAAGACCACATTCTGTACCAACTGTAGACTGTTTGAGCCCTTGGTAATGTTCTTTGGTATGGCTAACAGTCTAGCTATGTTCTAGATGATGATAAACAATATTTTCCAAGACCTCATAGTGGAAGGTATTGTAGTCATCTACCTAAACAACATTCTCATTTTTACTAGGACTGTGGAAGAACATACAAGAGCTGTTCAAAGGGTACTTGAGATCTTGGTGGAGCACAAGCTATTCCTTTATCTAAAGAAATGCAAATTCCAGAAGGAGCAGATCAAGTACCTGGATCTAGTTATCTCAGAAAATGAGGTTTCCATAGACCCTGTTAAGGTTGCTAGAGTGTGTGAGTGGCCAATCCCAGAGAACAAGACCAACATCTAGGCCTTCCTGGGGTTTGTTAACTTCTACAGGTAATTCATACAGGACTTCTTGACCATGGCATGCTCTCTCTTTGACTTGATCCAAGCCAACCAAGCATGGACCTAGATGGATAAGGAACACAAGGCTTTTGATGTCCTTAAGCAAGTGGTAACTTCCACTCCAGTGCTGGTGTTCCTACAAGACTTAGACCCCTTTAGGATTGAGACAGATAGTTCCAACTTTGCTACAGAAGCAGTTCTATCACAGCAGTCACCTACAGATGGAAGGTGGTACCTAGTGGCCTTCTATAGCAAGTCATTATCCCCAGTAGAACAGAATTATGAGATCTACAACAAGGAAATACTAGCTATCATCTGGGCCCTGGAAGAGTGGAGATATTTTCTTGAGAGAACAGCTCATCTAGTGGAAATTTGGATAGACCACAAGAACCTTGAGTACTTCATGATGGCTAAGAAACTCAACCGTTATCAAGCTCGTTGGTTCTTGTACCTCGCTCACTTTAACTTCACTCTCTGCTACCAACCCAGACAATTCATAGAGAAGCCCAACATCTTATCCTGAGGGCCAGATCATAGAACTAGAGCTGGTAACAACAAAAGTGTTACACTCCTCTGACTGGAATTCTTTGCTGTCTGGGCATTGGAGGGGGTCAAACTCACAGAGAAAGAACAGAAGGTACTTTTTGATATCTAGTATGGTAACTAAGATAGAGACTTAGAAGAGCCCATTGCTAAGACTGTTTTGGAGCTGCAACAGTCTACCAATAAGTCATTACACTTCTTGGAGTGGTCCAACATAGACAGCTTGCTCCAATTTTGAGGCAAGATATATATATCCCAGAATTCAGAACTAAAAAGACAGATTATCTCCCTATATCACGACTCCAAGATAGTAAAACATCCCAGATGCTAGAAGATGCTGGAGTTGGTGTCGTAGAACTACTGGTAGCCCTAGATGTCAAGGTATATAGACCAATATATCAGCACTTGTGACCTGTACTTGTATACCAAGCCTATAAAATACTCTCTGGTAGACAAGTTGTATCCTCTCCTGGTCTCTAGAACATGTTGGGATATGTTCAGTGTTGGCTTTGTCATAGAACTCCCTGAATCTGCCAGTTGCAATGCAGTCATAACAGTGGTAGACTCAGTGTCCAAGAAAACATACTTTATTCTAACATATACAATAGTAACTGTAAAAGGAGCAGTATAGTTGTTTCTCCATCATGTCTGGAAGCTGCATGGCTACCTCAGTGTATCATCTCAGATTGTAGACCTCAGTTTGTAGCTCTATTTACAAGAGAACTATACAGGTTACTAGGTATATGGTTGGCCCTCTCTATAGCCTGGCATCCACAGATAAATGGACAAATAGAGCATGTCAACCAAGAGTTAGACCAGTATCTCCAAATCTTTGTCAACAAGCATCAGAATAATTAGTATGACCTCTTACCCCTGGCTGAATTCCAACACAACAACCATGTCTACACCTCAACCCAACAAATATCTTTTCTGCTCAACACAAGTTGGAACCCCCAGATGGACTTCAAGCCAAGGCAGTGACCTTCTGCACTAGAAACTGTCAATGAGTTCATGGAGCAGATAAGGATAGCCATCAAGGAGGCAAAGTCCACAATCCAAAAGGCACAAGAGGACATAGTGTGCTACTATAACCAGAGAAGAACTCCTGCCTCCATGTTCAGCCCCAGAGACAAAGTATTTCTAGATGTCTTGGACATCAAGACCATGCACTCCTCTGCCAAGTTATCACACCAAAGACTCAGACCCTTTACAATAGAACAATGAGTAGGACCTATGGTCTATCAGCTAAAGCTACCTCTAGTAATAAAAAGACTCCACCCTATATTTAATATAGTGAAACTCTCTGCCACTCTAAACAACCTGATTTCAGGATGAAGACCAAACCCCCTGCCTCTACCAATTATAGTAGACAGAGAAGAGGAGTAGAAAGTGGAGGAGATACTCAATAGTTGTTGGCACTGGAGAAGGTTTCAGCTC
>Ga0154002_1000537_pt1 | contig 11308 bp, 9 predicted proteins | sample TSNY086MetaG_FD_102276 | JGI IMG/M metagenome (GOLD analysis project Ga0154002, IMG submission 102276) | Attine ant fungus gardens microbial communities from New York, USA - TSNY086 MetaG | ecosystem: Host-associated > Fungi > Mycelium > Unclassified | place: USA: New York, Robert Cushman Murphy... | reverse complement strand
CATAAGGTATATATTTTTATTGAAATGTCAGCCACCTGAGTTGTCATTTTCCTAAAGGTTTCCCTAATGTTTCAGCAATGTTGTACATATTTAATTAATAATATTTTGGTTTTTTTTAATAATTTTCTGTAGCCCTAATATTGTCCAATATTTCTGCTCATGTTTCCTGATCTACTTGACATTCACTAGTAAATCTTCAATCCCAAGCAAGAAAGACAAAGAGTAGACTCCTGACTAGGCTTGCAAATCATGAAAAAACACAAAGAAGAAAAAGAGCACTGGCTTGATTAAGATGCAAATCTAGTAAAGAAGGAACATGTCATTGAAAAGCTTGAGAAGGCATCATCATAAGCAAGATATAAGGTACAAATATGTAGCTAGATTTTTCAGAAGGAGTCTATTATTGTAGTGATCTAGCCTGAAATAACTTAATCACACTTCTAGTCCAAGTTGATAAGGAAAACTCAATAGAGTTCTTATTTAATCACTGTACACCACTTATATACATTCTACTATTTGTTTTTATTTATAAAGTCCTATGTGCTCTTTTTCATTGTCACATACTGGAAATTTGGTATTATTTATTATTTATTTTCATTTTCATTTCATTTTCATTATAATTTCTGCTTCTGAACTCCTAATTTGTCTATTCTTATAAGATCATAATATAGACTGAACACTTGTACCAACACTCCTATTCCAGGATTTGTATAAGTACTCTACTATATTATAAGTTACCTCAACAATGACAGAGAGGCTATAAATAGAATGGACATGAACTGAAGTCAAACTGGTAGCTGATGGATAGCTTATAGTTTAAATGAGGACAAATAGTATACTTGTATATATAGTAGACTGCAATTGAGCAAGAACTCTATCAAGTTTTCTTCTAACCCTAAAGTGGTACCTTGAGTTAACCTCTAACTCAAGGTTCTTGAGTCAGTCACTGACATTCTCCATAGTCTTGTAGCACTCTTCCTTTCTGCTATATATTTCTTAAACTCTATTACTCCTGAATTTACTCTTCTTTGGATGATATTCTACTACTCCAAAATATGCAACTATACAAGCAACAGGAGATTGAGGCACAGTGCATAAACTGAGGCCAAGATCATTCCACTCCTTTATTATCATTACATTCTCTCCAGACCAGCTGTAAAACCACAGGACTAGAGAGTGATATTTCTCATTTCACTCAGTAGTATGTTCCACTCTTCAACTCCTTCCTTTGCATCACTTTCCAGAACCTAGAGTATGCATTCACAGTATATTCATAGTAATTCTTAGTATATTCTTAGTCTTTCCATACTACTGCTATACCCACCTTCCTGACATTCATCTAACTCTCTTATATATCTAATCTTTAGAAATTAAAAGAAAAGAAAAAAATAAAAATGAATATTGACTTAGCTGTTTTGCCAAGTTATAACAATTATAATATTATATCCAAAATAAATTTGCTGTGGAATTGTAACATTGGATATGTTTTATAACCATAAAGTTATAATTAAACTTTGCTTTAGAGCTACTCTACAATCTCTCAAAGCATATAGTTTTTATACATAACTTACTAAACAGTCACAGAGCTATCATTACTGGCCTATCAAGAATGGAATATATGTTATGACTTGGCCAAATGGCTAAGTCAATATTTATTTTTATTTTTTTAATTAATAGACATGCAAGATAGTATGACTCAAAAGAGATGTATGGGACTTGGTAAACAGTTGTAAATACCAAATATATATAAGTAGTATAGGACAATTGAATAGGAACTCTATTGAGTTCTCTTTGTCAACTTGGACTAGGAGTATAATTAAGTTATCTTAGGCTAAGTCGCTACAGCATACCTTCAGAGTGTTATATTTATGACTATTACTAGTCTTTATATTAACTTCTGGATTAATCTAAAGCTTTACTTACTTCTGAAATACTTAAATACTTATTTACTGTTATTGATTTTGTAGTTTTATACTCAACTTAACCTATAATTATATTATCTTCATTTTATAATAATCATTCTTGATCTTGCTTGACTCAATTTCACTTTTGTCTTCCAAGAGCTTGATACAGAATAAGAGCAAGAGTAAAGGTAGAAAAAGTCTACTTTTAACTTTACCTTTGTCTTTGAGACAAAGATAAAGTATACTCTTGAAGGTCAAAAATATTCTTATACTTAAAATAAATGTCATGAGTCACCCTAACTATAATAAGCTATTATAAATAGAATAGACATAGACTGGAGTTGAACCAATAACTGATGGACAACTTGTAGTTTAAACAAGGACAAATACTATACTTGTATATATAGTAGACTGCAATTGATTAAGAACTTTATTAAGTTCTCTTCTAATCCTGAAGCATCTTCTTGAGTTAAACCCTAACTTAAAATTCTTGAGTCAATTTCTGATAGAATAACTCAATACTATACTCTATACACTGTTCACTTTAAACATTACCTAAAACTTACTCTTTTATTGTTCTCAATTGGTAATTAGCTCAATTACTGGTCTTTCTAGAAGCTAGGTTCCAGGTATAAAGGGAACTTAGTAGTTAGTTAGGAACTGCTGGTAGAGACTTGGTACCAAACCCAGGTATTGTGTTCAAGACCTGACCTAGCAATTGGATAGTGTTGCTTAGTAGATTACCTATACCTTTTTGATTAGTAGAAACCTTGTGCTGGAGGTGCATTGTCATCTATACACATAAAGGAATAGTATTGACCTTTTAGGAAGGTGCTATTAGAGTAGAGATCCTCTCCTTGAGATGATTATTTACTATTTGATTAGAGCAGTAGTTAATATAGCAGTAGATGTTTGGTTGGATCAAGATCTTATATCCTAATAGATATAGTAGTGTTTAGTAAGATTAAAATCTTATTCAACCTTGAGGGACATAATACCATGTTTCTTAAATAATACAACTTTTTAATGAGCAGTATGTTCAATCAATGGTAGGCTTTCGCCAAATTAAGAGCAAAGCTAGTGTTACAAACTTTATTTAGACCATAACTCTGGAAATACTCAACCAATTTTGATAATCTAAATGGCCACAAAAAGCCCTTAAGAAGACCTCTCAAATGATACCAAAAACATCTCAAAGTAATCAGTATTCACTGAGTTATTAGCAGATCAGTTGGCAATTACCAAGTTACCAGACACTAAATCACTGATATCTTGGGAACTGCTTGGCATAGTCATTTGCTTCAATGACCATTGTGAAGCTCTCTTCAATACACTTTTTTTGGTTATAAATAGATCCCAAAGCAATAAGATCCCATGGAGATACAAGGTCCTCAATGTTTGTATATAACATTGATCTTTACCTATAAATTATCATCTGTCCTTGAATAGAACAAAGGACTGCCCTAAGATGGTTAGGTTATCTCTATTTCAAGAACAATAGTACTCCTATATGTAGAACAATAGGTAGTGATTATATGGTAGGCTGTCCTGGTACACAGACCACCACAATCATGTATTTAAGGACTGTATATCTGAGGATAAACCTCAGACTTAACAACATCTTTTGTTGCTTATCTAACTTTGATTTTTTGAGCCCTTTGGATTATCAAATCACTCAATCACAAATCAGTAAGTGGCCATTTGTAATACTATCTACTTTTTCTTTTTGCATTTCAACTTCTCAGGGATTGATTATTATATCCAAGAATTCTATCTCTCTTACTTTCCATCAATACTTTTCTGGTTTGACAAACAGGTCATTCTTTTCCAGCTTGTTTAACATTTCCTCCACTAATTCATTGTATCTTTCTTCTATATCTGTTATAACTATAATGTCATTAATGAATGTTGTTATATTCTCTTGATTGATCATATTGTAGAACAGGTCATTTATTATGGTTTAAAAAGTAGCAGAGGAGTTTGTTAATCTAAAGTACATGACTGTTAGTTTATAGGCCCCAATATACATTGTAAATATTACCTTCTATTTGTCACCCTCCTTGATTCTCATATTGTTGTACTTCCATCTAAGATCCAGTTTTGTGAACACTTTTCTCTTGTCTACTCTATCCAGAATATCTACAATCAAGGGTAATAGGTACCTGTTTTTTACTATCCATTGATTAATATAGTGGTAATCCTATACTATTCTCCTTTTGCCATCTTTCTTTGCTATAAAGTGTACTAGTAAAGTCTATGGCAACTTTGATAGCTGAATATACCCTTTTTGCAGTTAATCCTCTACAAATGCTTGTATCTCCTTTCTTTCCTCTCTTGATAAGGAATATACCTTTTCTTTTCTTGGCACAAACTCTTTCTTTAGTTCTATTACATAGTCCTACAGTTTTCTTATGAGCATTCTCTTTAACTTCTCCTTTCCAAATACTTTCTTCTACTTTCAGAATCTCCTAGACACTAGTTCTTCCACTGTTTTTCCTTCCACTATCTTCTTTACTTGCTTCTTCTTCTGCATTTCTTGCTTTCTATTTCTATATATAGGTGGATACTGCATCATTTTTACTTCCTCTTTCTCCCAGTCAATCTCTGGGTTGTAGACAGCTAACCAGGGTATATCCAATATTACTTTTATTTTTCCCAGATTGCATACATCTATTCATGCTCTCTTGACATGTCCTTTGAAAAACATATTGCACTCCACCTGATGAGTAATTGCTCCTTCTATATTTACTGTTCCATTTATATTTTGTACTAATAGAGGATTCTTTAGTCTCTCTAGCTTAAATCCCTTTTCTTTTGCAAACTTTGTGTCTATAAATAGACATATTGTCCTGCTATCCAATAATGCTTTTACTGCTATCCCTTCATGACTTTCTAGTTTTTCCAACCCTATTTTCATCTATACTTCTCTTAGTGACTGCAGTATATGCTATATATCTCTTACTCTCTTAGTGTTACCTTGACAAGAAACTTTATTTTCCAGCTCTGGGAACAATGCACTGTATATATTTGAGGAGGCCAGCTAAGAGCTTACTGTCCTCTATTGTCTTTTGCCAACTCTTGTAGTGTTTTTACTACTCTTTTCTTTCTTCTCTTCCTTTGCCAACAGTTTTTGGCTATATGACTCTATTTTCTATGCACATAGCACATCCTATCTCTCCTCCTTCTCTTATTAACATCCATTGCATTGGAGTCTCTTTCTAGTCTCTGTCCTCTCTTATAGCAACTTAGCCTAAGATGACTTAGTCATACTTCAAGTCTAAGTTGACAAGAAGAACTTAATGGAGTTTCCATTAGATTCTGTACACTACTTATACAACTACTACATGGTCTGTGTACTACTTTCCCACACTTATCATATAACTCCATCATATAACATAATTCTGTAACATCCTGATATGTAACTGTGATATATGATATTTGTCATATAACACTTTCCCACACTCCTTCCTTATATAATAAGTCTAGATAAGAAAAGTAAAATAAAGTAAATAATAACTTAGCCATTTTACCAAGTTATAATATCACTCCTCTCTCAAGGTTTCTTGTTCCCAGGATTTTTCATAATTTGTTATATGGGTCTCTAATATTTTACATTTCATTGTCATCTTCTTCTGTCCATTCTCTAAGTCCTGAATTTTCCTGGTATTACACTGCCAATGAATTTTCTGTAGATTTGTAATATAGGATATACTTTATACTCCTGAATTCAGTATTTGAGTTCACTCTAAAAGCCCCCTACAAGTTCTTAGCCATACAAGGGAACCTTTAGAAAGGCCCTTTTTACTGCACAATAACCAAATTGTCATTTATCAATTAGTACACACTTCAAGAGATAAACATAACAGGCTAGCATTAGATTGATTAGAGGCAGACTGTTTAGAAGTTACTCTCTAGGACTCAGAAACTTTGGTTATATTCTGGAATGCTATATACTTTGAACCTAAAACAGACTTAGATGAGTATAAAGTCTAGATGATCAATCAACAAGTCTAGCAATAGACTCTGATCATCTCAGCATAAGCTCAGCCAAAGAGCACAATGTTATGCTGGATCAACACATGAGCTGGAACACTTGCATGTGTTAAAGCCAGTTTCTAGATTGAATTCAGAATAGGAAGCAGCTGGGTAGGAAGTTATAAGGGGATGTTTAGAGGTAGTAGTATAGAAATGGAGTAGAGGCACATAGTAGTGATAGATTGGTATGCCACTTTAGAAGGAAAAGTTAAGAAGGTCCACATAGCAAGGTTGTATAAAAGAGTAGTTGTCATAACTTAACAAAACAGCTAAGTTATTATTTTATTTTACTTTCTTTTTCTTTTCTTTTCTTTTCTTATTTGGACTTATTATATAAGAAAGAAGTGTGGGAAAGTGTTATATGACAATATGCATGTTACAGTCACATGTCAGGATATCACATGATAAGTATGGAAAAGTAGTGTATAGACCATGTTGTAGTAGTTGTATAAGTAGTATATAGAATCAAATAGAAACTCTATTGAGTTCTCCTTGTTAACTTAGACTTGGAGTGTGATTAATGTGATTAAGTCATCTCAGGCTAAGTCGCTATACCAGAACTCAATTCTATATCCAGAGCACCATTTGTCTTGGACCTTACTCATCTTAACTCTTATAATCTTTTCAACCATTGACCGGTAGTCATTACAATCACTAGTCACCTCCATACATAGCCAGTATTACAAATGGCCACTTACTGATTTGTAAGTTGATGATTTAATAATCAAAAGACTCAAAAAAGCAAAGTTTAGACAGTAGCAAAAGATATTGTTAAGTCTAAGGTTTATTCTCAGATATACAGTTCTTAAATACATGATTGTGGTGGTCTGTGTACCAGAACAGCCTACCATATAATCACTACCTATTGTTCTATATATAGGAGTACTATTGTTCTTGAAATAGAAATAACCTAACTATCTTAGGGCAATCCTTTGTTCTATTCAAGGATAGATAATAATCTATGGATAAAGATTAGTATTATGTACAAACATTGAGGATCTTGTATCTCCATGGGATCTTATTGCCTTGGGATATATTTATAGCTGAAAGAAGCGCATTGAAGAGAGCTTCATGATGGTTATTGAAGCAAATGATTACATTAAGTGGTTCCCAAGATATCAGCAATTTAGTGTCTGGTAACTTGGTAATTGCCAACTGATCTGCTGATAACTTGGTGAATACTGATTACTTTGAGATGTTTTTGGTACCATTCAAAAGGTCTTCTTAAAAGCTATCAGTGACCATTTAGATTGTCAAAATTGGTCAAGTATTCCTAGAGTTATAGTCTGAATGAAGTTTGTAACAGCCAGGTCCTTGGCTTAAGAAGACTTGATAGTCAGTTAGGGACTATCAGTGGAAGCACAGTACCAAGCTCAGGTATTGTGTCTGAGACCTGACCTTACAATTAAGTAGTGCTCAGTAGTTTACTTGTACTCTTTTCACTTTATAAACCTTATGCTAAAGTCCTATTGTGGGCTGTATATGCAGAGGAGTAATACTACATCCTTAGGAAGACATTTAGGTTAGATATTCTCTCTTTGGGGTGATAGTATAACCATAGTATTAGGGTAGTAGTAAGTAAGGCAGTAGGTGTCTAGCTGGGTGAAGATCTTGTACTCCAGTAGACATAACATTAGTGAGATCATTTCCTATTCCGACTTCTCTAAAGATATAGCACTATGTCTCTAGATCAATACAACTCTCTTATGAGCAGTATGCTCAATCAATAGTGCACCCTTATAAGACTAAGGGCCAAATTAGAAAAAAGAAATAAGAGGAAGTGTTGGAGCTGTGAAAAGTTTAGGCATCTGGCCCATAACTGTAGGAACAAGAATGAGAAGGAGAAGAGGAAACTGATCTCTAGAAATAAATTTGAAGTATTGTTGAGTAGAGTAATGAGATATAGGATAAGAAAGGAAGTAAGGATAAGGAGAAATAAGATGGTAAAAGAGGTTAAATGCTTCAGATGTTAGAGAGTGGAACACTACAAGTAGAAGTGTCCAAATATTAAAGTTAAGAAGAAAAGGAAAAGAAGTGAAGAAGTGGTACATATAGTTAGTCTACAAAAGGCATAGCAAGAGAAAAGGCTGGCATACTCCTTATGGAGAAAGACATAGGAATATTGTGGCAAAAGGGGTATGCTCTAAGGGGTATAGCTCTAGATGAGCAAAGATAGAAGACAAGGTGGAAGGTAGTAATATTTGTGGGGTGTAAAGGGTATAAGTACAAAGGCACCAAAATACAAGAAAACCAGGGACAGAGTTTTGTCTCTGGAGAACAGCTGAAGAATATTTGGTATAGCCAATGTCTTAAAGTGTGGAGGTGGAGAGAAAATTCAGCAAAAGAAAAAGGAGCAGTTAGAGTAAAATGTACTTGATGTAGACAAAGAGATATGGTAGTAGAGGTATCAAAAGAGAATGGAAAAAGGAATTTGTGCCTAGAATGTAGAACAGGAAAGAAGCAACTATAGTGGGATTAAAGAGCAGCGGTGTACCCTAAACAAAGAGAAGCATAGTAGGGTAGTATATAGATAGAAGTTCTGAAAAGCACAGTAAAAGGGGAGAACAAGCAAAAAGATATCAGAAGAACATTCAAAATACTAAGAGAAGTATGGTTAAATATAGAAGTAGAAAAAATAGATATGCATAAAGGTATAACAGTGAAAGCACTCTTGAATAGTGGTGCAACAAAGATGTTCATAGACAGAAAGATGGCAACAAAACATAGATTTAGGCTGCAGAAGCTAGAAAGACCAGTAATGGTCAGAAATGTGGATGGGATGAACAACAGTGGAGAGACTATTATATACCAAGTGGAAGTGAATGTGTATTACAAAAGCCATATGAAAAGAATGAGAATAGATGTATATAATTTGGAAAGAACAGATATTATATTAGGGATAGTTACAAGTACACAATCCAAAAATTAATTGGAAAACAGGAGAAATCAAGATGACCAGATGCCCACTATTATGTAGAAGAAATACAAAATTGGAAGAAGGGCAGAAAGCAAAGAAAGAAAAAAGAACAGTGATACTAGAAAAGGAGAAGATAGTAAAATAGGCAATAGATGATGAGGAAGACTGGGAAAAAGAGAAGAAAGCTGAAGCAGACCATAGAAAGATTGAAGAAATAGTTCCAAGAAAATTCCTAAAGTGGAGAAAAGTATTTGGGAAAATAGAATTAGAAAGAATACTAATAAGGAAAATTTGGGATTATGCTATAGACTACAAAAGGGAAGAATTTATTCTTTATCCAAAGATGAAAGAGAAGAAGCTAAGAACTTTGTAAATGACCAACTAAGAAAGAGGTATATTAGACTATCAAAATCCCTTCAGATATTGCCAGTATCACAAATGGCCACTTACTGATTTGTGAGTTGATGATTTAATAATCAAAAGGCTCAAAAAAACAAAGTTTAGACAGTAGCAAAAGATATTGTTAAGTCTAAGGCTTATCCTTAGACATATAGTTCTTAAATACATGATTGTGATGGTCTGTGTACCAGAACAGCCTACCACATGATCACTACCTATTGTTCTACATATAGGAGTACTATTGTTCTTGAAATAGAGATAACCTAACCATCTTAGAGCAGCCCTTTGTTCTATTTAAGAATAGATAGTAATCTATGGGTAAAGATTAGTATTATATACAAACATTGAGGACCTTGTATCTCCATGGGATCTTATTGCCTTGGGTTCTATTTATAGCCAAAAGAAGCACATTGAAGAAAGCTTTATAATAGTTGTTGAAGCAAACAATTATGTCAAGTGGTTTCTGAGATATCAGCAATTTAGTGTCTGGTAACTTGGTGATTGCCAACTGATCTGCTGATAACTTGGTTAATACTGATTGCTTTGAGATGTTTTTGATATTGTTTGAAAGGTCTTCTTAAAGGCTTTTAGTTGACATTTAGATCATTGAAATTGGTTGAGTATTTCCAGAGTTATGGTCTGAATGAAGTTTGTGACAGCTAGTATTCTTTTTAGGAAAGAAGAATGGGAATAAAAGAATGATGGTAGACTACCATAGTCTAAATGATCAAACAATGAAGAACAACTATCCACTGCTGTTGATTATGGATTTAATAGATAATATAGGGAGTAAAAGAGTATTCACTAAAATAGACTTGTGGTAGGGGTTCAACAATATGAGAATAAAAGAGAAAAATAAGTAAAAGAGAGCATTCACAATGCATATAGGGTTCTTTGAACCAATAGTTATGTTCTTTGGGATGACAAACTCACTAGCTATATTCTAGACAATGATAAATGAAATTCTGAGAGATATAATTAATAAAGGGAAAGTGATAGCCTTTGTGAATGATATGTTAGTAGGAACAGAGACAGAGAAAGGACATGATGAAATAGTAGAAGAAGTGTTGAAAAGGCTAGAAGAGAACAACTTATATGTCAAACTAGAGAAGTGTGTATGGAAAGTAAAAAAGATTAGATTCCTAGAGGTTGTTATAAGGCCTAATGGAATAAAAATAGAAAAGGAAAAAGTGGATAGAGTGCTAAGTTGACCAGAGCCAAAGAATTTAAAAGATGTTAGAAAATTTTTGGACCTTGCAAACTACTATAGAAGATTTATCAAAAATTTTGCTTGGGTAGCAAGACCAATAAATGTGCTGACTAAAAAAGATGTAAAGTAGTAATGGAAAAGAGAGCAATAGCAGGCATTTGATGAACTTAAAAAGATCTTTATGACCAGACTAGTACTAGTAGCTCTAGACTTAGACAAGGAGTTCAGAGTAGAAGCAGACACTTCAAATTATACTACTGAAGGAGTATTATCAGTAAAGTGCTCTAATGGAATATAGAGACTAGTTATCTTTATTTCAAAATCTCTAAGTGATACAGAAAGAAACTACGAGATAAATGACAAGAAAATATTGGTGGTAGTTAAATGCTTGGAAGTGTAGAGGTACTTCCTAAGAGAAATAACTATAAAATTTGAGATTTAGATAGACCATATATCACAAATGGCCACTTACTGATTTGTGAGTTGATGATTTAATAATCAAAGGCTCAAAAAAGCAAAGTTTAAACAGTAGCAAAAGATGTTGTTAAGTTTGAGGTTTATTCTTAGACATACAGTTCTTAAATACATGATTATGGTGGTCTATACACCAGAACAGCCTACCACATGATCACTACCTATTGTTCTACATATAAGAGTGCTATTGTTCTTGAAATAGAGATAACCTAACCATCTTAGGGCAGTTCTTTGTTCTATTCAAGGACAGATGATAATCTATGGGTAAAGATTAATGTCATGTGCAAACATTGAGGACCTTGTATCTCCATGGGATCTTATTGCCTCAGGTTCTATTTATAGCCGAAAGAAGCGCATTGAAGAGAGCTT
>Ga0154002_1000536_pt1 | contig 11316 bp, 8 predicted proteins | sample TSNY086MetaG_FD_102276 | JGI IMG/M metagenome (GOLD analysis project Ga0154002, IMG submission 102276) | Attine ant fungus gardens microbial communities from New York, USA - TSNY086 MetaG | ecosystem: Host-associated > Fungi > Mycelium > Unclassified | place: USA: New York, Robert Cushman Murphy... | reverse complement strand
GTATTCGCCGTTCATCCATTTTAACTTGGTGACGTCAAATACTGCCGGGGACTTACTCATGTTCCGGTAATCAAACTTCTGAACCAGCTCCGCCAAAGAAAAGATTTCCTGGTTATCCTCCGGAGACCAGCCCAGCAAGGCCACATAATTCACCACCGCCGCGGAGACAAAGCCCTGTTCGATCAGGTCTTCATACGATGCATGGCCGCTTCGCTTACTCAGCTTCTTGTGCTCTTCGTTGGTAATCAGCGGACAGTGAACATACACCGGCACCTCCCAGCCAAAGGCATCATACAGACGGTTATACTTGGGGGAGGAGGACAGGTATTCATTGCCTCGCACCACATGGGAAATCCCCATCAGATGGTCATCGACTACGTTAGCGAAATTATAAGTCGGGTATCCGTCCGACTTGATCAGCACCATATCGTCCAGTTCGGCATTCTCCACGGTAATATCACCATAGATTTCATCATGGAAGGTGGTGGTGCCTTCCTGCGGATTATTCTGCCGGATGACATATGGCCGGCCGGCCGCCAGATTGGCCTCAATCTCTTCTTTGGATAAACGCAGGCAATGCTTGTCATAGGTCATGATTTCCTGACCTTCTACCGCTGTCTTTAAGGTATCCAGACGTTCCTGGGTGCAGAAACAATAATATGCTTCCCCCTTCTCGACTAACTTTTTGGCATATTCCAGATAGATTCCGGCCGCCTGGCGCTGGCTCTGGACATAAGGGCCGGCACCGCCATCTTTATCCGGTCCCTCATCATGAATCAGGCCGGTTTTCTCCAGTGTACGGTAAATAATCTCCGTTGCGCCTTCGACCAAACGCTCCTGGTCGGTATCCTCGATCCGTAACAGAAAATCACCGCCATCATGCTTGGCAATCAAATAAGCGTACAACGCCGTCCTTAAATTTCCCACATGCATCCGGCCAGTCGGACTTGGCGCATATCTTGTTCTTACTTTGTTCATAAATGTCAAATCTCCTTCCTATTTTTGCAGCTGATATATCCCATCTCCCGGGGCCTGCACCGAATATTCAAACAGCACCCTGGCCGCCGCCACCAGACAGGCCGTATCCTTAATCCCCGCTGTTTCATAAGGGGAATGCATCGCCAGCTGCGGCAAACCAATATCCACGGTATTTAAGGCCACCTGCGTATTCGAAATATTACCCAGTGTCGAACCGCCCAGCATATCGGAACGATTATGGAACGTCTGATACGGTACCCCCGCCTGATCGCAAATCAACCGGAACAAAGCGCCGGAAACCGCATCGGTGGTATACTTCTGGTTGGCACTATATTTGATTACAATTCCTTCATTCAAATAAGGGCGGTTGGTTGGATCGGCTTTATCCGCATGATTGGGATGAACGCTGTGAGCATTGTCCGCCGATACCATAAAGCTGGCGTTTAATGCCGTCAGGTACGCTTCTTCACTGCGGCCCATCCCGGCATTGATCCGCTGCAGCACATCTTTTAAAAAGGTGGAAGCCGCTCCCTGCTTGGTAGTGCTCCCTACTTCTTCATTGTCCAGCACGCAGTGCACCGCCACACTTTTGCCCGGTTCCGCCGCCAGAAAGCCTTTCAGGGAGGCGAAGGCGCAGGCTAAGTCATCCAGACGGGAGCAGGCAATAAACTCCTGGTTCACCCCTAACACAGTTCCCTTCATCCGATTATACAGGAACAGATCCGTATCCAAAATTGCTTCTGCTTCGACTCCGGCTTCGGCGGCAATCAGTGCCAATAACCCACCGTCGTCCTTCTTACCGTTCTCACATTCCGCAAACAAGGGCAGCATATCCTGCTGGGCATTCCACTCATATCCCTCATTAACACTCCGGTTCATATGAATCGCCAGATTGGGAATCACCAGCAAATCCCGGTCAATATTAACCAGACGGGTCTCGGCCCCGTTTTGGGTCCGGACAACAATCCGGCCGGCTACCGACAAGGGCCGGTCCAGCCACGGCGCACAAAGCATCCCGCCATATTTCTCAACATTCAGTTTTACATACTTTTTATCAACCTGGATTTCCGCATTATGTTTGATTTTAAATACCGGCGAATCACTGTGACTGGCCATGATCTGGTACCCGGCAAAGTCTTTTCGGGGAATGTTAAAAGCGATCAGCGCCGACCCGTTGCGTGTCACATAGTATCCCTGCCCAGCCTGTAGCTCCCACTTCCTGCCTTCCTGCAGGCAGATAAATCCGGCGGCTTCCAGTTCTTCGGCCATATTGGCGACGGCATGAAAACAGCTTGGACTGCGGTCAATAAAATCAATTAATTCCCTGCTCACCTGGATATACTTGTCTTTGTTCATACTTTGTTTTCTCCTGTTTTTTCTTATTTTAATGAAAAAAGCGTCTGCTTGAGCTTTTCAAAATCACCGTCATGAAAACAATATCCATCCATACCACATGCCTTCCCGGCATCAATATTCAACTGCTGGTCATCAATAAAATAACATTCCGCCGGGTTCAGCTTAAACCGGTCAAACAGTCGTTCATAGATTTCCCGCTGGGGCTTAATGCATTTTTCTGTCCCGGAAAATAAAATTCCATCAAAACAGTCCACTGCCGGGAGTGCCTGCTGATAGCATGCCAGCATGCGGACAGAAGCATTGGAACAAAGATAAATACCAAATCCCAGTGCTTTCAACTCCTGCACCACCGGCTTCATCTCCGGATACGTCCACAGGCAATGTTCATGCCAGTGTTCCAGGCACAGTCCGGCGGCTTCGTGAAGCCGTTTGGGCAGCCTGGCGCACATTCGTACAAGCGCCTGTTCATCGGTCAATACGCCCATATCCAGCAACAGCCATTCCGGCGATACAAATACCGCCGTACAGACCTGTTCCCGGTCCTGCCGGTCCATAATAAAATGTTCACACACCCGCATGGCCTCATAGCCCGTCAATACTCCTCCCATATCAAATACAATGTTCTTAATCATCCTGCTGTCGCCATCCTCCGTTCATGTTTTTACTTTTTATGGGTACAAACAATCACCATATTGTTTTAACCACCCGCGGTACTGCCGGTAGTCCGGCATGATCTCTTCCACAATCCGCCAAAAACCGGCGGAATGGTTCATCTCCTTACGATGTGCCAGTTCATGTATCACCACATAATCCAACACCGGCTCCGGTGCCAGAATCAACCGCCAGTTAAAGTTCAGATTCCCCCGGCTGCTGCAGCTGCCCCAACGGGTCTTCTGCGCCCGGATGGTAACCGTCCCATAGGACACCTGCATCTGCCGGGCATACCAGGCGACCTTCCGGGCAAATACCTGCTGCGCCCGGCTACGGTATGTGAAACAGGCGGCTTCCGTCTCCGGCATGCCTGTAATGCCGCCCTGGACACGACGGAGCTCCTTTCCTGCTTCCATCTGGCTGCACAGCGCCAACTGTTTTTGGATCCATTCCTGCTTCTCCCGCACAAACGCATCAATATCCGCCTGACTGCACCGGCGCGGTGCCCGGACCATCACCGTACCCTCCCGGCTGATCTGGATGGCAATGGTCTTTCTTGAGGAACGGACCTCCTGAAACGAAATATTCATAACACCAGCCCTCCTAACGGCCGCCATTTAATAATTGCCAGGTACGCGGCAGGAAACGCCGCAGAAAGCTGCCCAGCCAATAACTGATGACCAGCACCAGTACCGGCATCAACAGATAGAGCACCAGGGGAAATACCGGCAGAGTACAGCCCAATCTGGCCCCCACCTTATTGATCAGCCTGACAAAAGCAAAATGCGTTGCATATAAAAAGAAATTATAGTTCATCCAGACCTTCGGCTGGGGCAATTTCTGTTTTGGTACCATAATCCACAGTCCTGTCACTGCCAAAATCCGGCAAAGCACCATCAATGGCAGGTATGCCAGCCGCAGCCCCAGATAATAGTATGCCGCACCAAGCCCGACTGCAGCCAGGCCAATCACGGCCTGCCGCGGACTCCACCGCTCTTCCACCGCCCTTTTTCCATGCAGCCCGAGAAAAGCAGCAAAGGAATAATAAATCAAGGCATCCAGATTCAATATGGGCAGCCCGCCGCCACGCAGCAGAAAGGCCCATAGCACCAGTTGAAACAAAATCCCGGCATAATAATTTTTCAAGCACCAGTACAGCACCGGTGCCAGGGCAATCAGGAGCAGAAGCTGATACAAATACCAGAACACATAATTATAAGTATAGTGAAGAATCGCATCAATCATTGCATCAAAGCGAAAAGGGATCACACCCTTCCCCACCACCGCACCAAGCCATGGCAGTCTGCTGCCTGTTACATATCCCAGATAAAACAAAAAATTCCACACTACAAACGGTACCAGGATACTGCGAATCCGGGAGTTCCACTTCGGCCACAGCTTCTCCCAGGAGAAATTCCGGTAGAACAGATAGGCCGAAATCATAAAGAATCCAGGCACGGCAATCTGTCCGATGCCATCTCCCAGCCAGCGCTCGATCTGATTAATCCGGTTCTTTTGCGGCATCCCGCCCAGGAATAATTCGGCATTATAAGAGTGCACCCAGACCACCAGCAGACTAAATGCAAATGTGAACCATGTAATCTTATTCCGAAATAGTGAATCTCCCTGATTATTGTCCATAAGTTAACGCGGCATAGACGTCCAGCATACCGCCGCACCGCACTTTTCCCTCCAGTTGTTCCAGTTTATGTGCTGATTCCAGCAGCACGGTCTTGATATCCTGCAGGTTCAGATCCGTCCGGTAAGAATACAGCATCGCCGCCGCACCGGTCACCATCGGAGCTGACATCGAGGTTCCTGACATATAGCCATACCGGCCTTCCGTTGTGGTGCTGACAATATAGGTCCCCGGGGCCGCAATATCCACCGTACTCACGCCATAATTAGAGCTCTCTTCCAGGTCTCCGTCAAACATCAGATTCGCTGTCGAAATGCAGTTGGGCAGGTTATAGGATGACGGATAATCCGGCACCTGATCAATATTCAGGCCAATTCCGGCGGCATCTCCATTGCCGGCGGCAACGACAAAAAGCATCTTGGATTCTTTCATTACCTTTTCCAGGGCAGGATAATACTCCGTTGTACCAAAACTCAGATTGCAAATAGAAGCACCATTGGCTTCCGCATAACGAATCGCTGCGATCACGGCACTTTCTTCGCCATATCCAAATTCTGTTCCCAACGCCTTCAGCGGCATAATCTTTACATAAGCATTATCCGTAATTCCGGCAATCCCATAGGATCCCCGGACAGCACCAATCGTCCCGGCGGCATGGGTTCCATGAGCGTCCTCGCGCCCCGCATACACCTGGTTATTACCATCAAAAAAGTTCCATCCGTTGACATCATCGATATAGCCATTGCCATCATTATCAATCCCGTCACCGGGAATCTCATCCTCGTTCACCCAGATGGCACCCTTAAGTTCCGGATGATTAATATCGATCCCGGTATCAATCACGGCGACAACCACCGGCCGGTGTTGCTCGGTGCTGCTGTCGTACAGCTGCCAGGCCGGAAGGATGTTGATATCAATTCCCTCCACCGCATCTCTGGTCACCAGTTCATAGGCTCCCGGGCCGGATATCGGTGCCGGAACGCCTAACAGGTTGGCCAGATCGATCCGCTGGGCCAGATATGGATTGCTGTCCCGGAACCGATTCCTGATTTCCTGATATTGCAGCTCGGCATCATTTTTCAGGCCCCACTGATATCTGGCATAGGCATCACCCACCGAAAGGTTCTTTACCCCCGGACCATATACCCGGGTGAAAAATGTATAGGGAGAGGCATCCACACTGGCAACGGACGCGGTTAATGGCAGACTCACCGCACAGATAACCGCCAGCACGAGAGCGGATGTTCTTTTACGAATATTCATAGGAATCATACTCCTCTTTTCTTATTACAAATTAACTATGCAATCTAGTATATCATAGTTTGGATGAAAAAAGTTTGAAGATTCTGTTAAATACATTGTTTTTATTGCTTCCGTCAAATGAACCAGCAAAAGGTCCTCCACCTCACGGTGAAGGACCCTCCAATTTTGGTATATAAACAGTATATTTACAAAGCAATAATAGCATAGTGCTTGATAAACTGATTACCTTAAAAAACTTTAAAAAGTGCTTGAAATACGGGTGTCTGCATGGTATCATAATGCTTTAGGATGAATGCCCGATTATCTATTGTCTCAAGTAAAGGGAATCACGAGTGGGGTCCCTATTATTTTCTATAAAAATAGAGCTGTTTTAGATCTACAAGCAATCTACCTTAGGTTTTTCAGTAGATTGCTTTCTCTATATTTGCAATTATTTGCACAAAAAAACACAAACCTACATTTGAATATGACGATATTATGGCTAATGCAGATATTTAATGTGTTGGGCTGGTATAAGGCAAAGCGGAATTAATGAATGATTAAACAGTCTTATGGCTTAAAAATACAAAAGAAAAGAGAACACAAGTATGGGAAAAGAATTTACCAAGGAAGAAGTTATACGAAACAAAAAAGATGCAATTCAAAAATTAAATAACTTACTTGAATGCTATATCAACGATCCCTCTGGAAGACATTTTAAAAAAGCAAACCTGATTTCCTATTGGATAAAGGACTATGTACACCTAATTGATTTTGAAGAAAGATTTGATCCCACCAAAAACATATCCTATAAAAGAGGTAATATCGTAAAGCTTAATTTCGGCTTCAACATTGGCAGCGAGTATGGAGGACTTCATTACGGAATAGTGTTAGATAATAAAAATGACCACCATTCACCGGTGCTGACTGTGATTCCGCTTACATCTCCAAAAGATAACAAACCCACACATTACAATAGCTTGGAACTTGGAAACGAAATATACAGATTATTGAAACTTAAGTATGACACTATTTCTAAATCCTTAAAAGACGAACAGGAGGAAATCACACTTGCACTCTCTTTGTTTGAGACGCTTATTGACTTAACTAATAAATCATTAGCAGAAGTTGAAGAATGCGATTCTGGCAGCGTTGACTATTTGTTCAAATTGGCAAATGTCAAAGATTACATCGAAGCAGCAAAAAAATCAAGAGCTATGTGGCAGGAAAAGGAGAAACACAATACGAACGAACAGAAATATCTTGACAAAATCGGAGCTGAAATTTCTCGTATGAAAGAGGGGAGCATTGCCCTTGTGAATCAAATAACAACCGTTAGTAAAATGCGAATTTTCGATCCTCGCAACTTGAAAGGTGTCTTATCTGGCGTCTCTTTGTCCGCAGAAAGCATGGAAAAAATCAACCAAAAAGTAAAGGATTTATACATTTTTTAGAAAACAATTCTTCAAATTTGGTCAGATTTCCAGCAATATAAGTCTTGACTACGTGCATAATATAAACTATAATAAACTTACAGAGAAATTCATTCTCTTTCAACATTGCCCTTGGGGCATTAAAAGAAGATATCAGTTTATTATGTCAAGACCTCGTAGTAATACGAGGTCTTTTACGTTATGGTAAAAAACAAAGAACCGCCCCTGCTGCCAACAGGAACGGCTTAGTTCCAAAAAGGACTCCCATCTCTGGAAGTCCTTTTCTTATGCATATTATCAATTAGTCAATAATAGTAGCAACACGGCCTGAACCAACCGTACGTCCACCCTCACGGATAGCGAAACGCAGACCCTGCTCCATAGCGATTGGATGAATCAGATCAACCGTCATCTCTACGTTATCGCCAGGCATACACATCTCAACACCATCCGGCAGATCGCAAATACCGGTAACATCAGTTGTACGGAAGTAGAACTGAGGACGATAGTTGTTGAAGAAAGGTGTATGACGGCCACCCTCGTCTTTGGTCAGAACGTATACCTGAGCGGTAAACTTCGTGTGGCACTTAACAGAACCTGGTTTAGCCAAAACCTGGCCTCTTTCGATATCGGTTCTCTGAACACCACGCAGCAGTGCGCCGATGTTATCACCAGCACGAGCCTCGTCTAACAGCTTACGGAACATCTCAATACCGGTAACAACGGTTTTTCTGGACTCTTCACGGATACCCAGAACTTCAACTTCGTCGTTCAGGTGCAGAGTACCACGCTCTACTCTACCGGTTGCAACAGTACCACGGCCGGTAATGGTAAATACATCCTCAACCGGCATCAAGAACGGTTTGTCAGTCTCACGAACCGGATCCGGAACCCACTCATCAACAGCAGTCATCAGTTCCAGAATCTTGTCGCCCCAGCTGCCGGACGGATCTTCCAGAGCTTTCAGAGCAGAACCCTGAACGATCGGAGTATCGTCGCCCGGGAATTCATATTCAGATAACAGATCACGGATCTCCATGTCTACTAACTCAAGCAGTTCTTCGTCATCTACCATATCACATTTGTTCATGAATACAACAATGTAAGGAACGCCTACCTGACGGGACAGCAGAATGTGCTCTCTGGTCTGTGCCATAACACCATCGGTTGCTGCTACTACGAGAATAGCACCATCCATCTGAGCTGCACCGGTGATCATGTTCTTAACATAGTCAGCATGGCCTGGGCAGTCAACGTGGGCATAGTGTCTGTTGGGAGTTTCATACTCAACGTGAGCAGTAGAGATGGTAATTCCACGCTCTTTCTCTTCCGGAGCCTTGTCGATCTTATCGAATGCTACGGCCTCACCAGTACCGTATCTCTCATGCAGAGTTTTGGTAATAGCTGCGGTTAAAGTAGTTTTACCATGGTCAACGTGACCTATAGTACCAATGTTACAATGGGTTTTGGTTCTTTGAAATTTTGCTTTTGCCATTTTATAACGTCCTCCTTAATTGGGCCTCTCTGGGCTATAAATTTTATGTTAGGCTGTTTTTTATTATATGCTATAATTGCAATATTTTCAAGCCTATTTTCTGTATTCCGGGCGCATTTAAAGGCTCCCGGAACACAGTGATTCACGTAACAGTTCCTTAGTTCCTGCGCTCGTTGATAACCTTTTCCTGAACTGATTTCGGAACCGGCTCATACTTCTCGAAGAACATCGAGTAGTTTCCGCGGCCCTGGGTTTTGGAACGCAGGTCAGTGGAGTAACCGAACATCTCAGACAACGGAACGAATGCTCTGACGATCTTGCCGCCGCCTAAGTCATCCATACCTTCGATCCGGCCACGACGGGAGTTGATATCACCGATAACATCACCCATGTAGTCTTCCGGCATGGTAACTTCAACCTTCATAATCGGCTCAAGGAGGATCGCTCCGGCTTTGTTCATCGCCTCCTTGAAGGCCATGGAACCGGCAATTTTAAATGCCATTTCACTGGAGTCAACCTCATGGTAGGAACCGTCATAAACAGTTGCCTTCACACCCAGAACCGGGAATCCGGCCAGGATACCGCACTTGGAAGCTTCTTCAATACCGGCACCGACAGCCGGGATATATTCCTTCGGAATCGAACCGCCGACAACTGCCGACTCAAACTTGAACAGTTCTTCGCCGTTGGCATCCATCGGTTCAAAGCGAACCTTACAGTGACCATACTGACCACGTCCGCCGGACTGCTTCGCATACTTGCTGTCCACCTCTACCATCTTGGTAAAGGACTCTTTGTAAGCAACCTGGGGAGCACCAACGTTAGCTTCTACGTTAAATTCACGCAGCAGACGGTCGACGATGATCTCCAGATGCAGCTCGCCCATACCAGAGATGATAACCTGACCGGTCTCGGTATTGGTTTGGGCACGGAAGGTTGGATCCTCCTCGGCCAGTTTTGCCAGCGCCTCGCCCATCTTGCCCTGACCGGCTTTGGTCTTTGGCTCGATGGCGATATCGATAACCGGCTCCGGAAACTCCATGGATTCCAGAATAACCGGATGCTGCTCATCACAGATAGTATCACCGGTTGTGGTCAATTTAAAACCAACCGCAGCAGCAATATCTCCGGAATAAACTTTACTGATCTCCTGACGCTTATTGGCATGCATCTGCAGAATACGGCCAACACGCTCTTTTTTACCCTTGGTAGCATTCAGTACATAAGAACCGGAGTTCAGAGTACCGGAGTACACCCGGAAGAAAGCCAGCTTTCCTACGAACGGGTCGGTCATAATCTTAAATGCCAGAGCCGAGAACGGCTCTTCATCAGAAGAATGGCGCTCAACTTCATTGCCATCCGTATCAACACCCTGAATTGACGGGATGTCGGTCGGCGCCGGCATGAAATCGATGACTGCATTCAGCAGCCGCTGAACGCCTTTGTTACGATAAGCACTACCGCAGCATACCGGCACAGCCGCACACTCACAGGTAGCTTTTCTTAAAACTTTTTTCAATTCTTCAACAGACGGCTCTTCACCTTCCAGATACATCATCATCAGGTCGTCGTCCAACTCGCAAATCTTCTCTACCAGCTCAGTACGATACAACTCAGCGTCATCCTTCTCTTCATCCGGAATCTCGCAAACAGTAATATCGTCGCCCTTGTCATCGTTATAGATGAAGGCTTTCATCTCAAACAAGTCAACAATTCCTTTAAAGGAATCTTCCTTGCCGATCGGCAGCTGCAGACAGATGGTATTCTTACCCAGTCTGGTCCGGATCTGCTCAACGGCACCATAGAAGTCAGCCCCCAGAATATCCATTTTATTAATAAATGCCATTCGTGGTACGTTGTAGGTGTCAGCCTGACGCCATACGTTCTCGGACTGTGGCTCTACCCCACCTTTTGCACAGAACACGCCAACGGCGCCGTCCAGTACACGCAGGGAACGCTCTACCTCAACGGTAAAGTCCACGTGTCCGGGGGTGTCGATGATATTGATACGGTTCTCCGGTTCTCCGGTCGCCGGTCTGTTATCATCGCCATGAATCGTCCAGTGGCAGGTGGTAGCTGCTGAAGTAATGGTAATGCCTCTTTCCTGTTCCTGCTCCATCCAGTCCATGGTTGCGGTACCTTCATGAGTATCACCGATTTTGTAGTTTACACCAGTATAATACAGAATACGCTCAGTAAGTGTGGTTTTGCCAGCATCGATATGAGCCATGATTCCGATATTTCTGGTTCTATCCAACGGATATTCTCTTCCAGCCAAAGCTTTTTCCTCCTACTTAGAATCTGAAATGGGAGAAGGCCTTGTTTGCCTCTGCCATCTTATGCATGTCTTCTTTCTTCTTTACAGACGCGCCAGTGTTATTAGCGGCATCCATAATCTCGTTAGCCAGTCTTTCTTCCTGGGTCTTCTCACCTCTCTTACGAGAATAGGTGGTGAGCCAGCGCAGTGCTAACGTCTGTCTTCTATCCGTCCTGACCTCGATCGGCACCTGATAGGTGGCACC
>Ga0154002_1000533_pt1 | contig 11348 bp, 9 predicted proteins | sample TSNY086MetaG_FD_102276 | JGI IMG/M metagenome (GOLD analysis project Ga0154002, IMG submission 102276) | Attine ant fungus gardens microbial communities from New York, USA - TSNY086 MetaG | ecosystem: Host-associated > Fungi > Mycelium > Unclassified | place: USA: New York, Robert Cushman Murphy... | reverse complement strand
TTCAGGCTATATTCAATGATATGGCTGTTCTCATTATGCCACCCGGTTTTACCGCTGTGAATAACAAAGCCGCCATGAGGAATTCCACTATGATCCCGAGCCAGTTCTTCTGCACTGATAAAATGAACTATCGTGTCATAATCTGAAAAGTAATTTGGCATCGTTTTAATTTCATTTTCAATACGGGCCAGATCGGCACCTTCTTCCGCAACTACAAAACACTCCCGTAAATGCTTTTCTCTGGTGGTCAACTGGGGATTTTCACCACTTCTGACAGCCGTCAGCGCCTTGTCGATGGGGATGGTATACTGTCTGGCGTTTTTAACCCCTGCCAACCGGCGGATCGCATCCGAATGGCCCTGACTTACCCCTTTCCCCCAGAAGGTATAAGCCTGTCCCTCCGGCAGGATTGCGCCGGCATACAGACGATTCAAAGAGAACATTCCCGGATCCCAGCCACTTGAAATAATGGCAGTCTTTCCGCCGGCTTTAGCGGCCTGATCCACCCGTTCAAAATGCTCCGGGATTTTTGCATGGGTGTCAAAGCTGTCTACCACATGGAACATCCTGGCAAACTGCGGGGTTTGAACCGGCAGATCGGTGGCGCTGCCGCCGCACAAAATCAATACATCAATTTTGTCCTGATAGCTTTCCATATGATCAATGGAGTCAACCACAACATGTTCCGTCAATATGCTTACGGTCTCCGGGGCCCGGCGGGTAAACACTGCCACCAGCTCTAAATCGGGATTCTGTTTAATGGCACATTCCACTCCCCGTCCCAAATTCCCATATCCTAAAATTCCAATTCTGATCCTCATAATCTTAAATCTCCTTTCATTATTCACCATTTTTCATAATCAATCAAAGAACATAATTACGTACAAGATCTTCAAAAGAATCTCTTTTTCTAATCTCTTTTGGCTCTCCCGCCAGTGTCAACAATACTTCGCCGGTTCGCAAGCGTCCATTGTATGTCGAACTCATAATATGCCCATATGCGCCAGCATCGCTTATTGCAATCACATCCCCTGCGCGGGCCATCGGAAGCGGCCGGTCATCTGCCAAAATGTCACCGGTCTCACAGATATTACCAACCACAGTTGCATGTTCTTTTATCGTATCATCGACGAAACAACCATCCCGATAAAAGCTGACCTCATGATAAGCATCATATAATATTGGCCTCATCAAAACATTAAATCCAACATCAGTACCAATATATTTTTTGTCACCATTATACTTTATTCCGTTCACAGTACCAAGTATGGTTCCACATTCAGCAACGATATATCTTCCCGGTTCGATTCTAAAGAAAACTTCCCGGCCATATTTCTGAACGAATTCTGCAAAAAGCCGGTCCAGGGCATTGCCTAATTTGTGAAGATCCAATCGATGTTCCTTATCAATGGCTTTATATGGGATACCAAAGCCACCGCCTAAATCAATAAATTCAAGATCAGGGAACGTTTTTGCAAAGGCAGCCAAGGCCTCGGCACTTTTTAAATAATCTTCACTTTCCAGGAAAAGAGAGCCGATGTGCTGGGTGATTCCAATTAACTTCAAGTCATACGTTTCCAATATGCTTTTAACATCTTCAACCAAATCCATGTTGATACCGAATTTTGTTTGCTTTCCGGCCGTCACAACTTTCTGATGATGCCCTGCCCCAATTCCCGGGTTGACACGAATCGATATGCTGCTATGAGGGGCCAATTTTCCATATTGCTCTAATTGAGCAAGAGAATCCACACAGACCCGTATTCCTTTCTTAATAACATATAGCATCTCTTCGGGAGATACATTATTACATATATAAAGGATTTCTTCCGGTTGATAACCTGCCAATTCGGCAATATAGATTTCTCCCGGAGACATGACATCCACTTCCAGTCCCTCTTCTCTGATGATCTTAAGCAGTGCGGGGGTGGAATTAGCTTTCATGGAATAGTCAACAATGAATTTATCATATGTTACAAAATTCATTACCTCCTGGCAGCGCTCTCTTAGAATTGCCTCGGAATAAACGTATAGCGGAGATCCATATTCCTTAACAAGGTCTTCCGGCAAATGCGCTCCGAATTTTAAATTATTATTTTGGATTTGACATGACATTTAATCGTCCGTTCCTTTCTTTTCTTATGTAATGACTTCAAAATAGAATAAATTACATTCACCTTGACTAATTATAATAAATTTTTTATTATATGTATAATGAATAATTTATATAGTTGCTATTCGTTTTATCGATTTAAGGGAGGTAAATATGACGATTGAGACGATTGAAACATTTTTATTATTATGTGAGTACAAGAACTTTACAAAAACAGCCAATAAACTGTATATTGCCCAGTCTACGGTTACAAACCGCATTGCTGAATTAGAAAAAGAAATTGGCCGGCCGCTTTTTAAAAGAAATAATAAATCGATGGAATTAACGGTAGCGGGCAAGATATATCACGATTTTGCCTTGAGAATCGTCCAGCTGCAGAATTCGGCCATGGCATCAATCAATGAGGGCAATAATTTTTATAAGGAAAAAGTCCACATCGGTACTACCAATACCATCTATGAATGTCATTTGAAAGATAAGCTTATTTCATATATCGCAAATAAGGATAATGATGTTACTATAAAATTAACAATTGGACATTCGGATGAATTGCTGGATATGCTGACCAGAGATTTGATCGATTATGTCTATACTTATGTGCCTTTCAAAAGACCCGGATATGTCTGCAATTGCTTTTCTGTTGATGAAATGGTTTTAGTCTGTAACTATGATGATCTGGCCTATGCCCAGGGAATAAAGAAAGATCAACTGTATTTGCTGCGGTACATTTACTGTAACTTTACATTGCAGGAAGTCGGCATTTTCATAAAAGAACTCTTTCCAAAGTATTATCAGTTTTATTTTGAAATTGATAACAGTACGAAAGCACTGGATTATATCTTCGCCGGTGCTGGTTACTCCTTCCTGCCGTTAAGCCTGGTAGCGGAATATATCGAAAACCATGAGCTGCGGATGATTCCTTTGTTAGACTTTGAATCGCCAAAGATAAATAATTATATTGTGCATAAAGAGAATTCGTTTTATAAACCAATCATAGGCGCTTTCGCGTGAGAAAATGACTCATCAAAAGATGAGCCATTTCTTTAAAAATTCCACACCACTCTTGAAATATTGGTAGAATCGAAATTCTGTTTCCAGAATATAAATGCCTTCAAATGACTCAAATAACGGCAATATGGCATTCCAGGGAATCTCACCCCAGGCAGGCGGCAAATGCAGGTCACCAATTCCTTTTGTGAAATTGTCCATATACTGCTTTATTTCACCATGTTTACCGAAATTGTCATGAATATGCAAGTGAACAGCCATCGGTGCCATTGTCTGAATATCCGTCAGATAATCACGCTTATAGTTTGCTGCCGTTAAGTATGCATGGCCGAAGTCCAAAGTAATCCCACAGTTTTCACAGTTGATACGTCTGATATGTGCCATCAGTGCTTCCGGGTTTACACCCAGCATATTTTGAAATTGACCAATATCACCAGCGTAATAAGGGTTTTCAATACCAATTCTGATTGTCCCGGCATACTGCGCGATTTCCCTGTAGTACACAGCATCTTTTTTTAGACCATCCTCATCATCTATCGCAATCGGACTGGCATGAACTGTGATATTCTTTGCATCAATTCGTTTCGCGAAATCAATACATGATTTAAAAAAGTCCGGTAAAACATCAGGCCGAAAGCTATAAGGCATATGAATGGAGTACGTAAAATCAAACTCCTGCAAAACCTTTTCCACATCAGTTACCCGTTGTTCAAGCAGTCGGCCATTCAAAAGTATATCCATGGAATGCATAATCAACTCACAGCAGTTGCCGCCTGATTCCCGAGCCAACTCCAAGCAATACCGCAGTTTATTATCGTCACCGTCAATCCAGTCCGCGTTAAGTCCGATACCAATCAACTTATTCAAAGATTCATTCTCCTGTTATCAATTATTGTTTGAAATAAGAATACTTTTCGATTATTAGCCACAAAGCGGCACCGGTTTCAAATTCTTCATCCGTAATAATCGTTACTTCTACCCCAGGTTCCACCTCAACCACACAATTCACACAGTTTCCGCGATATGCCACATTTTTCACTACCACCGGAAACGAACCTTCTTGCTGTACTGAACTAAGATGGGCATGTTCTGGCCGGAAGCATAGTTTCAAATCGCCAGCTTCCCGAATCCTGCTACGCAGTGGTATTTCTTTTCTGGAATGTGTAACAAAGACTCCCTCTGAAACACTTCCATCAATAAAATTACTGGTTCCGACAAATTGGGCAACAAACGGATTGGCCGGATTTTTATAAATATCCTGTGGCCGTCCAATCTGCTGAATCACACCTTTTTCAAAAACTGCAATCTGATCAGAGATTTCCAATGCTTCTTCCTGATCATGGGTGACATATACAACCGTAATTCCTACCTGCCGCTGCAAGTCCTTAATATCCTTACGCATCTTGATCCGCAGTTTGACATCAAGGTTGGAAAGCGGTTCATCCAGCAAAAGCGCTTGCGGCTGAATCACCAGGGCCCGGACAATCGCCACCCGCTGCTGCTGTCCGCCGGAAAGTTGTCCGGGATGCCGTTTTTCCATCCCTTCCAGGCCGCCTGTTGCCAGTGCCCATTTTACCCGTTCATCAATTACATTCCGCGGTAATTTCCGCATCTGCAGACCATAAGCAATATTTTCATATATGGACATATGCGGCCACAGCGCATAATTCTGGAAAACAAAACCGACATTTCGTTCCCATGGATTTAAAGCGGAAATATCCCTTCCATCGAAAGCAATATTTCCGCCGGTCAGCTCTTCAAAACCGGCAATCAAACGCAGCAATGTTGTTTTGCCACAGCCCGAGGAGCCCAACAACGTAAAAAATTCTCCCGGCTGGATATTAATATTGATCCCCTTTAATACTTCCACCTCGCCAAATCTCTTCACTACATTATCAATCTTAATAGATGCTGGCTTTAATGACATATTTTCGCTCATCCATTACACCCCCTGTCCCTGATCCTGAAACTTAACATTTTCCCGTCCCATCTTACTTAACAGATACATTGGGACAAATACGAAGATCATCAACAGCACAGCCATAGAAGCAGCAATCCCAAAATCGGTATTGGCGGACATGGCCTTCTGGAAGATGACGACAACCATATTCTCCCACGGCGGCCGGTAAAGCATAATGTTTGTACTGAATTCGGTCATAATCTGTATAAACGCCAGCGCACTGCCACTTAAAACACCACCCATCATCAACTTAAGCGTAATATCCATGAATACCTTACCAGGTTTAGCCCCAACCATCAAGGCCGCTTCTTCTAAAGAAGGATGCACCTGATATAATGCCGCTTCTGCATTTTTAACTGAAAACTGCAGCTTGCGAATAAAATAGGACAGTACCAGAATCATCCAGGTTCCGGTCAGCACCAGCGGCGGTTTATTGAAGACAACAATATAGCCAATGGCCATGGTCATCCCCGGTACTACATAAGGAATCACAATCGAAAAATTTAAAAAAGAGGAAAAGAATTTATACCGTTTGCGGACAATCACGAAAGCCATGCCTACTCCCACAATAATATTTAAAACCGTTGCCAGTCCGCACATAAAGAAGGTCATCAGGATTGGGCGATAATAGTGGGTAAACAGATTATAATAGTTTTCCAGGGTCAGGTAGAGGATCGGCAGTCCATTTGCAGTAAAGTCAATGACCGGCTTTCCGTTTTTGAATCGGAAGAAGGAATATACCAGCAGGGTAATATGCGGCATAAAAGAAATAATCACATACACCGATACCATCAGGGTAATCACTCTGCCAAGCCACCGCCCCGGTGTCTTTTCTGCATACCGTTTGGCGGAAATAGACGAATATGCTTTTCCAGCCAGAAGGATCCGCTGTAATGCCAGGAATCCACCGGCAACAAACAGCATAATAATACCGGCGGTGGCAGCTTTTGACAGGTTTCCGCCCATTTCACTGACGAATTCATTGTAGATGACAACCGGCATAACCGGAAACTCGCCCCCCAGCATGTAAGGGGCGCCAAAGTCGGCAAATGCACCCAGACCGGCCATCAGCAGTCCGGTTAAGATACCGGGCAGGGCGAGGGGCAGTTCAATTTTAAATAATGTTTTCCGCTTATTGCCACCCATACTGAACGATGCTTCCTTGTGAGCCGGATCCTGCGCAATAAACGCTTCATAACAGGTCAGAAAAACCAGTGCCGAAAGCGGCCAGATGTTGACCCAGACAATTCCCGGAATGCCTTTTAAGCTGAATGGTACATCAATACCTGTCAGCAGCTGTATCAACCAGTTGAAAAAGCCAAAACGCTTCAGCAGAATAACCCAGGCCTGCGCCCCCAGAAAGGGAGGGGCACAGGAAGCCATGGTAATCAGCGTAATAATCAGGTTTTTATGTTTGATTTTATATCGCGCCATAAAGTAAGCGATAGGTACGCCAATCAGAGCTGTAAGCGGAGTGATGATGACCGTCAGCAGCATACTGTTCTTAAAGGCCGTTTTCGTCGTTCTCTCGGTAAAAAACCGGGCAAAGTTGATGAGGGATATCCCGCCTTCCTTTGGCATCACGGCGGATGCAAAGATCCAAAACATCGGAATAATAATCGCAATAATACAGATGACAACAAAACTGGCGGTAACATAAATCCAGGGATCTTTTAAACGCTTCATTTCCAGTCCCCTCTCATTTTTATTTATTTTCTGGCAGCATCCAAAGCCTTGTCAAAATTCTCCAAAACCTCTTCTTTGGTGTTGAATTTGGACTCAATCATCTTATAGGAACTCAAATCACTTAAACCTTCCGGCGGTGTCATATCCGTACGGGCGGAGCGTCTCTTTACCACATCTGACAACACCTCATGTGTTTCCCGGCTTAAGATAAAGTCAATGAACAACTGGGCATTTTCCATATTCTTGGCCCCGGCGATAATACCGGTAGCCTCTACGTTATAGGTAACACCGTCTGCCGGATAAATCACCTTTACCGGCTCGCCGCTTTCTTCCCATTTAAAGCCCAGATCTTCATTAATGAAACCGACCGGATTGGTTGCATCCTTTACGGCTGCAAACATTGCGTCAGAGCTTGGATATACTTCGGCATTCAACAGCAGCTGCTCCATATAGTCCCAATCATACAAGGAAGCCATTCCTTTGACAAGGGATACTCCAGTACCGGACTTAGACGGGTCCGCTAAAGCGATTTTTTCTTTCCGCCACTTTTCATCGGTTAATTCTTTTAAGGTTTGCGGATAGTCAGCATCTGATTTTAATAATTTCGTATTTACCAGAATTGTCTGCGGCATAATAACATAGGAATGCCATTTGTGTTCCGGGTCCTGCGTGATCATCGCAGCGTCTTCTTTTGATTCATAGACAGCGAATAAATCCGGATTTGCCAGATACAAAAAGGTATCGCCGCCCCACAATACGTCACCGCCGGGATTGTCTTTTTCAGCACTGATTCTGGCTAATAATTCACCGGTACCGCTCTTTACTTCTTCAATTTCAATGTTCGGATATTTCTGTTTCCATAATTCATAAATCGGTTCGGTAATCTCCGGGCCGCTGCCGGTATAGATGACAATCTTGCCGGACGGTTCGGCCGCCAGTGCCTGAGTTGTGTCGACCTTTGCTGCCTCAGATACTGCCGGTGCACTGGTCGGGGCCGGTGTTGTCCCCGCCGAACATCCTGACAAAGCTGAAATCCCCATTACGGTTGCCATTGCTAAACTCCATAATTTTTTCATTGCTAATTTCCTCCTCTTTTTAGTTGTTCCATTCTCCTAGATATTGTTTGTGTGCATGTATGATATCGTCCACCAGCGCCTTCGCCAGCGGATAATCACCAATTAATGGATGAGCCATCAAAGCGGCCTGAGCAATTTTGACCGAACGGGCATTGACTGCTTCCACGGTCAGGTTCTCATAAGCTTTTACGCTTTGAATCAAAGACTGCGCTGCCGCAGAAAGTTCCCCTCTTTCTTCTGCGTTGATGCCGTCTTTGGTAATGGTACAGGTGATTTCCATTACATCACCGGCTTTTAAGCCAAAATGCCCGATATTGTCCGGAATCGATAAAACCATCTCTCGCTCTTCACCGGTAGCCATCGTCAGCAGGTAATTCATCATTACCCCCGCATACCCCTCTGCGTTCGGAATCTGCCCGTCAAATGGCTTATGTACCAGCGCCTGGTTGGTTTCGTTTACCATATAGGTGGATTCTCGTTTATGCATGAACTTAAGATAAGTCTGCAGCATTTCTTCAATTTGCGTATCCGGATTCAGCTGGGATAAAGCGGCAAACATTTCAATGTTGTTTTCCATAACCATACGCCCCCGGGCCTTCTGGCTGCTCTGCACATTCTGGCTGGCTTTATTCCGGTAAAAGAAGTAATATAAATATTCATTCGGCATATGCCCCATGGTACGAATCACGTCTGGTTCAAACATGGAAAATTCTTTCACTTTTCCTAAAAAAACATCATCATTCAGTAAATCAGGCAATAGCTCCCGGCCGTTATGCAGTACGCTTGTAACAAAAGACAAATGATTCAATCCGGCAAACTGTACTTTAAGTTCACTGGTGAGAATGCCAAGTGCTTCCGCCATATTAATCTTTGTGCTGCTGGGGGCATCACAAATACCCAGTACCCGGTCGTAACCGGCGTCTCGCAGCGCCTGAGTTACCAGTCCGGAAGGATTGGTGAAATTAAAGATCCAGGCATTTGGCGCCAGTTCTTTTATCACCTGGCAATACTCCTTCATTACCGGAATCGTTCTAAGGGCCATGGAAAATCCGCCGACACCGGTCGTTTCCTGCCCTAACACCCCATGCTTGATGGCGATGTCCTCATCAAGCACGCGCCCTTCATCATATCCCACACGAATGGTGGTCACTACAAAATCGGCACCGGTAACGGCAGTCCGTATATCAGTTGCGGTACTTACTTTCAGCCCTGGATTGGCTTTCTGTGCTGCATATTTAGACAATGCACCCATGATGGCCAGCTTCTTTTCATCGGTATCAAAAAGAACCAGCTCGGTAATCCCCATAATATCCGCTTTCTCCGCGACACCGTTGGTAAAAAATACGGTTCTTACACCTGCGCCGCCCAGAATTACTAACTTCATTTCAACTCCTCCTTTAAGTGTGATAAATCGGGAAATCTTTCATATCCGCCATATCCCTGTACCGATGAAGCACCGCAGAAATTGGCTGCTTTCAAACGGTCTTTCGGTGATAATCCCTTTAAGAATCCATACAGATATCCTGCATTAAAGGAATCACCGGCACCGGTTGTATCAAGTAAAGTAACCGGGTACGCATTGCCGTTTGTTATTACCCCGTCAATCAGCAAGCGGGAACCTCGTGGCCCCATTTTAACCGCTGCATGCTGGCAAACGTCTGATAATATTTCAATACCTGATTCCAAATCAGTTGTGCGGGTATATTGCATCAGTTCTTTATCGTTTATAAAAAAGATATCCAGTTTTTTTGTTATCTGAAACAGGCATTCATCCCAAAGACCAGTATCATCCCAACCTACATCCATGGAAACAGTTGCATCGACTGCATGGACATCATCAATAAATTGCAGATATTCTGCCAGATCTTCCTGACCTCTGTAATTTGTCAGATGGATATGCCGGGTTTTACTTAGCAGTGCTGCCGGAATATCCTTTGGTGAAACATCGCTGACACATCCGTCATAGGTGATAAATCGTCGATCTTTATCAACGTCCAGGGCGATTGTAATACCGGTTCCCCGTTCTGATGGCTGTGTTTCCATTCGCACATTGTACTTTTTCATTTCCTGCAGGATAAACTGGCCGAAGATATCATCGTGTGCCGCGCCATAAATCATGGCCTTTAATCCCAGTTTACAAAGCCCGATTGCCGTGATGGCCACACCGCCGCCGCATTGCGTGTACATGTTATTTACTCTTATCTCTTCGCCAGGACCAGGCAAGGTGTCATATGGCGCTACGATCAGATCGATATTAGGTGTTCCGGCGACAAGTACGTCGATTTCTTTCATGATTCTCACTCCTTGGCATTATTTATCGTGTGTAAACCTTTTCACATCAGGCAAAAGATACTCCCTTTAGGGAGAAATCTTCATACAGCTGTCTCTTTCCACAATTTTATATGGCAGAACTACTTCCGGATATTGCCGTTCTTCTTTTTGAATCAGATCCACCAGCAGGCTAACTGAAACGTATCCGATTTCTTCAATGGGCTGGTGAACAGTTGAAATGGAAGGACGCATGCAGGCTGAAATCTCACTGTTATCAAATCCCAGAATGGAAAAATCCTCCGGTACCCGGTACCCAAAATCGAACGCACAATTCATAACCCCAACTGCCACATCATCACTTCCGGCAAATATGGCCGTAGGCAAATCATCTTTACATGATACAAGCAGATTCTTCATCATTTTGTAGCCATGTTCTATCTTCAAACCGGAAAGCTGGACATATTTTTCCGGAATCGGACAGTTTTTGTCAGCCGTGGAATCTCTGACCCCTTCATACCGTTGACGGCCTACCGTATAGTCATGAAGCCCGGCACCAAAGTATGCAATCTTGCGATGACCTAACCGGTACAGGTAAGAAATGGCATCATAAGCAGCTTTATAATCATCAATATTGACACTGGCACAATCAAGTCTTTCGATGCGGCAGCTGCACGCTACCATCGGAATATCAGACATGGCGGCCAACTGGATCATCAGCTCGGTATCAGTCTGTTCGTGTGTCAGGATGATTCCATCCACACACATTCGCTTAAACACACTTAAGTATTTTTTTTCCTTTTCCAGGTCCTCTTCAATGCTGCAAATCATAATATTGTAGCCTTTTTCCGAAGCACAATTCTCAATGCTTTTTAAAATTTTGGAAAAAAAACTGGTGCTGATATCGGAGACAACCACACCGATAATATTTGTTTTTTGCTTCAGTAAGCTTTGGGCCAGATAATTAGGCTCGTAGTTCAGCTTTTTAGCTGCCGCCATCACCTTTTTATAACTGTTTTCGCTTACATAGCCTTCATTATTTAAGGCTCTGGAAACAGTTGCAATTGATACTCCCGCTTCTTTCGCCACCTCTTTAATGCCAATGCTCATTTAGTTTACCACCCCTGTATTAAGTGTTTGTTGTTTCTGTATGAAAAATGTGTAAAGCTTTTCATATTCGTTATTTTAAAAGTGCCAGGTAATTTAGCACAACTTTATAGTAGCATTTCCTTGTGTT
>Ga0154002_1000530_pt1 | contig 11400 bp, 12 predicted proteins | sample TSNY086MetaG_FD_102276 | JGI IMG/M metagenome (GOLD analysis project Ga0154002, IMG submission 102276) | Attine ant fungus gardens microbial communities from New York, USA - TSNY086 MetaG | ecosystem: Host-associated > Fungi > Mycelium > Unclassified | place: USA: New York, Robert Cushman Murphy... | reverse complement strand
CCTAACCCTAACCTAACCCTAACCCTAACCCTAACCCTAGAAAAGGGTTGGGTAGAGAGGTGGAAGGACGAGAGTGTAGTATATAAAGTGTAAAAGAAAAGATGCAATAGAAGGAAAAGTGTTGGAACAAAAGATCTTGTATCCAGAATGTAGGACAGGAAAGAAAAAACCATGATGGAACTAGGGAGTAGTAGCATGCTCCATAGAGAAAAAAGCATAGTAGGGTGGTACACAGACAGAGATTCCAAAAAGCACAACAACAGAGAAGGTTAGCCAAAGGGATGTTAGGAGAATATTCAAAATGTTGAGAGAGGTATGGTTGAATATTGGAGTAGAAAAAGTAGATACGCATGAAGGCATAATAGTCAAAGCACTCTTGGATAGTGGTGCAATAGGGATGTTTATAAATAAAAAGATGGTAGCAAAGCATAGATTTAAGCTGCAGAAACTAGAGAGACCAGTGACAGTGAGAAATGTAAATGGCACAAATAATAGCAGAGGGGCCATAACACACCAGGTGGAAGTAAATGTATATTACAAAAATCACATAGAAAGAATGAGGATGGATGTATGTGATCTAGAGAGAACAGACATCATATTGGGTATGCCATGGTTATAGGCACATAACCTAGAGATAAATTGGGAGACCAGATGTCATGACTTGGCCAAATGGCTAAGTCAATATTTATATTTCTTTTCTTTTCCTTTGATTTAATTAGGAAATCAATGAATACATAAGAAGAGAATGACTCAAAAGAGATATACAGAACTTTATAAATAAAAGTAAATACAGAGTGTGTATAAGTAGTATACAACAATCAAATGAGAACTCTATTGAGTTCTCCTTGTCAACTTGGACTAGGAGGAGATAAGAGATCTAAGTCATCATAGTCTAAGATCTTACACTGGAGATGTTAGAATAACAAGATGCCCACCAATCTATGGGAGAATTTTAGCAGTGAAAGGAGACATAGAAAAAAGGAAACAAATAGGAAAAAGAGTTAGAGCAGTAGAAAAGGTGGATAGAGATAAGTGGAAGATGTCAATGGAAGAGAATTTTGATGATGAAGTTGAATTAGACAGAAAAAGTAAGGAAGATGGTGCCACAGAGATTTCACAAGTGGCTTAAAGTGTTTGAAAAGGCAGAGTTGGAAAGGATACCAGTAAGAAAACCTTGGGATTATGCAATAAATCTGAGAGAAAATTTTGCACCAAGAAAAAGAAGGATATATTTGATGTCAAGAGAAGAAAAGGAGGAAGTAAGAGAATTTGTGGAGGAACAGTTGAGGAAAGGGTACATTAGGCCATCAAAGTCACCTCAGACTTCACTAGTGTTCTTTGTAGAGAAAAAGAATGGAAAGAAAAGAATAGTACAAGATTATAGATACCTAAATAAAGGGACAGTCAAGGATAACTATTCTCTATCTTTGATTTCAGACTTGATCAACACCATGGGGACAAAAAAGGTGTTTACAAAGATGGACTTGCACTGGGGGTACAACAATGTACAAATAAAAGAGAGAGATGAATAGAAAGCTGTATTCACAATATATCTTGGAGTATATGAGCCTACCATGATGTTTTTTGGTCTCACAAACTCACCAGTAACATTTCAAGTGATGATGAATGATATCCTGAGAGATCTAATAGATACAGGAGATGTGGCAGCATTTATGGATGATGTATTGGTAGGAACAGAGAATGAAAGGAGACACAATGAAATAGTAGAGGAGGTACTGAAGAGGATGGAAGCAAATGATCTATATGTGAAACATGAGAAGTGTGTGGAAGGTTAAAGAGATTGACTTTCTAGGATTAGTAATAAGAGCAGAGGGTATTAAGATGCAAGAAAAAAAGGTAGCAGAAGTTCTGGAATGGTCAAGACCTAAGACAGTTAAAGATGTGTAGAAATTTTTGGGATTAGCAAATTACTATAGGTGATTTGTAAAAGATTTTGCCAGAATAACTAAACCACTGCATAAGCTGGTCAAAAGGGATAAAAAATAGAATTGGGGAGAAGAGCAAGAGAGGGTATTCAAGAAATTGAAAAAGATGTTTACAACACAACTAGTGTTAATAGCACCTGACTTGGATAGGAAGATGAGAGTGGAGGCAGATGTATCAGAATATGCAATAGAGGGTATACTCTCAATAAGGTGTGAGGATGATAAGTGGAGGCTGGTAGCCTTTATTTCAAAATCGTTGAATAAAGCAGAAAGAAATTATGAAATTCACGATAGAGAGATGCTAGCAATAATTCAATGTCTAGAGGAATGGAGGCATCTACTAGAAGGCACACAAACAAAATTTGAAATCTGGAGTAATCATAAAAATCTTGAGTATTTCATGAGCAGTCAGAAGTTGAATTGAAGACAAGCAAGATAGACATTGTATCTGTCTAAATTTGATTTTATGCTAAAATATATGCCAGAAAGCAGTATGGGAAGAGCTGACAGCCTCAGCAGATGTCTAGACTAGCAGGTGGGAATAGAGAGAAATAATGAAGATAGAGTATTGGTAAAAAAGAAATGGCTGGAGGTTAGAGTGATATAGGTAACATGTTATGAGATGACTCCCAAGAAGGAAACTATTTCTCATGCATTCATCAACTTAATAGGAAACATCCAAGAATACAATGCGGGAAAGATATAAATAGCATCAGAAGAGATTATATAAGATATAGATAGTTCTTAGTAAGGGTTGTGTGATCGCAGGAGAAAGGCACACAGACCATCTAATATTTGTATAAGTATCTAGTAGAATCCAACAAGGAACTCTATCAAGTTCTTCCTGAACAACCACCTTGGTTGAGCCTAAGTCTTCATGACCTTGTGCTAATATGACAGAAGTAGTAATCAAAGGGGTAGACCTGTTGGAAAAGATTAGAAAATTAGAGACAAAAGATAATGAGGTAGTAAAAGCTATAGAAGAAATGAAACAAGCAGGTGTTAAAATGTTAAGAGATGAGAAGTGGCGAGAAGAAAATGGATTAATGTTGAAGAATGGAAAGGTATATGTCCCAAAGGACAAGAAATTAAGGCAGAGGTAATCTGGCTATACCATGATATGCTGGTAGGAGAATATGGAGGACAGTAGAAGACAACAGAGTTGGTAACAAGGAACTTTTGGTAGCCTAGGGTCACTAAGGAAGTCAAGAAGTATATAGAAGGATATGATATATGCCAAAGGAATAAAAATTGTACAGAGGCACCCACAGGAAAGCTCATGCCTAATACAGTACCAGAAAAGCCTTGGAGTTATATTACAGTAGATTTTATTACAAAATTACTACTAGCACAGAGTTATAATAGCATTCTAGTAGTATATGATAGGATGACAAAAATAGCACACTTTGTACCAACTACAGAAAAGACTTCAGCAGAAAGAGTAGCAAGATTGTTCTGGGATAACATCTGGAAGCTGTACAGCTTGCCAGAAAGTATCATTACAGATAGAGGAGCACAGTTCACAGCAGGGATGATGAAGGAGTTGAATTCAATGTTAGGAATTGATACAAAGTTGTCAACAGCCTACCACCCACAAATAGATGGACAGATGGAAAGGATGAATCAGGAGTTAGAACAATACCTGAGGATGTTCATTGACCATAGACAGGAGCAATAGCCAGACTGGTTAGCAATAGCAGAGTTTACATACAATAATAAAGTGCAGACTAGTACAAAAGTATCACTATTCAAGGCAAATATTGGATGAGACCCATGCATGGGATTTGAAATGAGAAAGAAGGGAAAGTTTGAAAAGGTGGAAAAATTTGCAACAAGAATAAAGAAAGTTCATGAAGAGGCAGAAGTGGCATTGAGAAAGAGTCAGGAGGAGATGAGAAAGTATGCAGATAGAAAGAACACACAAAAAAATACCCAGTATATGACCTAGATATGTTGAGTATGATGTCACAAACTTCATTTGGACCATAACTCCAGGAATACTTGACCAATTTTGACAATCTAAATGGCCACCAAAAGCCCTTAAGAAGACCTTTCAAACTATACCAAAAATGTCTCAAGGTAATTGGTATCCACTGAGTTATCAGCAGATCAGTTGGTGATCACCAAGTCACCAGACACTAAATTGCTGATATCTCAGAAACTACTTAATGTAATTGTTTGCTTCAATGACCATTGTGAAGCTCTCTTTAATGCACTTCTTTCAGCCATAAATAGGACCAGAGGCAATAAGATCCCATAGAGATACAAGGTTCTCAATATTTGCACATAACATTGATCTTTACCCATAGATTATCATCTGTCCTTGAATAGAACAAAGGACTGTCCTAAGATGGTTAGGTTATCTCTATTTCAAGAACAATAGCACTCCTATATATAGAACAATAGGTAGTGATCATGTGGTAGGCTGTCCTGGTACACAGACCACTACAATTATATATTTAAGGACTGTATATCTGAGAATAAACCTCAGATGTAAGGACTTAGACTGAGATGTCTTAGAACTACTCCTAGTCTGAGTTGACAAGGAGAACTCGATAGAGTTTCCATTCATTTGTAGTACACTACTTATACACCTCCTGTGTTTACTTCTATTTATAAACTCCCACGCATCTCTTTTTAGTTGTTTTATTTCACATGTCCACTGCTTTACTAGTTAAAAGAAAAGAAAAGAAAAAGAAAATAAATAATGACTTAGCCGTTTTGGCCATGTCATGACATCAGACTTAACAACATCTTTTTCTGCTTGTCTAACTTTGCTTTTTTGAGTACTTTGATTATCAAATCAACCAATCACAAATCAGTAAGTGGCCATTTGTGATACTGCCTCTGGATGGTAGCCAGAGGTGAAATGAAGTTTCATGCTCAGCACTGTGGTTAGTGAGTGGAAGAATCTAGATGTAAACTCTGACCTATGGTCTGAGGTGACATGTGAAGGTACCCCATGTTTAGAGAATACATAGGTTATAAAGAGTTTGGCCAGTTCCTTTATATCTAACATCTTGTGTGTAGAGATGAAGATGGCTTGCTTGGTGAGCTGATCCACTACTACTAATATGTCAGTATAACCTTCAGAGGCTGGAAGGTATTCTATAAAGTCCATTGAAATGGACTTCCAGAGCTGTGGGGGTATTGGTAATTGTTTTAGGAGTTTATATGGTTTGTGGTATCTTGCCTTATTACATATGCAGGTATTGCAGGATTGGACATAATCAATTACAAAGGCTTTGAGTTCTGGCCAGGTATAGTTGTGTCTAATCAATTGAAGGGTCTTAGATTGACCTGGGTGATCTGCTAATGCATAATCATGATGTCAGGTTTGGTACCTAATTTCCTGGGTTGAAACCTTATGCTAATGTTAAACTGAGCCAGGTATTCTGACCACCTAGCTGTAAGGGGACACCCTAGAGACATGCTTAGTTATTAGGTAAGCTCAGTATCTATGGACTAAGTATATCTTCTATATCACATTTCCACTCTCTTCTATACTTCTCCTGTCTTGTATTGTTATGGTGATGCCTGTTTAACTATATAAGAACATTGTGGTATTATTGGTTAGTGTTCATGTGACTGTACACAGACCACCTGTTGTAGTATATATAACAGCTTTGTCACAGTTGTACTATGGACTAGTAGTCACATATTGTATAGTTTACCACTACACCAAAAGGGCAACATTAGCAAGGCTACTTGCTAATGAGGGTCCAGCTATTTATGTAGTTCTTTGAACAGGTATTTTGTTATACCTCCATGTTACTATTTAGTAGTCACTTTTTTGTGACAAGCTTGTATAGGTAGATCTATCTTTACTCAAATATTACACTAGCTTCTGGGACCTTCTCCTAGCTTATTGAGTGACCACCTCTGAGTGTTCCTCTTACACTAGCCTGGTATCTCATCAATGATTTCATGGAGGAGAAATACTCCAAATTTTTATGATCAGTGACTACATCTATTGGTATCACTGCTCCTTCCAAGTAGTGGCACCACTTCTTAAATGCATCAAATATTGCAAGTAGTTCTTTGTTGTGAACATTGTAGTTCAATTTGGCAGTGTAGATGTCATGACTTGGCCAAATGGCTAAGTCATTATTTATATCTCTTTTCTTTTCTTTTCTTTTAATTAGGAAATCAATAGATGCACAAGAGAAAATGACTCAAAAGAGATGCACAGGACTTTATAAATAGAAGTAAATACAAGAATGTGTATAAGTAGTGTACAACAATTGAATGGGAACTCTATCAAGTTCTCCTTGTTAACTTGGACTAGAAGGGTGATTAAGTCATCTCAGGCTAAGTCACTACAGTAGAGGGTCCCCAAGTAGAAGACAACAGGGTGAATCTCCCTCTTTAATGATGTTGACAGTATTGCTGTGATTGCATGGTTGGAGGTGTCTGTTTCCAATATCAGAGGTACCTTGGGTATCCAGTGGGCTAGTATAGGTGCTGATGAGAATACCTCCTTCAGGGTATCAAAGGCATGTTAGCAACCCTGGGTCCAGTCCCAATTCAAACCTTTTTGCATCAGTTGGGTAAGAGGAGATACTAGTTTGGAGTAACTGTCAATAAATCTCCTGTAAAAGTTAGCAAAGCATAGGAAAGCTTGCACATCTTTTACCTTCCAGGGTCTGGGCCAATTTCTGATAGTACAAACCTTCTCTGGATCTATCATCAACCCTTCAGGGCTCAAGACAAACTCCAGGAACTTGATCTGATCCTAATGGAATAGACACTTGTTCAGTAATACATGTAGATCATTGGCTTGTAGGCAGAGTAATACCTCCTTTACATGTTTCTGGTGTTCTGCCAGATTATCTGAGTAAATAAGTATGTTATCTAGGTAGATAACTACCCAGATGTCCAGTAAGTCAGAAAAAATGTCATTCATTAAGCATTGGAACACTGAGGGAACATTGCAGAGTCCAAAGGGCATAACCAGCCACTTAAATGAACCATACCTGGTATGGAACACAGTTTTCCACTTGTTGCCATCTACAATGCATACTAGGTGGTATGCATTTTGTAAGTCAATTTTTGTGTAAATTTGCACCTTTTTAGACATATCCAAGAGATTAGTAACTAACAGAATAGAATAATGGTCCTTGTGCATAAGTTTATTAAGGTTTCAGTAGTCGACACATAATCTTAGTGACCCATCCTTCTTCTTAACAAACAGTACAGGTGTCCCACAGGGAAACCAGGGAGAGTGGATTATACTAGTCTTCAGGTTTTTGTCTATGAAGTTATACAGGGTCTGGAGCTCTAAGGGAGATAGTGAATATATTGGGCCAGGCTGTAGGAGGGTCTCATCTATTGTAGTTATCAAGAGATCATAGGACCAGTGTTCAGGTAATTGCTTGGCCCATTGTTTACTGAAAACATCACCAAACTGATAGTACTCCTCTGGGACCCTACTCAATTCTAGTGATGTTTCTACTGCATATGATGCTCAGCCCTCCAGCTTGTTGTTGGTATCTAGTGTGAGTTGAAATGATTTTGAACCTTTCTGCCAATATACTGATTTGTATGCTACTGCATTGATGAAGGTGATTCTGGGTGCTAGAGCAGGTCTTAGTAGTTCTGCCACCCTAGAACTCATGTTTAGAAGTCCCTTATTGTAGCCTTTTAGTGGCAGGTCAGGTGTTATGAGAGTCCCAAACAGGAAAAGGTTTCCCACACATTCAAACACTTAGTCCAAAACCTCAAAGCATACAACAGGGTCAAGATATAAATAGCATAGGAACTTAGCAAGTCAAATCATGTGATAAGGTCAGGTGGTCATGGAACATTCTGGAAAGGACATGTGATTGCAAGACTTTAGAGTATAGTCACTGTAGTAGTAGTATAAGTAAGGCTGCAATCCAATGAAGAACTCTATTGAGTTCTTCTTGAACACTCATCTAGGGTGATCACTAAGGACATTCACTGTCTATCGATAACATCAGGCTTGTCTAGACAACTAGTGTCAAACATAAGTTGACCATTCTTCTAGTCCACTCAGAGATTGACATAGTGCAACCAGTTGTAACCAAGCACTACTTCATAGGAGTTCACTAGGGGTATAACAAAGAATTTAACCAAGAAGTATGAACCATACATGAATTTTATTGGCAACAAGACACTTTTAGACATGACATGATTCACGGTACCATCTAGCAACATGAGGGACAGAGGTTTGATCTTGATACTAGTTTGTATTTCAACATGCACGCTGAATCTAGGAAACAATCCAATGACCCTGAGTCCACTAACATCTTGAACCCCCCAGGAACTAATGGAGATGTGAGAGAGAGTAGAAGGGATTGCAATCTTGGTAATAGGGTGGTATTCAAGCATAATCTGGGCTCCTGGGAGTGGTGTGTACAGTCATTCCTCTGGGAGGCAAGAAGACTATCTGTCACAAACTTTATTTGGACCATAACTCCAGGGATACTTGACTGATTTCAACGATCTAAATGGCCACCAAAAGCCCTTAAGAAGACCTTTCAAACGGCACCAAAAATGTCTCAAAGCAATCAGTATTCACCGAGTTATCAGCAGATCAGTCTGTGATCACCAAGTTACCAGACACTAAATTGCCAATATCTCAGGAACCGCTTAACATAATCATTCACTTCAATGACCATCGTGAAGCTCTCTTCAATGCGCTTCTTTCGGCTATAAATAGATCCAGAGGCAATAAGATCCCATAGAGATACAAGATCCCATAGAGATACAAGATCCTCAATGTTTGTACATGATACTGATCTTTACCCATAGATTATCATCTGTCCTTGAATAGAACAAAGGACTGTCCTAAGATGGTTAGGTTATCTTTATTTCAAAAACAATAGCACTCCTATATGTAGAACAATAGGTAGTGATCATGTGGTAGGCTGTCCTGGTGCACAGACCACCACAATCATGTATTTAAAGACTGTATGTCTGAGGATAAACCTCAGACTTAACAACATCTTTTGCTGCTTGTCTAACTTTGCTTTTTTGAGTACTTTGATTATCAAATCAAGTAATCACAAATCAGTAAGTGGCCATTTGTGATACTATCAGTATTTTTTGGTGGTTTGACTTATATGACCTCTAGTTCTACTTGGGCTAGCCTACCCAAGGCCAAACTTGCAGAACCCTAAGACTGCTTTGGATAGTTCCTAGTAAGATATCCTAACTATCCATAATGCAAACAGAGTTCTAAACTCATATGCTGTTGATGCTCTACTATTGTTAATCTACTATCTGGACCCAAAATATTAGATGTGGATGGTGCCTGAGTAGATGTGGGTGGGTTCTATTTGGTATACTGAAGTGTTTCAGATGGTTAATCCCTTGACCATCTGCAGGCAGCAATTTAGGATTGGTAGGCCCCATTCTTGTATGATCTACCCTACTGGGTCTCAGAAGATGAACTTCTCCCACTAAAAGAATCAGGTTCTTTGATGTTATATGTTTTTCTCTTAGGATGGATATTAGCATGATGAGCTAGTGTTAATAGCGCAGTATGGAGTTTGAGGTCAGATATTTTGTAGAGAGGTTCCTAGGTACTGAGATCTCCTGCTTCTCCTAGAGAAGGAGTAGCAAGTTCATGAGGGAGGATCTCAGGTAAGCCTTTGGATACTTTTTGCAATAGTTCCAAGCTAGCCAACTATTGGTCCCTGGTTTGGGTAGTGGTAAGGGGTCTCTCCATCAGAGTTATGGAAGAATCTCTGGATCCAGTTGCATGGAGCTGTTCTTGTCTAACTCAGCACTCAAAGTGGGGGTTGGAGTTTAGAGGAGATTGGGACATACTAGTAAGCATAGAGGTGTTAATCTTGTTCTACTATCAAGCCTCAGAAGAAGTCAGAAGGGCTCAGCTACAGCTCTCTGCTGTGCCACCACTGTGCTGGCCCCTTTGGGTATTCACTGGAGTAAAGAGGTATTTCTAGGTGTTGATAGTTGGAGAGTAATGGTGTAATTCCTAGACAGAGAGATAACTAGGTTGAGAACAAAACTAAGGGGGTTAGCTAGTGACTAAGGAATATATACTGTGTGACTAATGGGTGACATGGTGTCACAGGTTGTGACAAAAAGCACAAGAAGAGATGAAAAAATATGTGGATAGAAAGAAGGCAGAGATTGATGAATATAAAGTAGAGGACTTAGTCATGTTAAGCACTAAGAATCTGAAATATCAAATAATCAAAAGGAGGATGGAGAAGTTGACAGAGAGATTTGTGAGCCCATACAAGATCAAGAAGATTGTATTATTAAATATGGTAGAACTAAAATTACCAAGTACCATTAAAATATATCCAGTAGTAAATATCAGTAGATCACATAAATATATAGGGCAAGTAGAGGGTCAGAGGAAGGAGCAACCAGCTCCAGTTATAATAGAAGGAGAAGAGAAGTGGGAAATCAAGAGAATTCTAAACAAACAATGGATAAGAGGAAAAAACAAGTATCTTGTATGGTAGAAGGGATTCACAGCAGAATCCAATACTTGGGAAGAAAAGAAGAATTTGGAGAATGCCAAGGAGGCAATTGAGGAATTTGAGAAGAAATATCAGCAAGATATGGAAACAAAAGAGAAAAGAAAAAACATTTAGAAGAGAAGAATTGCCAGAAAGGTTTATGACAAAGAAATTATTTAGGTAGTTAGATAAGAGATACAATAAAGAATATTGGAGAAGACTTAAAAGGAACTGGAGACAATGGAAAAGAGAATGAGTTAAAGAAAAAAGAACATTGGAAACAATTCAGAAAGAAAAAGAAAAGATTAAGCAAAAAGAGTCAGAAATTAGGGAATGGACAGAAGATAACAATGAAATGAACAACATGGTTGACCCATACTATGAGCTATAAAGTCCTCAGGACAAGGAACCTTGAGAGAGGGGTATCATGACTTGGCAAAACAGCTAAGTTATTATTTTATTTTATTTTATTTTATTTTCTTATTTGGACTTACTATACAAGGAAGGGTGTGGGAAAGTATCACATGACATATCACATAGTAGAGTCACATGATGAGGGTGGGAAAGTAGCTCACAGACCATGTAGTAGGTGTATAAGTAGAGGATGCTAATGTAATAGGAGCTCTACTGAGTTCTCTTTGGTTATCTCAGACTTGGAGAGTGTGCATAAGTCATCACAATCTCAGTGCATTACATTCTGCTTCCAAGATGTCATCAAATAAATATCATTACAATTTCCCCACTTTCCCTGTGTGTCCAACACAGTTGCCTTGCCTACCATCTCCCAAAACATCCTAGTGAGTTCTTCCTTTTTATGTATTTAAGTAGTCATGTACTACCACAGTCTGCCCACATGCCCTGTGTAATAAATTGTTGAATTCAGAAAAAAAACTCAGACATTTAGCAGTCTGCAAAACCTATTATTCCTCTTTGTCTTCTTGCTAGAATATCATAGCTGAAAACCTTGTTTAGAACTAGGACAGAACATCATG
>Ga0154002_1000526_pt1 | contig 11459 bp, 10 predicted proteins | sample TSNY086MetaG_FD_102276 | JGI IMG/M metagenome (GOLD analysis project Ga0154002, IMG submission 102276) | Attine ant fungus gardens microbial communities from New York, USA - TSNY086 MetaG | ecosystem: Host-associated > Fungi > Mycelium > Unclassified | place: USA: New York, Robert Cushman Murphy... | reverse complement strand
TCACCGTGAATGGTAAGCCTAAGCCGCAGCCTGGGCTCCGCCAAAATCTGGTTGGCAATCCGGTAAAAATCATGGTGATATGCTTCGTCCCGTATAAAACAGGTAATCCCGGCCCCATAAAGCTTGATAATATCAAAAAAATGATGTGGTTTTATTACAACTTCCGTCATCCTGGCCTCCCGCAGAAATTTATTCATGATTTATAATCTTTTCAATCAGCTCCTGATACTCACCACCAAATTCTTCATAAATGGGCATCGCAGCTTCCCGGAATTTCCGGAGTTCTTCTTCACTCAATTCAATTGCAAGCACCCCGGACTGCACCGCTATTTCCCGGGATTTCGCCTCTTGTTCTTCCCAGAGCTTCCGCTCATATAACGCCGATATCCTGGCACATTCCTTAATCAGCTGCTGATCCGCTTCAGACAGCTTCTGCCAGGTGGCCTGGGAAGCCATCTGTAACTCCGGAATCCGGTTATGGCCATCCAAAGTCATATATTTCGATATTTTATAATGATCGGTAAAGGTATAAGAAGACCAGTTGTTCTCCGCCCCGTCAATTTCGCCTGTCTCTAAAGCCGAAAACACATCCGCATAAGTCATCGGCACAGGAATGCCGCCAAGGGCAGTAATCAGGGCTTTCATCAGGTCCGATTCCGCAACCCGGATTCGTTTATTCCTCATATCCGCCAGTGAATAAATCGGTTCGGTGGTATAAAAATTCCGGGCTCCGGCGTCATACCAGGACAAAGCCTTGATTCCATCTGCTTCCAGACTGTCCATAAACTCCTGTCCGATTGCGCCGTCCAGGGTCTTCCACATGTGGGCCGAATCACGATAAAGATACGGCATCTGCAGCACATTCATCTTGCGGTTAAACTGCCCCATGGTCATGATCGAAGCCCTGGCAAAATCAATCCCGCCATACTGGAGTTGTTCAATTACCGATACTTCATCTCCCAAGACGCCGCCGGCTTGAACCCGGATTTTGATTCTCCCCTGGGTACGCTCATACACCAGTTCGGCAAATTGATAAGCCGCCAACGTCGTGGGATATCCTTCCGGCTGATTTTCTGCATAAGTAAACACATATTCCGGTGAAATCTCCTCTTTTATACTGTCTTTCCCATAACTACACCCCCAAAAAACACCGGCGCTGATGATACACAGTCCAATTACCAGTATTTTTTTCCTGATCATATAGTGCCCCTCCCGCTCCTGTCAGAAACCGCCAATACGCCCCCCTTAACGGGAAGCGCATTAACTACTTCTTACGGATTAATGATTCCCTGTACTTCGCCGGAATCTACATTATCTGTATTTACCAGGACAACACCGGTATCAATGGTCTTCTCGGCAGCAGTTCCGCCATTGGCCATCTCAAGTGCGGTCTTGACACCGTCATAACCCATGAAATACTGACGCTGTACGACAGAAGCAACATTGTATTCGCCGCTGCGGATCATGGTTTCAATCTCTGCGGAGAAGTCAAATCCGACCATTACGATATCGGTTCTCTTCGCCTCGGTCAGACCGGTAACAAAGCCTACGGTAGAGCCGTTGTTTGGTCCGAATACTGCTTTCAGGTTGGGATAGGTGGTCAGGAAGTCCTGGCAGAAGCCAACAGCCTTGCTGATATCGCCTTCATTTACCTTGATGTCGTCATTCAGTACGGTCCAGCTTGCCGGTGCATTGGCAGTCCAGTATTCATTGAAACCTTTGACACGGTCGGTGATGGTCTGTGATCCGGTAGAACCAACCTGGATCGCAATCTGCGCGTCCTCGGTGTCAGCCAGACCAGACTCTTTCAAGCGAGCCAGTAATTCTTCTGCTGCTTTCTTACCGGCATCTACATTGTTGGTCAACAAAGCAGCACTGTAGTTATCACTCTTGATTACGGTATCAACCAGAACAACCGGTACACCTGAATTATAAGCCTCAGTAATCGGCGCGTCAAGGGATACACTGTCAAGTGGAGCAATAACAATACCGTCGGCCTGTGCGGAAACGGCATTCTGCAGCAGGGTCAGCTGGCCTTCAATATCAGATTCCAGAGCGGTTCCCACTACAACAACTTTACATCCCAGGTCTTTCCCCGCCTGCTCGGCGCCGGCCTGAAGGATACTCCAGTACTGATTGCCCAATACCTTAACGATTACATAAATTGTTTTTTCACTGTTATCAGCCACAGCGGCCGGAGCCTCTGTCTTTGCTTCGGTGCTGCCTTCTGCAGCCGGTGCAGTGGTCGGTGCGGCAGTTGTTGTTGTGCTTCCGGAACCACCACAGCCCGTCAGTGCAGTTGCTGCCAGGGCAGCTGCCATAAGTAATGCTGTAACTTTTTTCATGTTTGTAAATCCTCCTTTTTTTCTGCTATTTTTTCAGTCCGAAAAAACGCTTAATATTGTCAAGATTTCCCCCTTTGTTTGCAGTCTGTGAAGCAACTGCAACCAATAAGATAAATCCTACAATCACCTGCTGCCAGAAAGAGTTGACACCATTCAGATTCAGACCATTGCGGATCACGCCCATCATCAGCGCACCGATGATGGTGTTCAGAATCGTACCTTCTCCGCCCAGAATGGAAATACCGCCAAGTACTGATGCGGCAATTGCTTCCATCTCGTAGCCGTTACCGGCGGTCGGCTGCGCACTGGAAAGTCTGGAAGCTACCAGGATTCCGCAGATAGCTGCTGATAAACCGGAAATACAGTAAGCAAACATACGGGTTTTCACGGCATTGATGCCGGACAGCTTGGCCGCCTCCAGATTGGAGCCGCAGGCATAAATCTGACGCCCGATCCGGCTCTTCGCCAGCACAATTCCCAGAATGATTGCATAAATCAGGGTAATGATAACGCTGTAAGGAAGGCCGTTGCCGCCGATCCGGCCGCCGCCCAGAACGTAAAACTGCTTCTGTACGGCTTCCGAAGGAATATTGATGGTATACAGCGGTGCTCCATTTACCAGAACGTTGGCCATACCACGATATACCCACTGGGTTGCCAGGGTTGCAACAAAGGGAACAACTCCCAGAATCTCAATAAAAAACCCGTTCATAATACCGGTTACAATGCCCATCGCCAGGCAAAGCAGAACACAAAGCCACAGTGGCAGCCCCTGAATCAACAGGCTTACCATGATAATTCCGGACAGGGCCATGGAGGCGCCGGCCGACAGATCGTTGCCACCGCAGACCAGACAGAAGCTTAAGCCGCATCCGATGATGGTGTATGTAACAATCTGCTGCAGAAGATTCTGCAGATTGGTTGGAGCCAGGAATTTCTGTGGCTGCAGCATGGAAAACAAAATAAATAATACAATCAAAATACCTAAAGAATAAATTGCCCGTCTGGTTGCGGCATTCAGCTTACTGATACCGCCTGCCGATGCTTTATTTTTCTCTGCCATTTTCTTTCATCCTTCCCTTCAGTTCGCTGTAGATAATCGGGGAGCTGGTTTTCCCTCTAATTTGTTATAACCGGCTGCCAGATATAATATTTGTTCCTGGGTCGCTGTCTTTGCTTCCAGTTCGCCATTGATTTCGCCCTGATGAATGACCAGAATCCGGTCACTCATGCCTAAGACTTCCGGCAGCTCGGAGGAAATCATAATAATTGCCACGCCTTGATCGCTCAATTTGTTAAACAATTCATAAACTTCATACTTTGCACCTACATCGATACCTCTGGTGGGTTCATCTACTATCAATACTTTTACATCGTTGCAGAGCCACTTTGCCAATACTACCTTCTGTTGGTTACCGCCGGATAAGTTCCGACACAGCTGATGGATACTTGGCGTCTTGGTGCGGAGCAGTTCCACGAACTTCTCCGCATTGGCCTCGCCGGCTTTATCATCGATGAAGCCCATATGGGTAAGCTGGGGCAAATGGGCCATGTTGGTATTGTATTTCACATCCAGGCCAAGGGCCAGGCCATCCCGCTTCCGGTCCTCCGTGGCATAACCAATGCCGTATTTGATGGCTTGAATTACGGAACCTATTTTTATCGGTTTTCCTTCCAGCCAAAGTTCCATATGATCCGGATGGTCAGCCCCGAAGATGCATCGCATCAGTTCGGTACGGCCGGCTCCGACCAGACCGGAGATGCCCAGAATCTCGCCTTTTCTGACATAAAAATGATCGGCGTTGACTTTCGTTCCCCGCCTGACATTTTTGGCCTCCAGGGCAATCTCATTGCTGATTTTCCGTTGATATTTGGGGTATTTATCTTCCAGGGAACGGCCAACGATCATATTGACCAGTTCATCCATGGTGATTTCATTCAGATTTCTGGTGCCAATGTACTGGCCGTCACGAATGATGGTAACCCGCTCGCAAATCTGATTCAGTTCGGCCATCCGATGGGAAATATATACCATTCCCACACCCTTCTTCTGCAGGCGGCGGATGATGCCAAACAACTGCTCGATCTCGCGTTCCGTCAATGTCGCCGTCGGCTCATCTAATACCAGAATTTTGGAGTTAAAGCTGATGGCTTTGGCAATCTCGACCATCTGCTGCTTTGCTACGCTTAAGCTGCTGACCTGGGCGTAAGTAGAGATATCAATTCCCAGATCATCCAGGATCTTCCTGGCTTCTTCGTGCATCTTTTTATCGTCAATGAACAATCCTTTTTTATGGGCCCGGCCGATAAAAATATTATCTGCCACGCTTAAGTGTCCGCACATATTAAGCTCCTGCATAATAATGCTGACGCCCAAGTCATGGGCCTTGCTGACGGAATCAATGACTACATTCTGTCCCTCGATAAAGATTTCTCCTTCATCGGCGCGGTATACACCGGACAGAATCTTCATCAATGTGGATTTGCCGGCACCGTTCTCGCCGACCAGACCAAGCACTTCGCCTTTGAATACGTTCATGGAGACGTGATCCAGGGCTTTTACGCCGGGAAAACTTTTGCTGATTCCTTCCATCCGAAACAGCTCTTCTGCCATATCGTGCCCCCCCTTCTTTTGTTTCTCTTCCTGTGTAAATTATAGGGGATAAAGTGCATAAAAGAAATCGGACATTTTTGTCATTTATAGGATTATTTTTATAATTCTTTCAAACAGCCCATCCGGTACTCGGAAGGACTTACTCCGTTCATCCGCCGGAAAACCCGGGCGAAGTAATTGGAATCCGGATAGCCGACCCGCACACCAATGTCTTTTACACTTATAGTGGGCTGACAGAGCATCTTCTTCGCTTCTTCGATGCGATATTCTGTCAGATAGGCCGTAAAATTCAGGCCAAACTGCTGTTTAAACATTTTTGAGAAATAGGCATCAGAGTAGTTAACCGCCCGCGCGGCATCCTGCATGGAGATTTCATGCATAAAGTTCTTTTTTACATATTCTTCCACCATCGCTACCAGCACATTCAGCCGGCTGGGGGGGATTTCCCCGGTGCCATCATCGATCCCTTCCTCGGTCAGTAACGCCTGGTTGTAATCTCCCATTAATGACAAATCCGTTTCTTCTACCTCGGCCCCGGACTCGTCCTCTCTTCCCGTATGGACTTTTTCATATTTTTCGGTCAGATGAATGGCTTCATCAACAACGCTGATTAATTCCCGTTCGGAATATGGCTTCAGCAGATAATCCATTGCCCGTACTGCAATTGCTTTCTTCGCATACTCAAATTTATCATATGCCGTCAGGAAGATAATACAGAATCCCTGCTTTTCCCGGCGCATGATCTCTGCCGCCTGAACCCCCTTAATTCCTGGCATTTCGATGTCGAGAATCACGATGTGGATATCGGTGCTGCGAAATATCTCCAGCGCCTGGGTTCCATTTTCCGCCTCCAGGACTTCGCATTGATCGCCAAACTTTTTCTCCAGTATCTTTTTAAGTACCATTCGCTCAATAAATTCATCTTCCGCAATAAGTATCCGCTTCATCCTTTACTCCTCCCACTTCCTACTGCTTCCGGTTACCAAATATCATGGTCACGACAGTTCCGACACCTTCCTGGCTGTCAATCCGCACCTCACCATGTTCATAATATGCCGCAATGCGCCGGTTAATATTTCCCAGGCCAATGCCCAGGTTACTTTCATTCTGCCGGCTGGCACTACGAAGCTGCTGCAGTTTTTCCTCATTCATTCCAATTCCATCATCTGCTACAGTGATTTTCAGAATATCACCTTCCTTCAGAATCCTGATGTCGATATGTCCGCCGCTTTCCTTGTCAGAGATTCCATGGATCACTGCATTTTCAACCAGTGGCTGGAGCAGGAATACCGGCACCTCCACTTCCTCCGGCTGAATCTGACAGTCCACCGTCCACCGGATTCTGTCACCAAATCGTTTTTTCTGGATATAGATGTAATCCTCAACGATTTTCAGTTCCTGGTTTAATGGGGCAAAGGCTTCCGTCGTTCGCAGGCTGTAGCGCAAAAGATTACTTAGGGCAACCAGCATTTCCTCAGATATCGGCGCTTCCTCCATCTGGGTCATTCTGGCAATCATATTTAAGGTATTGAAAAGGAAATGGGGATTCAGCTGGCTTTTGACCAGCTGCAGCTGGGCCATGGAAAACCGCTGTTCCAGGTTGACCTGCTCAAGTTCCTTTTGATGCAGCTGATCTTCAATGACCCGCTTCTCTTCCAGGGTCAGAAGGTAATCGCGCATCCCATGTTTCATTTTGTTAAAAGATGACACTAACTGACCGATTTCATCCTGGCCTTTCCAGGATACATCCGGTACGGAGAAATTGTTCTTTTCAATACCGGAAGTTACTTCGACCAATTTTAAAACAATGCTTACAATGCTGCCCATCATGGTGCGCAGGAGAAAGAATAAAATCCCCAGCGACAGGAAACTGATGACCGTCAGGATGTAGGGCATCTGCTGGAGCATTTGAACCCTTCTCTGATAGTAGTCATTTCCTTCGTCCAGAACTACCTTCGTTAATCGATTGGCATATGTTTTCAGATAGCTTTGCATTTGATATGTTTTATATAATTCCGCGATATAGCCCTGACCGCTTCCCTTCAAAGCGATTGTTTTATCCCGCTGCTTTTGATATTCCTCATAACCATTGCGGATATTCCAGGTAATCGCATACCGGTCTTCACCAATCTTGGAATAGTTATATGGCAGCTTACTCATCGTTTCCAGTGCCGTTCGACTGGCGGCCAGAAACCGCTGTTCATTCTCTGTTGACCAGTCACGAACCAGGTCAGCAAAAGCATCTGTTTCCACCCCCAATGACTCCTGGAATTCGTAGCTGGACAGATTATCGTCCATCAACTGCCTGACATCATCAATAAAGACATAGCTTACTTTAATATTCAGCAGAATTGCAACTGCCATAAACATGGTTACGCTAACCATGAGCACATATAATTTCTTTTTTAATGAAAGTCCATACCAGCTGTCGATCAACCGTTCTTTTGCCATCTATCAAATTCCCCCTGACGCCGGTATGATATTGAGAAAAAGGAGCATTCACGCCATAGCCGATTTCTCAGACTATTTTGTAATGCTCCTTAAGCTTTTCACTGTCATCACCAGGCATTATAAGACTATCATAACAATTATGATGTCTGAAATAAATAGTAACTTCTTTATAATGGTAGCATTTTTTTAATGTTTATTATCTATTTTGATTAATGGCACCCTATTTTATTCCTCATAAACTACGCCCCGGGTATAGCGCCGCAATGAATACTCCCCATCACGCGCTGCCCCATTATAAATTTTTGACATATGGCTTCCATCGGTGATTCTGACAACTCCTGTCCGCCAAAAAGCTTCTGTTAAATAAGCAACACTTCCTTCATCGGAAACCAAACCTACTGTCTGCAAATGACTTTTGTAAGGTCTAAGCTCCGCAACAATCTTATTCCGGGGCAGTCTTTTCACCCAGCAACTCCTCGCTGACACGGAAGAGCTTAAAGACGTGTCAGTATATGCCGTTATACTGCAATGATCTCCCGGAAAAACCTGGGTATCATCAAAGATAGACTTTAATGATTCTGTATACTGATACAATGTGTTCTGAGCTTCCATGCCGATACTGAAACCGCTATGCAGCTCCTTGCTTACCTTCTCCAAAATCGGCAGAAAACGCCGGCAAAATCGATGAATTTCATCCATCAAATCAGTATCGATAAAAATGCCCTGACAGGAACTGCACAGCTGTTGATTCGTCTGGCAGATATTTCTTGCAATCCCTTCCAGAGCCTCATCTGTTACGTCGTCTCCAGACACATAGGCAAAGCTTATTTTATGTCCCCATTCAATTATTTTGGTATTGGGTGCCGCCATTTCTCTGACCGACTTTATTGTCGCATCGCCGCCCCATACAACAATCGCGTCTGCCAACTCGCTCAGCACTTTCATCGCTTCCAAATCTTTTGACGAATAATCAAAGACATAGACATATTCGGCCAGCGTTGGCTCGATTCGAAATAGTTCAAGCAGGATTTCAACGGTTATTCCACCTTCTGCCCGAGGCAGCTTAAGAATGTTGATATTCCCTGTTAAAAGGCCTTCAATAATTGAGTAAACAGGCAGTCCGGCCGAATTACCCGCCGCAATATGAAATAAAACACCAAGTGGCACCATCTTCTCCACAACTACTTTATCATAAAAAGGCGGTTGGTACCGACGAACACCATAATCGTCCGCACCAAGCTCCGACTGTAGTTTATTCATCAAGTATTCCCGATTCAGCATAAGTCTGGCTTCGCTGATATATTCGCCGATAAGATAAGCGGGAATCCCCAATTGCATCAGGCTTTGCTGAAACGCTTCTTCGTTCATCGTCCGAGATAGTGTATCGCAAGCCTGAACTACCGTCATTGGATCAAGTCTTGGCTTTTTAATGGTTTCTTGTATCTGCATCGCCAAACTGTCAAGCACTGCGCTGCACTCATTCTCTTGTATTACTTTTCCATTTACCAGATTCATATTAAAAATCTCCCAGCAATTCATTCGCCCCTGCCGCACAGGTTTTAATTTCCGACATTCCTATGCGGCCAAGAATCTCAAAATACGGTGATGTAATACCACAGCCACAGGTTTTGCCATCATGCATTACAGCAATATCATCTGTGATCATACTTCCCAACGGCATACTGCCCACCAAAGGCGTTATAAGGTTCAAAAGTCCCGGTGTTCCACTCTGCACCGGTTTCAGCGTTTTTATATCCCGAACCAGCACCCGGCCGTATACTGGTACATGAAAATGATGATTTTTACAATCGCAATAAAGCAAATTGTTCTCAACAACACCGAAAAATTCTTTAATATTGCACTTGGCGATTCCCAGTATCTCTTCCGTCATCTGATAGAGCTGCGGTTTATCAACTTGCTCTGTGAAATACTGTTTCCAGCCACCACCAAGAAGAACTTTCGACTTTGGATGCAGTTTTAGCTTAATACCCAGTTCATTCAACTGGTTTAGCAGGAACACAAAATAGGACGGAAATCCCACAAACCGCACAGGAACATCCATCTGACTGTATTTCAGTAAACATTTTGCGATACCTGCCGTATTTAAATCATAGCCTGTCCCATTTCTTTTTAAAGCATATTCTCTGTGCAGAGCCGGTGTTAAACAGGTGCCGCCAAATGTCGTCTTAACCGCTCCCATCTGATTATATCTGGCCGGTTGATATCCCAATACAATATAATTGGCCGGTGTTAACGAAAAAAGCTGATGATAGGAAAGGGTTCTCCATAACATCCATGCGCCATAATAGCAAGTCCTTGCATCCAACCCGACTTTCGTCGGATGACCACTGGTTCCTGATGTGGTTGACTTTATCAGCATTTTGCGATCAAGCATGGAGGACAGCTCGTGTGACTTGTAAAACATCGTCGGAATCGGTGGGATAAGGTGCAAATCCCCTATGGTTTTTAAATCATTGGCTTCGAATCCCTGCTGAGATAAAATCCGGCTATAATCATGGCAATTCGTGTTATGAAAATCAATACTCTGCTTCATTGCCTCCAGGAATAATAGATCACTGCCTTCCAGGTCATATAGTTTTTTATATTTAAATAGTTGGTTACGGTAATCCATTTTGACTGTTCTCCAATAGTAAAGTTTAATGTAATGTTATCACATAGTAATAATATAATCAATGTTATCACCTTCTGCAATAGTTTTGATAATGTCCAGCTCTGAGAAGTGGCCGCAAAAAACCGGGCCACTTCATCGAGACCCGGTAATCAACTTTCCTTTTTACTTATTTCTTTTTGCGCTTACATCCAAGATGCTTTCGCATCGCTGATGACTCCGTCATCATTTGTCGCCTGGGTTAAACTGCCCGCCTGTGACTGAATGCAGATGTAGGTCAAATCTTCATCCTCCGCCTTGATTGCTCTTTTACCTGCCGGGGCAACGCGGATTACACTTCCTTCCTGAATTGCAAACTCATCGTCATCCACCATAAACTTACCATTACCGCTAATTATAATATACACTTCTTCATTCAGCTTATGGGTGTGGACAAATGGGGTGAATCGGCCGGCCGGTGTGCAGTTCAATGACACTTCACAACCCGTAAGGCCTAACTCAGTCCCTGCCATTACCCGGCTTTTCTCGGTCAGATCACCTTTAAACGTACCAACACTCATCAAGCTATAATTTTTTTCCATTGCTAAATCCTCCTTCATGATATGATTGATGTAACTTGAATACCTACATTATAGCATATATTGATGTAATGTCAATACCTACATCTTGAAAATTCAAAAAAAATATGTTACACTTATTTCAAGGAGGTGGGGAAATGCGTATCAATATAAAATGCTCATCGGCAGTCCATATTTTGCTTATGATTGCAATGCTGCCGGACACGACCAAAATAACAAGTGAATTTCTGGCATCCAGTGTCGGCAATAATCCTGTAGAAATCCGCAGATTGCTAAGTGATCTGAAAAAAGCGGGTATGATCCAGGTTAGCCGCGGCACCGGTGGCGCAGTACTGATAAAAGAACCAAAGGATATAACACTGTTAGACATTTACAATGCTGTTGATCCAAAATCACTGGATGATTTAATTGGTGTACACAGCCATCCGACTAAGGAATGCCCCTTTGGGAAAAATATCACCAACCTGCTGGCAGAGCCATATGCGGAGATCAGTGAAGCGGTACGGCAAAAAATGGACGCTATTACATTGGATCAGCTTTGTGATCGGCTTGGAGAAATGGAACCGTCTTTTCAGACCTCTTAATTGCATAAAAATGATGCTGTAAGAGTATGGTTGACTCTTGCCAGCATCATTTTATACTGCCGACATTGCTGCTTTCGTTGGCTCAATCGACATCATTGCGGCTCTTGTTTGTACTTTGGCTTTTGTGGCACAGTTCTTCCTATGCTAATACTAATATAACCCATGTTAGCCCCTTCTGCAATAGTTACAACTCAATATTGGAAATCACCCCATTATCCATTTCATAGACCCTGTCGCACAGGATATCAATATCCCCCT
>Ga0154002_1000522_pt1 | contig 11511 bp, 10 predicted proteins | sample TSNY086MetaG_FD_102276 | JGI IMG/M metagenome (GOLD analysis project Ga0154002, IMG submission 102276) | Attine ant fungus gardens microbial communities from New York, USA - TSNY086 MetaG | ecosystem: Host-associated > Fungi > Mycelium > Unclassified | place: USA: New York, Robert Cushman Murphy... | reverse complement strand
AGGCCATGGAACGGAGACCTCAAATTGAACTCCCTATAGTTCAATTTTTGAATCTGCCCCCGCAATTCAATTTCGTCCTGGTATGGGCTCCGTGGAATTCCCGAGCCTGACTGAGCTGTAAAATACATGTGTGCCTCCTTCTTCCTGTCCCGTGTACCTTCTGTTCCTTCCCATAAAATGCCTGCCTCTTGTCTCGTCCGGATAGCAATTACTCATCCGGATTCTTGCGATAAACAGCAGGTTAGTAGTTTTTCTCTAAAATTATTCAACCCTATCATTTTAGTTGCTATTTCCAGTAAAGATAGGTAAAATAATAGAGATGTTTATTTTAATAGAAAGGATGTGTGACCATGACAATTGAGGAAATCATGAGGGGTGAATCCAAAAACATAGAATTCAAAGAGAGTCTGCCTGCTAAAAGTATCAAATATATGAAATCTGTAGTGGCTTTTTCCAATGGGCGAGGTGGCAAAATTATTTTTGGAATACAGGATGACACTAATGAGGTTATTGGTATTGCTAAGGAAGAATTGTTCAAGACTATGGATGCTATTGCAAATGCCATCAGCGATAGCTGTGAACCTATGATTATTCCGGATATTGGGATCCAGGAAGTAGATGGGAAAACACTTATTGTGGTGGATGTTGTACCTGGCAGGCAGCGTCCATATTATATAAAGGCTATGGGTATAAAGGAAGGTACCTATATTCGTACAGGAGGAACGACACGCCCTGCCGAGCAATATAAGGTAAGAGAATTAATGTTGGAAGGCAGTAACCGTTGTTTTGACCAACTTCCGGCAGAAGGACAAACTGTTACGGATGATGAGATTACTGCATTGTGTGAGGAAATGACTGCTTATGCAAAAAGTCGCTTAAGGAATGATGAGGAACGCGACAAAGTGCGTCCATTGACGAAGAATCAACTGCTTTCATGGGAGCTTCTTGTTGAAAGAGATGGAGAAATTATCCCGACAAATGGTTTTTGTCTTCTTGCAGGGAAGCCGATTCCTTCTATGATGGCGTCTGTTCAGTGCGCAGTTTTTAAAGGGAATAATCGTGCGGTATTTGTGGATCGTAAAACTTATGATGGAGCACTCCATCATCAAATTGATAATGCTTATGATTTTGTATTGCGGATGATTCGTATGGGTGCTAAGATTGAAGGAATTGTGCGGCAGGATGTTTATGAATTTCCTATTGGCACAGTGCGTGAAATGATTTGTAATGCCATATGTCATAGATCATACCTGGAGCCTGCAAATGTACAAGTTGCACTTTATGACGACCGTTTGGAAGTGACTTCGCCTGGAATGTTATCTTCAGAGGTTACATTAGAGAAGATTCGTGAGGGTTACTCGAAAATTCGCAATCGTGGTATTGCCAGTGCCTTTGTGTATATGAATATTATTGAAAGCTGGGGTAGTGGAATTCCAAGAATGATTCAGGAATGTATGGAGTATGGTCTTGAAGAGCCAGAACTGATTGATGCAGAAGGTGATTTTCGTATCAATCTTTATCGTAAGGATCCTATTTCCAAAGCTTCTCCCAAAGCTGTAAAGCCTCATAATGAAGCTTTGGATGAAGCTTTGGATGAGGCTTTGGATGAGGCTTTGGAAAAGAAATTGAAGCTTTTGATGCAGGAGAATCCAAAACTGACACAGAAAGAGATAATGGTACTGCTTGGGAGTTCAAGAGCAACTGTGCAACGACTTACAAAAGAATTGTTGGAACAGGGTATAATTGAACGCAAAGGCGGTAAGCGTCATGGATATTGGGTAGTAAAGGAGTAATGCATGCGTATTACCTATGGGTGAGGGAAAGACTTCTCCAGACTGAAAATAGCTGGTTTGGGGTCTTTCTTTTTTTACTGCCTACTGGATTCTTTTGGGGAATTGTGGTAATATAGATGGGATCAGATAAGAGGAGTTATGTCATGAATGATGTGATTTTGCAATTGAAGCGTATTAAGAAGTCTTTTGATAATGATACCAGAGTACTAAAGAGCATAGATCTGGATATACAACGGGCAGAGTTTATTACCCTGCTGGGTTCTTCCGGCTGCGGTAAGACAACAACGCTCAGGATTATTGCGGGTCTGGAGCTGCCGGACGAAGGGGAAGTGATTCTGGAGGGACAGGATATTACCCGGCTGGAACCCAATAAAAGGAATGTAAATACAGTATTTCAGAATTATGCACTTTTTCCCCATATGAGTGTGGCTGAGAATATCGGGTATGGGTTGAAGCTCAAGAAGGTTCCCAAAGGAGAAATAGCCGATAAGGTAGAGCAGATGCTCAGACTGGTTCAACTGGAAGGATTTGAAAAGCGCAAGCCGGATCAGCTTTCCGGCGGACAAAGGCAGAGGGTTGCCATTGCCAGGGCTGTGGTAAATGAGCCCAAGGTCCTGCTACTGGATGAACCGCTTGGTGCGCTGGATCTTAAACTGAGACGTCAGATGCAGTTAGAGTTAAAGCGGTTGCAGAAGCAGCTTGGTATTACGTTCATATATATCACCCATGACCAGGAAGAGGCGATTAATATGTCGGACCGGATTGCAGTAATGAATCAGGGAGTGCTGGAGCAGATCGGTACGCCCAATGAAATTTACTACCGTCCCAGAACAAGCTATGTGGCTGATTTTGTGGGGAACGCCAATATTCTTTACTGCGGAGACGGGACATATGCCATACGTGCTGAGAATATACTGATGAATGGGGAAACTGTCTGTGTACATACAGCTTCGGTGGTTGAGAAATCATTTGCCGGCGGTCAGCTGAGGATATTATTCCGCCTTCAGGATGGACAGAGTATAACCGCCAGCCGTTATGGAATTGACAGTGACATTCAGGTTGGAAGCGAGCTTAAGATCGGCTGGCTCCCTGAGCATGCTGTAAAGGTGGTTGATGATTTAAGCTGATTTTTATAGAGAGGACTTGGGTTATATGAAGAAAAAGGGAAAGGGCAACTGGGTTCTGCTTGCACCGATTTACATATTCACTATTATATTTGTGGCATTTCCCATATTATATATGTTTTTGTTAAGTGTATTAAGCAGGGCGGAAGTATGGGGAGTGGATTTCAAATTTACCCTGGATAATTATAAGCGGATATTTGAGCCGCTTTATTTGAATACATTTAAAGAATCTTTTTTGTTGGCATTTTTAACTACCGGTTTTAATATTCTGATTGGATATCCATACGGGTATTTTATGGCCAGAATGAATGCAGTATGGAAAAAAAGAATGATGATGCTGATTATGATACCCTTCTGGACAAGTGCATTAATCCGTCTTTATGGATGGATTATTGTATTCCGCAGCAATGGAGTTCTTGACAAGATATTGATGGGTATTGGGATAACAGATGAACCGCTGAAGCTGTTATATTCATATCCGGCTGTGGTGGTGGGGATGATTTATTCATTGCTGCCGTTCATGATTCTGTCGGTGTATTCCAGTGCGGAGAAAGTGGATTATACGCTTGTGGAGGCCGCCAGAGATCTGGGAGCATCTTCCTTTAAAGCTTTCTGGACTGTAACCTTTAAACTGACCCTGCCGGGTCTGCTGTCGGGTATCATACTGACATTCATACCGTCAATGGGATTATTCTTTATTGCAGATATTTTGGGCGGCAATAAGATTGTATTGGTGGGAAGTCTGATACAGGAACAGCTGACGAAAGGAAGGAATCTGCCTTTTGCAGCAGCCCTTTCAGCCGTTCTGATGATACTGACATCCCTGTTGATCGGACTGTACCGCAGGATTGCCGGTACCTCGGAGTTGGAGGGACTGGTATGAAGAAAAAGAAATGGCCGTTTATTTATGTGGGGATCATAACCGCTATTACATATATTCCCATATTGGTTACCGTAATATATTCCTTTAATGAATCCAGAATATCGTCCGTCTGGGAAGGATTCTCCCTGAAATGGTATGTGGAGCTGTTCCAGGACCGGGATCTGAAGGAAGCACTGTTGAACAGCCTGATTCTGGCTGTGTTAAGCTGTATTTGTGCAGTCTTGATTGGAACAACGGGAGCTTTGGGGATGAGCCGCAAAAAGAGCAAATTAAATGATACAGTGGCTTATGCAGCTATGCTCCCCATTATGATACCGGAGATTATCCTGGGCATGGTTTTTTTGTCCGTATTTTCCCTGATGGGTCTGCCTTTCGGTATGGTAACCCTGGTAATCGCCCACACTACCTTTTGTGTACCTTATATCTATTCCATGGTAAAAGCCAGACTGGTGGGAATGGACAAAGCGTTGGAAGAGGCGGCGCTGGATCTGGGCGCATCACCTATCCGGGTATTCTTTGATGTGATCCTCCCGCAGATACTGCCGGCTATATTTTCCGGTATAATACTGGCGTTTGCCATGTCCTTTGATGATGTGGTAATCAGTATTTTCGTGACCGGACCTACGGTGAATACCCTGCCTGTGAAAATCTATACCAAGCTGAAGACCGGGGTAACACCGGAGATTAATGCGCTGGCAACACTTATGCTGCTCTTTACGATATTGCTGTTTGGACTATCTGCTTTGGCAGGACGCAGGAAGAGAGTTTGAATCTATATATGGCATTTTTTATAATGATATGGTATATTATAGATATGTGCCCTCTGAACTGTGGTTACAGTTCAGAGGGTAGTATCCCGCGAGGTGTTTTGTGCTGCTTTTGCACAAAATCCCGAGGGTCGCAAGCGCCAAATTGCACGTTTTAAAACGAACTTGTTCGTTTTGCAATTCTGTGTGCATCGCGAAGCGTGTTACAGTTCGCCCTTTGAACTGTAACGAACTGTGAGGAGCAGGGGCAGGTATAGTAAACACATAACGAGGAGGAATAAATATGTGGAAAAAAATGATGGCTGTTCTGTTATGCTGCGTAGTGGCAGTGGTCGGAGCGGCAGGTTGTGGTTCAGGAGATAATCCTTCAGGAGAAAGTATCGCAGTAGGTAATATTGCAGAAGGTGATACTGTTGAAGAAAATACTTCGGAAGAAGATGCTTCAGAAGAAAATGCTTTGGAAGATGGCGGAGAAAGTAAGGCAGGAGGGGCTCTTAACCTGTTTACCTGGGATGGAATGTTTCCCCAGGAGGTGCTGCGCGGGTTCGAAGATGAGACAGGAATACGTATAAACTATTCTAACTTTGACTATGACGAAGATATGCTGGCAAAGCTGGAAGAGACACAGGGAAAAGATTATGATCTGGTTATTGCTGATGATTATATCATTGAACTGGTTATAGCGGAGGGATTGGCTCAGAAGCTGGATACCTCAAAGATTTCAACTTATGAAAATCTGAATACAAGGTATATGTCTCAGTTTTATGATCCGGCGAATGCGTATACGGTGCCTTATGGTGCGGGAATTCCCCTGATTGTATATGATCCGGCACTTACAGATGTGGAAGTAAAAGGATATGCGGATTTGTGGGACCCGTCTCTTAAGGATAATGTTGCCATTACGGCAAATTATCGCGTGATCAATGGTCTGGCCCTGAAGGTAATGGGTGAATCCTTTAATACGGTGGATATGGATGTGATTCAGGAAGCAGGAGAACTGATGATTGAGCTTGCGCCTAATATCCGTGTTATTAATGACAGCAATACCCAGGACTTTTTGGTAAGCGGTGAAGTGGCAGTGGCTTTTCTGTATACTTCACAAGTGTATACGGCGCTGAATGCCAGAGATGATCTGGTGGCGGTATATCCTGAAGAAGGGCTTGGATATGGGATTATGGCAGCGTTTGTTCCTTCACAGGCACCGAATGCGGATGCGGCCCATGCATTTTTAGAGTATATAAACCGACCGGAAGTTGCGGCCCAATGTTTTGAATTTCTGGGGTATTATTGTACCAATAAAGCGGCAGAAGAGTTTATTTCTGATGAAATGAGACAGTTTGTTATTTTACCGGAGGATGCGGCAGACGGAGAAATCGTTCAGAATATTACGCAGGAAGCGGAAGACTTGCATGCAGAAATCTGGACCCAGTTTAAAAATGCTTGTGATTAACAAGCAGACTACCGTTTATGGCACGATAATATAAGTGACGAACATAATAATGAAATAACCCACAAACACCAGTCTTTCGGCTGGTGTTATTCTTTTTATAAAATATTAGTACACAGTAATCCGCTTCTGATTTCGGATAAAGCCTTTGCGTCCAAATGTTACAGTTTATCGGGGAATAAATAATTACCACATGCCGATTTGGTATGATATACTAAAATAAGCTTTTAACCTGTACTAAGGAGCTGCCGATCAATAACTTATATAATGGAGTATGGTGTGAAGAATTTGATATTAATTAATGGAACAATGGGAGCAGGTAAGACAGCCACAAGCAGGCAAATCCAGAAACTGCTTCCCAAATGTGTATTTCTGGACGGTGATTGGTGTTGGGATGCATCCCCATTTATCGTCACTGATGAAACAAAAAACATGGTGCAAAATAATATCGGTTATTTGCTCAACAATTTCTTAAATTGTTCTGCGTATGAAAACGTTATTTTTTGCTGGGTAATGCACGAGGAGAGTATAATTGATGAAATCCTTTCGTTAGTGCAGCACAATGATTACCATGTTTTTAAATTTTCAATTGTATGCACGGAGGTAGCTCTTATTTCAAGAATTAAGAGGGATGTTGAAAATGGAATACGTTCAGAAGATCTTATCGGGAGAAGTATTGCAAGACTTCAAAATTATAGCCAAATGGATACACAAAAGATAGATACAACTGATATCAGCCCGGAGCAGGCAGCTCAATTAATTTATAACGCTATATATGGAGGGCAGCAGAAATGAATGATGAAATCATAATTGTAAAAGTCGACAGTTCGAATTACTTACTATTTGATAATATGGTGTTTTTTCGTATGAATGGACGAGAAAAATATGAGGAGGAGCTTGACACAGAATCTGATTTTAGTAATATATATGAGGCTTTGGCAAATCCTGATTTGTTTGTTTATGCTGCGATGATTGATAAAAGGTTTATTGCCTGGATTTCTATTGTCTATATTCCTAAAGTGGGACGAACAGGCGGCAGAGGACATATGTTCATAGATGAGTTATGGGTCAGCCCGGAACATCGAAAGAAAGGTATTGCTAAAGCGCTGATGAAAAAAGCTGATGAATTATCCCGGGAATTCAATACTTTAGGAACCAGACTTTATGTCAACACTGATAATGAAGAAGCTATACAGCTGTATCAAAATTGCGGATACACGGGTATAAGAGAAGCATTTTTTATGGAAAAGCTATGACAATAAATTTATTTATAATTACGTACCAAAAAATAATTGACAAAATCAAAAGTACATTATATAATCATATTTATAAACTGACCGCTGGTCTATAAGGGGAGGTGAAATTCCATGCGTCGGATGAAGGAACCGGAAGTAAGAAAAAGTGAGATATTGGACGCAGCACAAAAACTGTTTGCAGAAAAAGGGTATACCAAAACAACCGTGACCGATATATTGAATGTGCATGGTCTGTCCAAGGGTGTTTTTTATTACTATTTCAAATCCAAAGAAGAAGTCATGGATGCTATTATTCAGCGTATAACGGAAGCCGAGGTTGCCAACGCAAAAAAGATTGCAGCGAATCCCGAAATGTCTCTGCCGCAAAAATTATGTGCAATTTTGATGGGACAGGGGTTGAGTGAGGAGCACACAAAGGATAAGGAAGAGATGATAGAGCAATTTCATATGGTGGAGAATGCCGAAATGCACCAAAAGAGTTTGATACAAACGATTAAGTATCTTTCTCCCGTTCTTGCTGAGATGGTTATTCAGGAAAAAAATGTATTTTCCACTGAATATCCCCTGGAATCCATAGAATTTTTTATTGCAGCCGGGCAATTTGTTTTCGACCAAGGGTTATTCAAATGGAATGAGGAAGAGCTCTTTCAGCGTGTAATGGCTTTTATTGATTTAATGGAAAGAACATTAGGAGTTGAAAAAGGTTATTTTGATGAAGTTAAGAGTGCATTTTTATAGTATTATATTTTTTAAAACAATATAAACCGGCAGTCAGTCTATATAGAAAGAGAGGTATCAATAAATGATAAATGAACATAAAATCACAGTTACGCCATCACCCAGGAATTTCAATCTTATGGTGATCGGACAGATTATTTCGATTTTAGGATCGGCGCTGCTGCGGTTCGCACTTTCCTTGTATATCCTGGATACAACGGGCAGTGAGTCTTTGTTCGCCACGATGTATGCCATATCGAATATCCCGCTCCTGCTTGCCCCGTTGGGTGGAGCCATCGCAGACAGATTCAACCGGCGTAATCTGATGGTGATATTTGATTTTACCAGCAGCGGGATTGTACTGTGCCTGTTCCTGTTAATGGGTGCAGGCAATGCTTCTGTTTTGATGATCGGCATTGTCATGGTGCTGCTGTCCATTGTCAGCGCCTTGTATACGCCAGCCGTCACCGCCAGTATTCCGCTGTTGGTGGCAAGCGAAAAGCTGGAGGGTGCAAATGGTATCGTGCAGGCGGTGCAGGCTCTATCCGGTGTGGCGGCTCCCATAGCCGGCAGTATTCTGTACGGGATAATGGGTGTGCAGGCTGTTGTCATATTCAGCTGCATCTCTTTTTTCCTGTCTGCCGTTATGGAAATTTTTATTAGAATACCCTTTGTAAAAAGAGAGCAGGCGGGACATATCATACCAACCATTGCGAAAGATATGAAAGAGGGATTTACATATGTGGTTAAGCAGAAATTCATATTAAAAGCAGGTGTTATCGCCGTCTTGATGAATCTGGTCTTAACACCCTATTTCCTTGTTGGAGGGCCGATTGTCTTGCGGATCACAATGAAAAGCAGTGATATACAATATGGCATTGGAATGGGACTTATTAACTTTGCTACAATATTAGGTGCGTTGTCCATCGGATCTTTCGCGAAAAAAATGTGCATCCCAAAGCTATATCGGTGGATTCTGCTTTCCGCATTGCTGATGATACCTATGTCGCTGTCCTTAATGCCGTTTATGTTGGGACTTGGGTATTATCCTTCCTTTTTACTTTTTATGCTGGGAGCGGTTCCAATCGCAGCAAGCATGACGATTGTTTCCATTTTTATAGTAACAAAGATTCAGAAGGCTACACCCAACGAAAATCTTGGAAAAGTAATGGCAATTGTTATGGCAGTCGCGCAGTGTGCCGCGCCGTTGGGGCAGATTCTGTACGGTGTAATATTTGAGAAATTCAATGCGCAGGTATTCATTCCAACAATTCTTGTAGGTATTGTAACACTGCTGTTAGCGCTGCTGACACAGGGTTTGTTAAAAAAGGAAGGAGGTTCTGATTAATATGTTTACACGAATGTTAAAAAAGGATTACAGCAGAAACAGAATAATCATTGTAACACTGTTCCTGTTTATCATGTCTGCGGCTCTGTCAATTTCCGGTGCGGCAGCAGTCATAGCTGAGATGTCCGGTGCTTAGGGCAATCTGTTTGAAAAAGCACAGATTCCGCATTTCACACAGATGCACGCCGGGGAAATCAGTCAACAGACCATCGACAGCTTTGTCAGCGAACATGATGATCTTATTGAAAGTCAACAAACAGCGCAGATGCTTAATGTAGACGGCGCGAATATCTTTTTGGGGAACAATGAGCGCTCAGAAGCGGACAGCATACAGCAAAACGCTTTTGTAAAACAAAATACCGCCTTTGGATTTTTCCTTGATATGGACAATAAGGTGCTGCAGCTTAATGACGGTGAAGCCGCCGTACCGGTCTATCACCAACAGGAATATGATCTTCAGATTGGGGATATTGTCAGGATTCAGTCCGGAAGTTATTATAAAGAGTTTACGATTGTGTCCTTTCTCAGGGACGCACAGATGAACCAAGCACTTTCCGAATCGAAACGTCTTTTGGTGAGTGATAACGATTGGGTTTCCTTACAGGAAAATATTGGAGAAATCGAATACCTGATTGAATTCAGACTACATGACCCAAACCGGGTGGGAGAGCTGGAAAGCCTGTATCTGTCCGCCGGATTACCACAAAAAGGTCCCTCCGTAACGGAGTCGCTGTACAGGCTGATGAGCAGCGCATCAGACGGAATTGTGGCAGCTGTTATGGTCCTTGTGGGCGTTTTATTGGTTCTGATTGCAGCATTGTGTCTGCGCTTTACCATGATAGCTGCAATGGAAGAGGATTACAGGGAAATCGGTGTAATGCGGGCCATTGGCATTCACCATAAGGATATTGGAAAGCTTTATCTGACAAAATATATTGTGATGGCGGCAGCAGCAAGTATAGTGGGTTATGCACTCTCTTTTATTATGGAAAATGTGTTTACGGCAAATATCAGGTTGTATATGGGAGAAGCTGAAAAAACCTTATTCAGCAGACTGCTTCCGATGACCGGAGCAGGATTGATTTTTCTTGCGGTTGTCTTATTTTGCAGGCTGGTGCTTCGGCGCTTCCGGTATATATCAGCTGTGGAAGCCATAAGAAGCGGAAGCGCACCTGATCATGCAAGAACAGGACGGCAAAGCTTTAAGCTGCACAAAAGCAAAATTTCAAATGTAAATATATTCCTTGGTGTGAAGGAAGTGTTTGGACGATTCCGCATATATGCGCTGCTGTGTGTTGTGTATATCATTTGTACGTTTTTAATCATTCTTCCTTTAAACACGCTGAATACCATAGACTCTCCCGATTATATCACCTATATGGGTGTGGGGCGAAGTGATATGCGGATCGATGTGCAGCGCGGGGACATGAGCCGACAGTATAATGATGTAATGGCATCTCTGCAAAACGACAGTGAAATTGATGCGTATGCCGGATTTTCCGCCGGATCCTATGAGGCGTTAACCGCTGACGGGGAGTACGAAAGAATCCGGATAGAGAGCGGAGATTACGCTGTATTTCCTCTTGTGTATACGCAAGGCTCTGCACCAGAAGCAGCAGGGGAAATCGCCCTTTCCGTTATGAACGCAGATGCCTTTGGCAAAAAAGTGGGAGAGCAGTTAACCGTTTTGATAAACGGACAAAATCAGCAGTTTACAGTCTGCGGGATATATCAGGATACAACGAATGCAGGCAAAACAGCAAAGGCAATCATGTCCCATGACCCTGAAAACATCCTTTGGTATATTGTATATATAAATATAAAGGATGGCGCAGATGTTTCCGCGAAGGTGACGGAATATGCCGCAGCTTTTCCCGAAGCCAAAGTGAATGAGGTGGAGGAGGTAGTCCGGCAGACAATGGGGAATGTCATTGAACAGCTTACATCCGCAGCAGTATTTGCGGTGGGGATTGCCATCGGAATCTCAATGCTGATAACGGCTATGTTTTTCAAAATGCTTACGGCAAAGGAGGCTTCGGAGATTTCCATCATGAGGAGCGTTGGATTTTCCATGAAGGATATACAGGTTCAATATGTTGCCCGCGTGATGGTGGTACTGCTGACTGGTATCGTGTTGGGAACACTGGCGGCAGGGACACTTGGGCAAAGCATAGCT
>Ga0154002_1000511_pt1 | contig 11606 bp, 6 predicted proteins | sample TSNY086MetaG_FD_102276 | JGI IMG/M metagenome (GOLD analysis project Ga0154002, IMG submission 102276) | Attine ant fungus gardens microbial communities from New York, USA - TSNY086 MetaG | ecosystem: Host-associated > Fungi > Mycelium > Unclassified | place: USA: New York, Robert Cushman Murphy... | reverse complement strand
TCTTTCACATAATAATCGCCAAGAATCAGGGGTCTGCCAATCCAACAGTTTCCGTTATTGGCCTGATTGTTGTAATACTCACGCTCATACCGACCGTCCACCGTATAATCATCATATGCGGTGTCAGCCACATATAAGTTCTTTGGAGCACTGCCATACCAGCCATCAGGGGTCTTTTCAATCTGACCCGTCTCATAGTTATAATACTGGCCCGGCGCCTCCGTAAAAGCGATGAAAGATGCATTGCCTTCTTTATCGGTGGTTGCAATGGCAACCAGGTTGTTAGCCTTATACACTGTTCCGGTCTTACCGTCCGGATGAACGATGTCCGCTGCGGCATACAGTCCATACACAGCGCCTTCCAGTGTGCCATCCCCCTGGGTATCACCATAAGAGTTATAATCTGTTGTTTCTCCCGCCAAAAGCTCCATGTCTCGCTTATTGATATGTATCTCGCCCTCGGTTCTATGGTCATAGATTCTCCAGGCATTTCCTTCCTGGTCGATATCATTACAATGACTGTAATTATCGTCTGGCCCAGGAGTGGTATCCTTTCCAGAGCTGGCCCCGTTTAAAGCGGAATTGTAGGCAGATGTAAACAAGGAACTGCTTGCGCTGGCACCTCTGGTGCTGCTGGCCGTATCACCACTTGCTGTTACAAAAGTGTCCCCACCGGAACCGGCAAATACTACCTGGCTCTTTAAGAGTACGTTGGAAGCGGTTGCGATGTCTTCTGTATCGGAAGCTGTTGCCGTAGAGGCACTGGTAAATCGTACTTTTGTTGTGTTGGATGGCGTTGCTGTCCCATTCACATCATCAATCAGGTCAACATCCTCTCCTATCTCATCTTCTGCATTAGAATCCGTTGCCGTTGCTGTAGCCGTATCATCCGGTACAAAGAATGCTACAAGCTCCTGGACATAGTTCTCTACTTTTTGAAGCAGGGTAACTGTTTCCTCCGATTCACTTTCGGCTGCTGTTTCCACTTGGAATACAGAGGACACAGATCGTAAAAGCTTAAGCTCACTGACCGATTTTAAGCTCATGTTCGCAAGAGACGTAATATTTCGACTATATGCACTGGCAAATGAAGCATTAGCACCATTTTCTGATGCATCCGTGGTAATGACTTCAATCGGCAGATCATCTGCATGGAGATCATGCCGGATATATCCTTCTCTGGCCGTATACTCCACAAATGCATAGCTGTATTTCAAGGAAATGAACTTATCATAGGTTTGGTCACGATCATCCTCACATCCAGAAGACTGAAAAGAAGTTTCCGGGGTTGCCGATGTAGTCGGCCCGGCATTGGGAGTGGAGCCTGGGCTTCCGCCAGATGATTGGATACTCTCAATCGTGGATTGACTCACTCCAGGCTGAATCCAGTGAAAATGTACGCCGACAAAATCTCCTGAGGCATGAGCCGAACAGCTAGCCACACAATCCAGCCAAGCCTGTGCCAGTTTTTGGTTTTCTGCCTGGGCAGATTCAATCTCATCCTCGTTCTCCAGCTCACCTTCTTCGTCATATTCCTCATCCGGAACCGATACAAACTGCGGTGCCGGGTGACCGTCACAAAATGTCTTGTCGTAATGATAGCCGTGGTTGATGGTCTTGGCGGCACAACCATTTTCATCGGTTGACAAAGACGCTACATAGCGAAAATCATCCCAAACCACCGGATTATCGGTATGGTAGCTTTGGTAAGGACTGCCACCCTCATAGATTTCAACATGGCCATCACTGCTCTGATTAATCTCCTCCTTATCATCAAAGCGTTCATACAGCTTGAAAATGGAATCTTCCATTGGCTTGCCGGTTTCATGGTCATATTTATACAACTGGACATTATAGGTAGAGATCATATCCTCTGCATGGCGGTATACTTTGAACTGGATTCCCCCTTCATCCATGGAAGGGACCGGGTCAGTGCCGATTGCTGCAAAGTAAGGCAACCAATCAGAAGAAAATTCCATCCAAACCGTTCGCTGGTGATCAGAAAGTGCCGGTGATTTTCCGCTACTGGTTTTATGATTACCACAGCACTGGATACATACCCAAAGCTGAAGCCCTTTCTCATAAGCTTCCTCTACGCTGGAATAACTTCCACTGGCTGCACTATACTCTGTATTATCCGTGTTAAAACGAATCAGCATTTGTGGTGGTGCTGAGTTTGGATTGCTAAAAATAATAGCTGTATCTGTCTTTTGATATGTCCAGCCACTAATTGGTGTTGGACTCCATGAACCCTCACTGCCATCTGATGAAAACTCAATCGGAATGGTATAGATAAAGTCCTTATCTGCTCCGCCAGCATCGAACTGAATCGTAAAACTACCCGGATCCACCTGTAATGCATCACCTAGCGATGTATGTCCCTGCAGGATGGTCGGAACTGTTTTTCCTCCTACCGTAGTAGAACTGGCTGAACTAATAATGCCTCCTAGCTTCATGTAAGCTTCCGGATTGGCTATAGCCTGTTCAATCCAAGGATACTTTTTTAACGTAGTAGATTTATGTATAATTGTTTTTAAATCTGCTTCCGTTACTGACGGACTCATAGATGAAATTCCTGCCGACAATGCTTGACCATTTATACTATTGTAAATCTTGGCCAACTCCGGGTTTGTTCCATTGCTGGCAAGCATACTCAGTGTCGCCCAGAACAAAATGTTTCGGTCTCTTTTCGATAGCTGCGTTGATGGATATACATACTGGTATAAGTCATTGTTTTCCAATAAACCACCGGCAGCTCCCACAACTTCATAGCCATCAATGCAATAATGATGCCATTCAGAAGTAAAAGCTAATACTGTGTCACCTGGGTCTGCCGCCTGTACCTCCATGATGTATACATACGGCAGGATAAGCATTGCCGCCATGACAAACGAAAGCACCGATGATATAAATCGGTTTAATTTCTTAATTACGCCTTTCATAATTCCTCCTGTCTTCTTGCGATTGTTATATAATAGAAGTTCCTATCCTCTCCGGGTAAAAAACATAATAGAATACAAAAAAGAGAGACTACCAATTAGTTCTTCACTAATTGATAGTCTCTCTTTTTCGTATTTGATATTTTTATTCCCAAAGTTTTGCGTAACTGTCCATATCCATGCCTAGTATAGCTTCAATCTCCGGGACTGTTTTATCTGGATACACCAGCTGAAAGTATTCCGTCCAGGTAATCTCACCTGTTTCAGCTTTACGTTGTGCTTCGGCCATATCCATCACGGCTTTAAACTCGGTGCTATTTCTAGTTTCATTATCATGACGGTTAAACTCAGTTTCAAAATCTACTGGAACAGTAAGTCCATTATCAAATAAGCCTGTACCTGCATAGGGATCTACAGTAATCCACTGGTTATTGATTTTTACCAAGCAAGCTGTATGCATATAAGCCGGTGTATATGAAACACACTCTAATCCTACATAGTTGCATAACCTTGCAAAATCCGAGGAATAATTGCCACAGTTTCCTTTTTTATCCTCAAGCACCGAAAAGGAGACTAGTGCTCCTCCACGTTCGGTTGTATTTCCATTTTTCCCATTGGCCAATCTACCATATACCATTTTGAGTCTGGCTATTTCATCCGAATGAATCCAGTCAAAACCATTTACAAACTCCTGTAACAATGGCAGCGTGCCTTCAGTATAATCAGCTTTTGGTTGACCTTGACTGTTTAAGGTTCCAACGCTCTCTCCCGGATAACAAATATTTTCCTTTAGGAAGTATTCCGGATCTGTAATCGCTGGATGAACATCACTAAACTTGGGTCCAGAACCAATCACTACCGATTCACCAGTATCCCACCAAGTCCAGGTAAGGTTATTCGTATCACTCCAGGTTCCCTTTGCCGCTACTTCAACCTTGCTGCCAAAAGTTGCTGCAAAAGTCGTCGATACATTTCCTACCATCAAAGCACTCACCAGGGCAAGTGCTGCTAATCGTTTTTTCTTCATTATTTTTCTCCCTCTCTATATTGAGAAATTATAGCCAAAACATCTTCACCACACTCTTTAAAAACAACTCCGTTACCAGGAAACCACTTTACAGAGCTTAATTCATCCATTGTTGCAGGCATTACATTCATTAATTCATTTATAGCCTCTGGTGCATACACAACCAGTTTTTTGTTCTCTTGATTGGCCGTTTTTATTCTCTTCTCGCGATATTCCTTCAACGCTTTATAAAGTTCATATGTCTCCGGCTCTTTCACTGGAGCATCTGGAGCGATTGTCTCTGACACTGCATCCCCTGACTCTGTCTCTAAGAAATACTTCCGATATATACCAGAATAATCTTCTTTCCTGTTTCTATGTAAGTGTTGAAATGATTCTGCCCAATCCTTCAATTGTTCATCTGACAATTCCCACTCTTCATTTTTTTCATACAGATCCTTTATATATCGAATCAACTCATCCACTCTAATGACAATTTTTCCAACCTCGTCAGGTGCTTCTGTATCATCCAGCACCATTTCATAATTTGAGAATACAATCACCGAACTATAAATTTCTTTAAAAGACTCATTTCCCTTCCGGATTTGTCTTATTAAATCAATATGTCTTTGGTTTTGAGCAACAGGAGATTCACACCCTTTAAGCGCAGATTTTTCTATCCGTATAAATCTTGCCTTACGATCAATTGATACTTTTCCAGTAACATATTTGCTTTCTACCACAAAACATAGCTTTCTGGTAAATACCAGAAAATCAATTTGTCCGTGGGTTTTAGTTTCATCATCCTCTAAATATACATCTCGTAAAATATACATTGGCATATAGCTATTTTTCAACTGAAATGCAATGTTATCTTCTCCTTCGATTCCAAGTTCGGAGTTCCTTATGTTATCTCGAAGAAGTTTCTGGCCTTCTGTATTTAGCTTGTCTTCCAGATCTAAAGCCTTCAACGCTATCAATTGTTCTTTTGCACTACAAGTATTCTTTAAAAAAATCGGTTTGCCTAACTCTTTTGTCATATAGCAGCTCCATAATTATAGTTTCATAGTATCCATCAAAATCAATACTCTTTAATCTTTAATCAGCAGATTGACTACCAGCATTATCTTACCATGATTTCCCATTTTAATCTATAAAAATCGCTTACTTTCATTTCTAATCATACATAAACCAGTTCATTTGCAACAGTCTCATCTACTTGACTGGTCATATTGTTTAAGGTCTGAAGATATTCCATATAATTCTCTGACTGTAAATGCCTATATGGTTTCATACGTTCATTTAACATCTGTTGTTGCAGTTCTAAAGCCTCCTGCTCAACCTCATAGCAGTGTCGGATCACTTCCGAATTGAGTACCAGCTCTGTCCATAATATTGGTTTATGCTCCTTAATGTAATTCATTCGCAACATTCCCCACTTTGACAATCCCAAAGTGGATTCCTCCGATATGATGTTAGGGTAAAAAAGCCCACTCTCTGGTTCTTCTATATAAGTAAGACCATCCTCATCAAAACACTTCAACCCGGATCTTTCATCAACGTAATACGCACGCCTATCTTCCTCTGGTAAATATTTCTCTATCATTACGATACCTCCCAAATTTTATTCTCTTGATATAGGACCAATAATCAGCATCACTCATTCTGCATCTCCCGTTCAAGTTTAATTCCATGTTCCAGGCAATACTGCTTATAGCGTCTTAACTCATCATACACATCGATATGCATAATTACATGGCTCCCCTCTCCATTTACTGTAATAAAAACCGGTTCCTGATCTTTATCAATATCTTTTAAATACTGAGACAAATATGTTCTAAAGTTTGCTGATGAAATAATTACTGTGCCCTTTTTTAGCATATTGCGCTCTCCTTCCAGAGATTAAATCTATCTTACTAAGATTAATATAACACATTTAATCTCTCAAATCAAGCCTAATTCGCACTATAATTAAGTACATAATTAAGATACTGCTGTTGTTCTTTTTTGGCAGGAAGCGGAACATCCCGCTCCCTGCACTCAAAGATAAAGTAATCTGCTTTTTTTATTAGTTTATTCTATTTCTATCAATTAGTTTTATTTAATTGTCAACGTACAAATCGGAATATTTTTCCCGATGAGAAAGGCAGGAATCGAACCTGCCTGAGAGCATTTTCCCCATCAAACCACTTGCTTCCCACCATTTCGACTCACTGAATCCACTGGCCCCGATCATTTACAACACTCTCATCAGGAGTCGTTGTATTTCTGAGCAAGGAACCTGCCGGATTGCTCTGCGTTGTATCTTGGCTAAAGTAGTACCAGGAACCATCAATGTACTGCCAGTTCGTCAGCATTCTTCCCTGGGTCAGATCAAAAGCAGGATTCAGGTAATACATATGGCCATCCATATCGGTGAACCAGCCGGTTACCATATAACCTTGTTCGTCAAACCGGAACCAGGATACACTTGGCTGTCCTTCGGCCGCGTATGGATTGTAGATATAACCCCATTCATTCACGTAAGTACGTTCCGTTGTCGCAAACGTCCATCTTCCATCCTCTGCCTGAGTCCAGGTACCAACTACGGAACCGGTCGGCCCGCCACCTGCTGTAGTTGTGGTTCCTGCGGATTTGGTTCCGGAAGAACTTCCACCACCGCCACCGCCGCCGCCGGAACCGCCGCTGCTGGTGGTTTTTTCAATCGTGCCTTTAAATGATAAGGTCACCGTTGTTGTTCCCACAATGCCATTATCCTTTGTTGTTGCATAAACCATAACCGTCTTAGCCGCTTCATAAGGAGATGTCTTCATCGCGTCCTTAATCCACTGTGCATCCTCAAGTGGTGTAATTGCTCCACCTTGACTGATTGTCAATACATCTGGCTCCGATACGCTCCAGGTCACGCCTCTGTTGTAGGTCTTGTAGGTGTCATTGTCCGCCAAATCCGGATTTACAGTTGCCTGCAATGTCACGGTATCAAAACCAGTTTTTGCTGTTGTCGCTCCTGTTGCACTTCCCTTTTTGGTAAGTGCCAGGTTGTAACTAACGGTACCCGGATTCATAGTAACGCTTTCCGGATGGATAACGGTTTCATCTACCGTTGCAAAGATGATCTTCACATTACAGCTTGCAGTAACAACGCCGTGGGTCTGATCCTCACTTGTGGCCGTGACCGTTGTGGTATATTCCCCTGTACCGTTCAATTTGGCATATTTATCCTCCTTGTGTTTCTGGTTATCCGCATTAATGATATTCTGGATCCATGCCGGATTAGCAATACCCTTGTTGTCAAAACGGACATTGACTGCACATTCTTCTGTGTTGTTCCCGCCTGGAGTCAGGGTGATGATATTCCCATTATCCAGCTCCATCCATGCCACATTCTTAAAAAATGGCTGCTGTGGATTCAAGGTTGCCGATAATACGCTCGCTTCTGAACAGGTGTAAGTCTCGACCGGATTGCTCCGATCACCGGTCAGCTTTCTGGTGACGGTATAGACCATATTGCTCATGTTCAGGTTCAAACCTTCCACCCGGCGGGTGGTGTTGTCCACGATCTGGAATGTCACATTGACTCTGGTATTTCCAACTACGGCGATATTATTGACCGAGGTTGCCGGATTGGTGGTTGCAGTAACAACCGCAACATCCGAATAGACCGTATTATCAAGCGCCTCCAAGTAGGCATTATCCGATTGCTGTTTCACTTTTGTATTAATGATGTTCGTAATAAAGGAAGAACTTAAGCTTGGCATAACATATGCATCCGCCAGGGTATAGCTGCCACCGTTAGTTAATGTAACCAGATCAGTGTTGTCTACTGACCACATCACCGTCTTATCAGCCGCACTTCCCTCACCATTATGCTCTGCATGGATATTGATCGGACCAGGCGTCACCTGGGATACATCACCGATATACCTGGCAATCTGGGTTCCTTCATTGTTATAAACAGCCATTGTGATTGTCGGATTTTTCCGGTCACCATCCCTGGTCTGCACTACTTTCAGGGTCGTTGTCTCCGGGGTCATGGTCAGGGCCGTTGTGACCTTGACGTACTCGACATTAATCTCTGTGCTGCATTCCGGCATATAGAACGTATAGGTTCCGCCAGCTATGTAAGTAGTCTTAACGGTTGACCCGTCCTCATCGGTATAAGTCGGCGGTTTCACCTTGCCGGCCTCGCTGCTGTCATACACCATCTGGTACCGATTGCCATTACTGTTCTTTGCTGCTGTCGTAATATTGATCACATCTCCAGGTGCTACTGCTGACGGACTGTCCTTATCAATCGTCCGGTAGTAGGAGTTTGTGGTCACGGCCATTGCTGTCAGACTTGCCACATCCGTATCATAAGTACCATTGGCATTCCGGGTATCGATCCGGGGAATGGATACCAAATACCCCCGGATCGGTGCACCATAACTGTTAGGTGCAAAATGATCCAGTGCAAAATCACAGTCTTTTGAATAATCCTCTGCGGTAAAACTGTTCTGCAGCTTGCTCACCGTCATGAACTTCACCGCTGCTTCCAGCTCCTCGTAGAAGAAACGGTCTTCCACTTTTGTTTCCGTGCTGCCAGCAACTAAAGTAAAGTTGCGTTCATTATCCGTCCAGTAGCCGATATGGGCTGATGTGGAGAATGTATTATCATTATCAATGTTGCTGCCAAATACTGTCTTCGCCTTAGAAGCACTGTCCGTAAACAGGTAGGCAATGTTGTTGCTTGCATTAGTACCGTAGGTGAAATTGTTCATGCTTTCTCTCGTTCCTACGAAAGTGCCTTCCCGGCTGGCCGTTCCATTATTGGATTTTGAAATGGTGCCGGCAAAACGGGCCAGGATCAAATCACCGCTCTCATACTTTCCGACGATACCGCCGATCGCCGTTGCTCCATTACCGCCAATCGTTCCATCCACATAAGAATTCCATACATTGGACTTATTCATACGTCCAACTATACCACCGATGTATCCTTTCCCTTGAATCCGGCTGGCATCGCCATTATAAGTAAGCACCTTGTTGTCCACAATATTGGCATACTGTACGTTACCGGCGATTCCGCCGACATAGTAACCACTGCCCTGGCTGTTGATCGTCACACCATCGGCAAAACAATTTTCAATTGTAACGGTACCAGATTTCGCCATCTTCTTACCAACTACTTCACCGGCGATTCCACCGGCATCGCCCTGGGCAGAAATATAACCACTTACCGTTACGTTGTGGATGATGGTATCCCCGGAAATGCTTCCGACCAGAATTCCAACATTATCCCCACCGGATACGGTGTCTGCCTCAACCGTCAGGTTCTTAATCGTACCGCCTTCCACAGCACCAAACAAGCCGACATTATTCAGGGTATAGGTACTGTTGGAGATTTTTAAGCCGGTAACCGTATTTCCTGCTCCATCAAAGTTTCCTTTAAACTTGTGACTGACAACTCCAGAAAGCTCTGTCTTTTGCTGATACCAACCGATTGGGTTCCAGCTGCCGTTATTAATGTTGATGTTCCCCAGATCAATATCCTGAGTCAGTTCGAAATAATCCCCTTCAAAGTCATAACCAGCTGCCACCATTTCCGATAATCCCATCAGATCCGATAACTCGCTAAGCTGATATGGGGTAGATGCAGTACCATCTCCGTCCCAAGCAGTATTCCCGTTCCAGTTGTCCCACAAATCACCAACTGAGCTGCTCCTTAACATCACAAGAGACAATCCATTCGCGTACTGTTGCATTGCCTCAAGCACCCGTTCTTCATGTTCGTAATACCATGTCATTAAAACACCGTCGGGTTCCGCATTCATCATTTCAAGAACAAACCAGTCCCACAACTCCGCACATCCAATATGCTCAAAGAACCATGTTGTAAATTCTGCGGTTCCAATCTCCGGCATATATTCGAAAATATCTACCTTGGCATTAGATTCCGTTGCCAGGTCGTTTTCCAAATCGGCATCCACTTCCGGATCTACCACGTTAGAAGAAGAAGCTACCTCCTCTGTCTGTAATAGCAAATTGCTTGATGTTGCAACTTCTACCGCATCAGTATGTTTCTCGGCAGGAGCTGCAGCCGAAACTAAGATATTTTGGGTAATCAATATTGCAATCAACATCGATACTAGCCTACGCTTAATCTTCGGCCTCTTTCCATTTTGTGTTTTAACCATTCCCATTATTGTTCTACCTCCGTTAATTTTGTGGCATAGCAAACGCTGGTCTTACGCCTACCGTGCTTGTTACATTTATCTCATCATCAGCAGTCTCACCTTCGGGTTGAATTGCCTGGGGATGAATGTTACCGTTTACCAGATCAACCACATAAACCTGCTTGGTCTGGCTATACTCCGTGGTCGTTCCCATCGGATTTCTTAACCAATATGCTTTGGCGTATGCTCCATATTGAGTTTCCGGGTTGTCCGAATCGGAGCCGTTAAACCTCCAAAGATAATCTTTATATTTCAATGCTTCATCTACCGACAAAATGAACACGCTGCCTGTCAACTTCTGATTCCCTATATAATGTCCCTGTAGGCCATCATCATTCAGCTGACTAAATCGGTCTGCGGCTGTGCTGCCCATATAGGCATAATCAACTCCGATATTGATTTCCTCCGCACCGGAAAAATTATTCCGGTACTTCTCCAGCCATTTTCGAATATTAGAATATTTATAGTCGTTATAACTTCCGAAGTTCACAATTGGCCCGGCTTGAAATACATAATCAAAAGTTCCATCCAGTTGTTCTTCATAGCTGTAGCCGGATCCTGTATTAGATGGGATAACACTTGTGCACAGGAATAATGCTGCTTGTCGGTGGTTTTCCGTTTGATCCGAGTAGTTCTGATCAATGCATCGGAACATATAAACCTCACCGTCTATCTCCCTGGCCTGCATATCTCCTATCTGCCAATGGATCACGTCCGGAACTTCCTGCCCATCAATTTGACTGCCACAACGATCACAGGTAGTATCTCCATTCAAATCCACATGCCCTACCGGATTGGTGTAGCACTGGGCTTCTTCTTCACATTTGTCACAAATCCAAACTTCCAAACCTCGTCCAAGGCAAGTTGCTTCATTTTCCCTGGTAAGTTCCCATCTATGACTACAGGTGTCTGGATCGTAGACACGCTGCACGGTAAACCGCATTACATAATAGACATCATTTTCAATTGCAATAGCAGCCTCCAAGACCTTGGAATATACCGCCTCATCACCGAAATATGCCGGAATACCGATACCATTTGGCTCAAAGTTCTTTCCTACCACATAAAATACGTGTTCATTGGAATCATCAATTTGAGTGGCAATCGTTTGAATTCGCTGATTATTAGTCGACTGATTAGTAATATAAAATCGGCTATCTGGTATCCGGCTAACTAATTCCCCAGTGATCTCTGATTCACACGCCTTAGCTGTTACAAGATAATCAGCCAATAGATTCCTTTCTTCCTGGTACGGATCATCTTCTGTCGGCACGGAACCAATGTTGACATATTCGATATAGTAAATACAATCTCCGGGACCATATACCGTGATTTCCAGCGGAGGCTCTTCCAGTGATTCCCATATCTCATCATCTTTAGTAATTCGGCTTAAGAAGTTCACCGTAAGTGTTCCACCCTGCACAATCTTCCCAGTTCTGGTTGTTG
>Ga0154002_1000509_pt1 | contig 11619 bp, 4 predicted proteins | sample TSNY086MetaG_FD_102276 | JGI IMG/M metagenome (GOLD analysis project Ga0154002, IMG submission 102276) | Attine ant fungus gardens microbial communities from New York, USA - TSNY086 MetaG | ecosystem: Host-associated > Fungi > Mycelium > Unclassified | place: USA: New York, Robert Cushman Murphy... | reverse complement strand
GAACCAACGTTGCAAATTTAAGCGGTTTGTATTTTTCCTGCCAGAAAGCTATGGAATTATATGAATATGTGTATTTAGAGAGGGAATCCCATATTTATGAGTGGGATACTTATCAAAAGGCAAAAAATGATGTTGATAAAATCATTTATGAGAATGACAGAGAGCAACGAATCCTGCTTGCTGTACAGAGCAATCTTATGGAAGATGTAAAAAGTGAGATCCGTGATGTGAAAGAAGAATGTAAAGACAAATGGTTTACAAAAAACAGAATTATCTTATTATATCAAAGTCTGTTACTTGTCGTGATGAACTCATTTAAGCAGCTTGATATAAGTGAAGAAGAACTTTTTAAAAAAAATCAGGAAGTAGTTTCCGGTCTTTACCAATGTGTTAATGTCTCCGAAATGGAAGAAAAGATGCTGGATTTTTTTACACTGGCCTTAAAAATCATGAACCGGAACCGGGTAAATTATGGAGAGCGGCAGGCAGCAATGGCTTTGGAGTATATTGACCGGCATTATTCTGACTGCGACCTGACCTTGCAGGTAATGTGTGGGAAACTGGCGATCAGCGTAAGTTACTTCAGTGCCGCATTTAAAGATTATACGGGCATGACTTTTATAGAAGTCTTAACAAAGAAGAGAATAGAAATTGCCATGGAAATGCTGGAAAAGACATCTATGAAAATATATGAAATTGCGGAAAAGTGCGGATATTATGATGCGAATTATTTCAGCGCTATCTTCAAGAAGGCCGTAGGGAAAACACCAAGAGAATATTTGTATTCAATGAAAAAACAGGAAGGGACCAATGAAAAAGAAGATTCATTTTAAAAGCATCCGAACAAAGATGATCCTGTATTTTTCCAGTTTGGTGTTGCTGACAATTACAATTTTTATGTTTTTTTCCATTAATTATACAAAAGATAATTTAATGGAAAACTCTGCGGAGAACAGCAGGCAGTTAATCGAACAGGTCAATTTGAATATAGAAAATTATATTGACTACATGGAAAATATCTCCCAGGTGATTATCAGCAGCAGTAATGTTAAAAATTATTTGTTTCATTCAGGTAACGGAGGATTAGATTCAAAGCTGGAAGAATACTTTCAGGTAGTTCTTAAGGCAAGGAAAGATATTTATAATATTGCGTTGTATGGAGACAATGGAAGATATTTTATTAATGATGGAAAAGCCAAACGTAATCCATATGCCCGGCTGGAGAAAAGGGAATGGTATCAGGAAGCAAAAGCGGTCGGAAGTGATATTGTGATTTCTTCTTCTCATGTCCAGAATATGGTGGATGGGGATTATAAATGGGTCGTTACCTTTAGCAGAGGGGTCGTGAATCCGCAAACAATGAAGGTGGAAGGACTTTTGATGATCGACTTGAATTACGATGTGATCAATGACCTGTGTGGGGCAATCAGCCTTGGAAAGAAAGGCTATGTTTATATTCTGGATCAAAAGGGGGAAATCGTGTATCATCCGCAGCAGCAATTGATATTAAGCGGTGTGAAAAAGGAGCCCTTGGAAGAAATTATAAACAGTGAGAAAAGTACTTCTTATATAGACGAGAATGGAGAAGAAAAGATTTATACACCATTTCAATCAGTAAAAACAGGCTGGACAATTGTAGGTGTTGTCTATACTTCAGAACTTGTAAAGAATGAGAAGACCGTACAGTATATGTATATTGGACTTGGCAGTGTTTTGACTGCATTGGCCATATTACTGGCATTCCTCATGTCAAATGGAATCACCAGGCCGCTCAAGCAGCTGAAAGCAGCTATGAAAGAAGTGCAGGAAGGAAAGTTTGAGCCTGTATATGCTGCGGTAAAAGGCGATAATGAAATTGCCAGCCTGAATCGCTCATTTAATCGTATGACAGAGCATATTGATGAATTGATGAAAAAGAATACCACGGAGCAGGCAGAAAAACGCAAAAGTGAGATGAAAGCATTGCAGTCCCAGATTAACCCGCATTTTTTATATAATACACTGGATTCGATTATCTGGATGATCGAAACAGGTGATCAGGAGGAGGCAATATTGATGACATCAGCCCTTGCCGGGTTCTTCAGGCAGGCAATTGGGAAATCGGATGATTTTGTGACCATATGGGAAGAGCTGGAATATACGAAGAACTATTTGATCATTCAACACATGAGATATAAAGATAAGATTGATTTCAATATTATGGTAAATCAGGATATAATGGAATGCATGATCATTAAACTGGTGCTGCAGCCGCTGGTGGAAAATGCATTATATCACGGATTGAAATATAAAGAGGGTAAGGGGACCATAAGGATTACCGGGTACCAACAGAGGAGTAATATTGTAATAAAAGTAATGGATGACGGTATAGGAATGGATCAGGAAACTTTGAAGAGTATATTCCATAAGAAAAGCAGGGTTGGCGGTAGGTATAATGGAGTCGGCATGGTAAACATTCAGGAAAGAATGGTGCTTTATTATGGGGAAGGTTTTGGGCTTTTCGTGGAAAGTGAAGTGGGAATAGGAACTACAGTTACGGTTACATTGCCTTACCGGCTATCGGAGGAAATAAATGAAGATAAATAAAAATGGAATTATAATATCCTTACTGATGCTTTCGGTCTTTTTTCTGATTGCAGCTTTGATTCTGTCGGATGAATTTAAAACGGATAAGAATGCAAAAGTTATATTAATACCAAAAGTTTATGATGAATCAAACGATTTTTGGATGTCTTTGATATCCGGCGCGAAAAGTGCTGCAAAAGAATTCCAGGTGGAACTGACGATTTTGGCGCCGGATGTGGAAAATGATTACGAGAAGCAGAAAGAATATATTTATGAAGCCATCAGGCAAAAGCCGGATGTAATTGCATTAACGCCGATCATGTATTCTGAAATGACAGAAGAAGCAAAGAAAGTAAAAGAAGCAGGAATCAAATTGATTTTGATAGATTCCAAAATAGATGAAGAAATAGAAGAAAGCTATATTGGGACCAATAATATAGAGGCCGGTATTCAGTTAGGAACAAAAATGCTGGAGTATGTTAAAAAAGATACTAAAATTGCTATCGTTTCTCACGTAAAAGAAGCTTCCACTGCCATAGAGCGTGAAAAAGGTGTCAGAGAGGGGCTGGGTAAGGAAGAAGGCAGAATACAGACTGTTCTATACAGCAATTCTGATTATGATCAGGCATACATATTAACGAAACAGTTAATGCAGGAACATCCGGATATTGACCTGATTGTAGGGCTCAATCTTTATTCTACGGTTGGGGTCGCCAGAGCCATCAATGAAATGAAGCTAGGACGCAAAGTAAATATTGTGGGATTTGATAACGATATAGAAGGGATCCGGTATCTGGAATCCGGGGTGATTAATGCATTGATCGTACAGAAGCCTTTTAATATGGGATATTTTGGGATTCAGAAAGCGGCAGAAGCAGCGGCAGGAAATGCTGTGGAGAGAACAATTTATTCGGAAACAGAGATTATTACGGTAGATAATATCTATATCAGTGAAAACCAGAAGTTATTGTTTCCATTTTAAAAATGCATAAAAGAATAAAAAAGTAAAGGAATGTTTTATATAAAAACAGGAGATTGAGAAGGATATTTTGCTGGAAAGTAAAATATCCTTCTTTTTTTGGAATATATTCTATATTAAAAAATATTTCAAAATAATACAATAAAATCATAGTGCAAAACTGCTCACTCTAATGGAATAAGGGAATGAAAAGTACGGTAGGGAGGAGGGCTGACCAACTGATTTAGTTTAGGCAAGATCATATGGAACGATGAATTAGATTAAAGGAGGATATTATGAGTAAGAAAATGTTTATTATGAAACATAAGCGATTTTTAAAAAGGGCGTGTGCATTTGCCATATCAATAATGCTTATTATCCCTAATTTGACAAATGTATTAAGGGTAGAGGGTAGGACAGATACTAGACAGGAGATTTATTATAGTGAGGATTTTGAAACGGGGTATACTGCTGGTGATCCGGTTTCATGGACGCCAAGAAATCCGGGTAATGTATCTACAACACTGACAATTGATACAATAGAGAATGTGCTGAAGCTGTTCCAGCCATCAACGGTGGGAAGCAGCCAATGGTTTACAAAAGTATTTCATGATGAAGGCCTGCAGGGAAAATATGAAGTATCTTTTAGAATAAAGGCTTCATCTGCGGCAAATACATTTTTATTTTTAACAGATGCGGCAAACAGTAAAACAATCGCACAATTATGTATCCGGGATAATTCCTATTTTTGCCTGGATACGGGAGATGGCTATCCCTGGAATCATAAATTGACTGAAAATGCTTCATTTGAAGCAAATACATGGTATAATGTGAAATTTATAGTAGATACAAACAAACAGTCTTTTGATGTAACAGTGGGTGATGGAGAGACATATGCCTATCCATTCAGAGAAAGCGCAGAAAATATCGGTGCGATACGCGTAGGTTGTGGAGGTACAACAACAGACACGGCATATTTTGATGATTTTGTAGTACAGGATTGTATTGAAAATAATGGAGAAGAACCAGCGAAAGAATTGATTACGATATATGACCAGGACTTTGAAAATGCATCAACGGATGATTGGATAAATCCCTCCAATTCCTCCGGCACAATATCAGTTGTTGATATGCATACAGTAGCAGGTGTATCAGAATCAGATGCTTCAAAGGCTTTATTGGTTAGTAAAACACAGGCAGGCACCGGTTCCTATCTGGTAAATCATGATTTTGACAAGAGTCTGGATGCCGGTATTGTTACCGCCCAGGTTAAGATGATGAGTGATAGTACTGATGCTGTATCCTATTTCCTATTAACAGATTCCAGTAATAATGTAGTTGCTCAATTTGGTTTTTATGATTCCAGAGGTATCGCTTATCAGATTGGAAGTGAAGTTATATCATGTAAAGAGTATGAGGCTTATAAATGGTATACCTTTAAATTAGTATTTGATACGGAACAGAAAATCTATAAATTCTATGTAAATAATGAATTAATAGCGGATAATGTGGTGTATACAAATAATGTAAATATCAGTCGTTTAAGATTAGGTATGTATAATTACTCAACAGGGAATGTATATTATGATGACATTGAAGTGATGCAGGATACGTTAGACAGGGTTTATACGACAGCAGTTTCACCTGTTACTACTTTAAAAGGTGTTGCCCCAGTACTTCCGGTCAAGGTTACAGCTGTAGATTCCTATGGATTTTCAAAGGAGTTCAGTGTAGTATGGGATGAGGTATCTGAATCTGATTATGCACGGGCAGGCAAATTTGATGTAAACGGTACATTAGAGGATGGAACGAATGTTTCTGTAAACGTGGTCGTAAAGATAGATTCAACAGAGATTGTATATAATGAAGATTTTGAAAATAACAGCACAGCGTTGGATGACTGGTTGGGAAGTAACAGTTCTGTAAGTACTGATATAGTAGAATATGGCACTGCAAACAAAGCAGCAAAGATAGGCAAAACTACGTCTAATTATAATACAGTACTTACAAATACATTAGCTGAAGATTTAGGAAGTACCTATGCCAGAGTTGAGATAAGCGGGAAGATATTAGTTGATAATAAATCATCGAATGCATATTTTGCAGTTTCTGACAACAGTGGAAATAACCTGGCCAGAGTTGAATTATATAGTAATGAAGGTACTGTCTGTGTCAGAAATTATGGAGGCACAAACTCTTTAGGCTACTATGGATTTGATGGGTATGCGGCTAATACCTGGTATAATGTGAGATTTGTTTTTTATCCGGCACAAGGAAGATATCATGTATATGTAAATGATAAAGCTGTTATGTCAAATATAGCATATTATAAAGTAAATGGTGTAATTAGAAAAGTACAGATTGGATTTACAAACACGAATACAGGAAACGTATATTTCGATGACATTGAAGTAAAGACAGATATGGTATCACCGGAATATGAAGTACCGTCCGTTCATGTTACGACGAAAGCTGGTGTTAAACCGGTATTATCTGACTTAATAAATGCTACATTTGAAGATCGGTTTGTAGATTCCTGGAGTGTTGAATGGAATGAAATGGATGCTGCAGATTATAGCCAGGCAGGAACTTTTACTGTAGATGGTGTAGCTTCAAGCTTCCGTTCAAATGAAACCTATCATTTAACTGCAACGGTAACAGTAAGGGGAAATAGTAACATAGCATACTATGTTGATCCGAAGAACGGTGCTGACAATAACGACGGTACATCTGAGTTAATTGCTTTTAAGAGTTTGGAAAAAGCAAAAGAAGCGGTTTCGCTTGTGAACCAAAATATGACAGGGGATATTAATGTTTATCTGATGGATGGAATCTATCAAATGACTGATGCATTGGTATTTAATTCAAATGACTCGGGAAGTAATGGATTCTATGTACATTGGCAGGCAGCCGAAGGGGTAAAACCTGTATTTAGCGGCGGCAAGGAAATTACAGGGTGGACAAAGGCAGAGGGACAGAATTATTATGTGGCATCAGTACCTGAGTCAGAAGGATATTTAGATTCCTTCAGGCAACTTTATGTTGACGGTGAAAGAGCCTCAAGGGCCAGCAGCGGCTGGATTGTTCCTACTTCATTCGTAACTGCAGATACAACATATACAGGGCTTAAATTCAACTCGTCAGATCTGAAAGATAATTATACAAATGTTGATGATATGATATTAGCCCATGTTGCATCTTTTAAATATGATGAATGGCATATAAGTGATATTGAGAAAAATGAAACTTCTACTACCATATCATGCGCAAGAGAAGGTGACGGATTATTCTCCTGGAGAGCAAATACGCTTTATTGTACCACTTCTAATAATTACATGATTGTAAATGCGTTCGAAGAATTAGACAATGAAGGTGAATGGTATTTAGACAGAGGCAAGGATTTAATATATTATTACCCATATCAAGGGCAGAATATGGAAACGGTATCTGCTTATGCAACTGTAATGGAAAGTGACCAGTTAATTCAGTTTGAAGGAACAACATCAAATCCGGTATCTAATATTATATTAGATGGTATTGCATTGGAGTACAGTAATTGGTTATATCCGGCACAATATTCTATTGGGGGTTCACAGGCAGAGGCGTTATGGAGTGAATATGGAAGTGTAAAAGATATTTCTTATGGGTATCAGATTCCAGGTGCAATCAGATTGAATCATACAAAGGACATACAAATCCTGAATAATACACTTTACCATATGGCTGGCTGCGGCATCCAGGTATATAATGATACTTCGGATACTTTAATAGAAGGCAATGCTACCTATGATACAACAGGAGCAGGTATAGCAGTAGGAAGATTCTGTGGTTCATACTTAAATGATGACAGACAGGAAAAAGAAACGGATAAGTTTACCGGCAATAATCTGGAAGGAAGGGTAAAGGATACCCTTGTTAGAAATAACATAGTAACCGATACCGGACGTGACTTCTTACAGGCTACGGGCATCAGCCTTATGGCAGCACTGCGCACGACTGTTGTCAATAATACAGTTGAGAATGCAGCATATATGGGTATCCACACAAGGCTGGAAGTTGCAGGATATTACCTTACACGTAATAGTACAGCAAGAACCTATTATGGCAACCCAACAGATACCAATCTGGATGTAGGCCAAAATATTATTGCATATAATCATGTAAAGGAATCTAACTGGGCACATAAATATGGTCTGAATGATAATGCATCTATATATAATTTCGGTCCGTCAAACGGAACAATTATTTATCGCAATTATATTGAACCCAGTAATACTGACTGGGGCATGTACAATGACGACAACAGTATTAATGTTATATGGCAGGAAAATGTATTAAGCGGAAAGAATTTATACATATCTAACAGATGTGTAGATAAAAATACGATTTATTTAAAAAATAATTATGGTATTGGAACAGTTGTGGATAACTTCTGTATTAACAGCGGAAACACAACAGCAACAACGGCAGCAGCTCAAAATGTAATAAAGAATAGCGGATTGTCAACAAATTATACGGATATCCGGAACAAGCTGCGGGACACATCGAGTTACCATGAGATATATGCCAATTATGATAATTTGAAGATATCAGGTGGAAAGATAACAAATGGAAATTTATATAGTGTCAATATTATAGAAGCAGTGGGCAGTAATACCCAGACAGCAAATACGGAAAAAAATGTATTTGATGGGTACCTTAGCACATATTGGGGAAGCGGCACTAATTTCCCGGAAACATTAGTATTAACATTGGAAAAAGAAACAGAAGTCGATAATATAGAAATTTATTGGTATGATCCAAGTGGACGATATTATCAATATAAGTTATATGTAAGTATAACAGGTACAGATGCCACGGACTGGATATTGGCAAAAGATGGTACAAATAATACAACAAAAGGCTTTACCAGGGATTATCTTGAGGGTATTTTTGCTAAATACATTAAGGTTGAGATTACCTATAGCAGCCTTAATTCAGCAGCGATACGCGAAATAGTGGTGAACAGGACAATACCTGAGCCAACAGAGTTAACTTTAGATAAGACACAAGTAAGCACTTTTGTCGGCAGGGTGATAACATTAAAGGCATCTGTAATACCAACGGATGCAGTGCAGGATGTCACATGGAAATCTTCAAATGACAAGGTGGCGACTGTAGCAGACGGAGAAGTTACAATGGTTGGTGCCGGTAAGGCAGCGATTACAGCAACTACTATAAACGGAATATCTAAATCCTGTATATTCACAGTTTATAATGAAGATACGGAGGTTAAGGTTTCATCCGTTTCCCTAAATAAAAAAACAGAAAACTTAATAGCAGGAGACAGTATAAAATTAACAGCAACAGTGGCACCTTCAAATGCAACAAATAAGGATGTGACATGGCAATCATCTAATGTAAAAGCTGCAACAGTAGATGTATATGGAAAAGTTACGGCAAAAGGTGCAGGAACAGCTGCCATAACGGTTACCACAAAAGATGGTTCCAAAACAGCTTCATGCAAAATAACAGTATATGATAAGGCGAAAAGTATCAGTGTGAGGGCAAAAGGATATCAGGTAAGTAATATAACACTGTTAAAAGGTAAAAAGGTTACTCTGGAATCAGCAGTATCACCAGGCACTGCGATGGAAGGCATCACCTATACTTCAGAGAATAAGAAAGTTGCAACGGTGACACAAAAAGGTGTTGTAAGGGCAAAGCAAAAAGGGATGGCTAAGATTGTAATCAAATCAAAAGACGGTAAGGTAACAAAAATAATTACAATAAGAGTCGTGAATAAGAAAATTGCAAATAAGAAGTTACAATTAAAGAAGTCCAAGGCAACACTTAAAAAGAAAGGTGCAGTGGTACAGATTACGGCAAAGTCACTTACCGGTAAAACAACAGATAAGATTACATACAGAGTAATAAAAGGTGCAAAATATGTAGCGGTCGATAAATATGGTGAAGTAACTGCAAAAATCAAGCCTGCTTCAAAAAAGAAAACCGCAGTTATAAGAGTTAAATGTGGAAAAGTAAGTAAAAATTTTACAATTACATTAAAGAAATGATTCGACTACAGAGGAAACATCTTCCGTGCCTTTAAAGTAAAATATTCTTCTTTTTATGTAAGATTTTCTCTATTAAAGAATGCGTTGAAATAATATACTAAAGCCACATAGAGCAAGACGGTTCACTCTAAAATAAAGACGGAAACGGAGGGTGAAATTGTGAGTGAAGTAATATTAAGAATGAAGGGCGGATGATGACAGCCGCGGTCTTTGCGTAGTTGTTGACCATGGTATGTGAGACGTCGATGTTATGGATCTCCTTTAAAGCCTGTACGGTCTGGCGCAGGGAAAGTTTCAAATTTACCCGATAGGTCAGGCAGAGCCCCATGATATAGGCATTATTCTTCTTGTATTTGAAAGAGGTCGCCCACTTTGGCAGCTGGTTTAAGACCATGTCAAAAAAATTGACGGAGAACTCCCGGTAAAGATAGTGGAGCTTGTATTTCCAGTGATCGGACGGAGGAAGGTCTTGAGGAAGCTTTTTCAGGTTCCTCTTGTAGTAGGGACAGTTGTCATTGATGCATTTGTGGACGCGGAAGTGCTTCCGATCCTTGACAGGCTGGAGCGCATGCCCACAGTAAGGGCACTGGAGTTTCAAAGAGGATGTCACTTTTTCACCGTTGACAAAGGTCTGTTGGCAGATCTTACATTTGAACTGCCCACGTCCGCCGCTGTTATCGTAGATATACTCATGTGGGGCACCGCAGAGCGGGCAGATGGTTTCTGCGGGGACATTATGGGGCTTGCCCTTCTGGGGCTTGACCGGTTTGACCGGTTTGCCATATCGGAGCCGGTAGTATTCGTTCCAGAGCTGCCAGTCCTGTTTGAAGAATGGTTTGATGATGGGCAGTTTATCGGTGAGGAACTTTTGGTATTTAGGGCTGTGGAGCTCGTCATGTGCCCATTGTTTGAGCGGGATGTATCTGCAGATAAAAAGAATGAGCCAGCAGATTTGTTGGTGCTGGTATTGAATGATGTTAAGTAAACAGGTTATAATATCCATAAGCAATGAAGTCCTTTCGTGTTTGTGTATATTGGAGCCTATCACTTACAGTATTCACAGAAAAAAGGGGGTCATTGCTTTTTTTGTTAAAAAAGTGGTGAAAACCTTGAAAATATAAGGTTTTAAATAAAAAATAGGTAGGTATACTTTACACTACCACCAAATAAGCGGAGGAATGAATATGAAAAAAAGAGTTTTATCATCACTTATGGCGATCACATTAACCATAAGTACAGTCTTATCAATCCCTATTTTTGCAAATGCTGCTGCTCGAGTGTTTTTTGAAGATGATTTTCAAACAGATTATGTAGATGGTGTATTACTCGGTGATGCTATCGAAGACATTGAAAATCCCCCAGCCGACGGATGGTTCAAAAAAAATGGTACCGACACCCAATTATTTGTTACTGCAGAACCCGGAAATGCCGGAAATAAGGTACTTAAGATTGAACAACTGGAGGGTGTTGATACCAGCTCACAAAAATTTACCCGATTATTCAAATATAATGGGGAAGATAATATTAGTCAAAACCTAATCGTTGAAGTGGATATCAGATGTGATACATATGGACAATATTTTTATGTGCTCGGTGGCGGTAATTTGGCGCAAGTTAATTTTAGTAATTATAGTGATACCGATGTAAGTCTGCGAGATTATCCAAATCCTATGATATTTGCAGAGTTAAATAGCAATACAGACGATAGAGTGATGCTAATGACAGGTTATGAGCTTAACAGATGGTATCATATCAAATTTACAATTGATTTGGAAGAACATAAATATACAGTACAGATAGATGATAATGACGTATCTGAAAGGATTAATACCAGCTCAAGCGCATCGGCAATTGAGGGCTTTGCCATCGGATGCCCGAAAGCATATCCCGGCGCAGTATACTATGACAACATTAAAATGACATCTATTCCGGATGAGGGCATTACATTGGATAAAAATGCTGTAACACTGGCAGCGAAAGAAACCACTTTATTAAATGCAATCTTTACACCTTCTGTCGCTTCTGACAAAACAATTACAT
>Ga0154002_1000508_pt1 | contig 11621 bp, 7 predicted proteins | sample TSNY086MetaG_FD_102276 | JGI IMG/M metagenome (GOLD analysis project Ga0154002, IMG submission 102276) | Attine ant fungus gardens microbial communities from New York, USA - TSNY086 MetaG | ecosystem: Host-associated > Fungi > Mycelium > Unclassified | place: USA: New York, Robert Cushman Murphy... | reverse complement strand
GGCATTAACGGGCAGATTACGAATAGTGGGGTGTCCCATTTTGATCAGGTAGAGGCCCGGGTGTTTGAGAAGCGGTATATGGGCAGCCGGTGTGTTTGCGATGATGGGTTACAGCTAACGGTTATGACAGCCTGCCAGGAGAAGCGGACGGATCCGGAACCAGTGTTTTTTTTGAAGCGGCGTAGTGTTTATGGGTGTTATCGATACCATTTAAAGGCCGGGCAGACACTCTCTCTGACCAGAGCCAGCTGGATAGAGGACCAGGATATCGAAACACCCGAAGGAGAGCGGGATTCCGAATGGAAGCGGATGACAGCCTCTTTGCAGGGATTATTGGAAAAGGGCTACGAAGGTGCCCTCAGGAAACATCGGCAGGCATGGGGGCAGCTTTGGGAGCGGATGCAGATCCGGATGGAAGGAGCCACTCCGGAAGAGGAGGCATGCCTGGCTTTTGCTCAGTACCACCTCATGGGTATGACGCCGGCACATACCAATCAGGTTGGCATTGGTTCGAAAGGCTTGACCGGAGAGGGTTACATGGGACACTCTTTTTGGGATACGGAGATTTTTATCCTGCCATTTCTGACCTATACCTTCCCGGAGATGAGCAGAAGCCTGCTGGAATACCGGTGGCATAGCCTGGCCGGCGCCAGGAAGAAAGCCCGGGACTACGGCTGCGAAGGAGCCATGTATCCCTGGGAAGCGGCCAGGTCGGGAGCAGAGGAAACCCCTCTGTATGCAGCTCTTAACATCCACACCGGTAAGGCGGAGAAGGTCTGGTCCGGCATCAAGGAGCATCATGTGACGGCGGATATTATTTATGGTCTGTGGGAGTATTATCAGGTAACCGGTGATGAAGAATTCATGGAGCGGTGCGGCTATGAAATGTTGATCGAGACAGCCATGTTCTGGGTCTCTCGCGCAGTCTTCGTCCCGGAGCAAGACCGCTATGAGATCCGGGATGTAATCGGCCCGGATGAGTATACGGAACATGTGAATAATAATGCCTATACCAACTATATGGCAGGCCGGAATGTCCGCCTGGCCTATGAAGCTTTGGAACGGCTGCAGACGGAAAAGCCTGCCATTTACAGGCGGCTGGCGGAACACTACCAGTGGAGCTGCCGGAAACCCAGGTGGCAGCATTTTCTGACGAAGCTCTATCTGCCGCCGGCCGGCGCAGATGGAATTGTCCCACAGGACGACAGCTTCCTGTCAAAGCCGCTGCTTCCCAATATCCGGAAGTACCAAGAGTCCGGCCGGAAGCAGGCGGTCCTGCTGGATTACAGCCGGGAAGAGGTCGTCGGTCATCAGGTGTTAAAGCAAGCAGATGTGGTGATGCTGATGAATCTTTTACCGGAGCTGTTCCCTGCAGAAATCATTCGGAAAAACGTTCGCTTTTATGAAGCGCGGACCATCCATGACTCCTCTCTCAGCTACTGTGCTCATGCCGTGGCTTGTGCCAGGGAAGGGGACCAGGCGCCGGCCGGTCAGTTCTATGAGAAGGCGAGAGAGATCGATCTAAATGAGAAATCCAAGGATTCCGCCGACGGCGTTCATGCGGCTTCTCTGGGTGGGATCTGGAGCTGCCTGGTGCAGGGTTTTGCGGGATTGTACCGGGGGGAAGAAGGCCTGAACGTGAAGCCTCATTTACCGGCTCATTGGAAGCGGATGGAGTTCTCCCTTTGGTACCGGGGTGAGCGGATGCAGGCGAAGATTACACAAGAAGGGGCAGAAATTGTCCCATGGAAATAGAGAAGGAGTACGGTCGAATGAAAGGCGTTATTTTTGATCTGGACGGTGTGATTGTAGATACGGCCAAATACCACTATCTGGCATGGAAGGAACTGGCGGAGGAACTGGGCTTTTCCTTTGACCAGGAGCAAAATGAGCGGCTAAAAGGCGTCAGCCGGATGGCTTCCTTGGAGATCATCCTGGAACTGGGCGGGTTTACCGGCATGAGCCAGGTGGAAAAAGAAGCCTTGGCTGACCGTAAGAACCACCGTTATGTGGAGCTGGCGGCGACGTTGACGGAAGCGGATATCTTGCCGGGGATATCCTTATTTCTGCGGCAGCTGAAGCAGGAAGACTATCGAATTGCGCTTGGCTCCGCCAGTAAAAGCGGCGGGATCATTCTGGAACGGCTGGGACTGACACCGTATTTCGATGCGGTGGTAGACGGACAGACGGTGCAGAAGGCAAAACCCGATCCGGAGGTTTTCCTGACAGCGGCCCGGCTGCTGGAGCTTCCGGCTTCTGGCTGCATTGTGATTGAGGACTCCCAGGCAGGTCTCACAGCGGCAAAAGCCGGCGGCATGAAGACAATTGGGATCGGGAGTCCAGAGCATTTGACCCAGGCAGATCTGCTGCTGGCAGACACCTCCCACCTGCCGGATTCAGAATACCGAAGCCTGCTTAAATAACAAGAAAAAGCAAAGGGGGTTCCCATGTACACCTATTTTTTAACCGATGTGACGGCACAGATGATTGCGGATAATATTATGCAGAGTATCCCCTACAATATCAATATTATGAACAATGACGGCATTATCATTGCCAGCGGCGATAAGGCTCGGATTGGTGACACCCACAGGGGGGCTTTGAAGGCGCTGGAAATGCGCCGGCCTTATGTGGTGTACGAGGATACGGCTACGGAGCGCCGTGGGATTAATCTGCCGATCGACTATAACCAGGAACTGGTGGGAGTGATCGGTATCAGCGGCGAAGTGGACAAGGTTATGCCGATCGGACAGATTGTAGTGTCCACGGCCCGCTTGATGATCGAGAACCAGATTTATAATGACATGTCTGCCATTAAGGAAAGCCGGCTGAAGGATGTTCTGTACGAATGGAGCCAGCGCAGCCGGGATCAGTACGGCGGTAAGTTCCTGGAGCAGGCGCAGTACTTTGGCATTGATGTTAATCTGCCGCGGACGGCAGTCATTATCACCAGTAAACGTATCCGCTACAGTGTTATGGATAATCTGAAGCGCTTTCTGGAGGAGGATGAATATATTATCCGCCAGGGAATGGAAGAAATGACGGTGCTCTTTCAAAGTGATAAGGGACTGGAGCGGCGCCTGGAGAAGGTATTGGCCATGAGCCAGGATCTGGTAGGCTGCTATATCGGTGAGTCCAGTACGGATGCCAGGAGAACCTGTCTCAGTGCCAGAGAGGCCTATGACATGGCCAGAACACTGGGGATTCGCCGAAAAATAGTGCACTTTAAAGAGCTTTCTCTGGAGTGCCTGCTTAGCAATCTGGAGGTTAACCGGGAATTAGAAGAAATTATGAGGTGTCTGTCCGCCGGTGACAGCGATGGTGCTCTATCGGAGACAATCTTCGCGTATGTCATACACACAAACAGTATTCCGGAGATTTGCGAGCAGCTGTATATCCATCGGAACACCCTAAACTATCGCTTGGGTAAAATTGAAGAGATCACCGGCTATAATCCACGGCGCGCCAGAGATCTGATGCTGCTGTATTTATCCGCGATTTTGCAAAAGAAGAAGTAGAAAAACCAAAGATTGTCTCACGTTTTGTGCAAATGACCAATTGGCAAATTAGATGTTAGGCGTTGAAACATTGAATCCAAAGCAGGAAAATGTTACACTGGGATCACTAATAAAAGGAAAAGGAGATTATCATGAAAAAGAAATTGATTGCTGCGATGATGTCACTCAGTATGGTAGCTGCTCTGGCTGGTTGTGGTTCCAGTAACAATGAGACTACGACGGCTGCCACTACAGCGGCTACAACTGCTGCGGAGACGACGGCTGCCGACACTACGGCTGCGGAGACGACCCCGGCTTCCACAGAGCTGAAGCTTACTTACAGCGGTACCCCTGAAGTTCATGAGAAAGAATATCTGGTGAACGAGTATTTCAAGGCATTTGAAGAAGAATATGGTGTAAAAGTAACGGTTGACTTTGTATCCCAGGCAGACGCGATTAAGAAGATTCAGTCCGAGCAGGATACCGGCAATATCGTATCCGATATTCTGTATGTTGATACAGCGAACATGGCTCCCTATGTAAACGGCGGCTGGATGGAAGACATTTCTGCAATTGTGGATGCTACCGGATCCACCTATACGGACATGTATGATGCCATCACGAATGATGGCACTGCCAGATACTTTGTTCCGAACTCCTTCGACGTGTATATCACCATTGCCAACAAAAAGGCTCTGGATTATCTGCCGGAGGGTCTGACAGAGGACGATGTGGTAGCAGGCATTACCTGGGAACAGTACGCACAGTGGGCGGTTAACATTGCAGAGGGCGAAGGCGAAGGTAAGACGATGATGCCTGCCAGCATGGAAGGTTCTCAGCTGCTGTACCCGATGGCCGGTATGTCCCTGGCTTATGGCGGCGGATTCCCGGAATTCACTTCCGAGGGCTTTAAGTCTGCATTAGGACTGATCGCTCAGATGGCCGAAGGCAATGCATTCTATGCGGAGCAGGATCAGTATACGGCGGTAACCGAACCTCTGAACAGCGGTGATGTATGGCTGGCATTCTCTCATATGGCTCCGGCCGGAACCAGCTACAATGCTGCTCCGAACAGCTATGTAATCGGCGCAGCTCCGAAGGGAAGCGAAGGCGCAGGCTCCACCTCCGGCGCATGGTGCTATGGTATTCAAAAGGGCGCTCCTAACCAGGACTTGGCAGAGAAGTTCATCGAGTATATTGCGCGTCCGGAAGTAAACTATGACTTCTGCTCCAACTACGGCGGCGCGCTGAGCCCGATTGCCGAGGTTATGGATCAGCTGGATTCGGAAGATGCTGTTATGCGTGCTGGTCTGGAAATGCTGGCGGATACGACCATCAGTGGCGTTCCTTCCACGGAGTATTCCGACTGGAATGCAGTTAAGCTGCTGTACGGTAAGGTCTTTAATGAAGTGCTGGATACCAAGGAAGTACCAACCGATGACTATCTGGCAGGCATTCAGACCGACCTGGAAGCTTTAAAACTGGCCGAATAACCCTGTATCACATAACAAACCGAATGTTTGAATCTTTGAGGGTGTTGCAATGCGACACCCTCAAATAATCAATGGAGGGCTTTCCATGAGCAAAGCACCAGGAAATATTGTTTCTGCCGAAGTAACTCCGCATAAATCCTCCTTCAAAAAATATATTCCTTTTCTGCTGCTGGCACCGGTGTTTGTGTACTATGCAGTCTTCTGGTTATGGCCGGTGCTCTCCGGCGTCAAGGAGGTTTTTACCGACTTAAACGGCAACTTTACCCTAACGGGAAATTTTGAATTAATGGCGGAATCCGACCTGTTCGGAGAGGCGGTGTTTAACACGGCCGCTTTCGCCGTAGTCTCTGTAATTCTGCAATACCTGATTGCTCTGGTATTGGCGGTACTGTTGTCCCGCAAATTTAAAGGGGCCAAACTTATGATGTTTGTCGCGATGATTCCGATGGCGATTACCCCGACTGCTACGGCAATTCTCTGGAAAACAGGTCTGGTCCGTGATGGCTGGATCAATACGATCTTGATGAATCTGAATCTTATTGAAAGTCCCCTTGTCTTTATGGATGCCTCCGGCTTTAACGCAGTTCTGATGATTATCATGATTGATACCTGGACGGTAACTCCTTCCGTAATGATCATTCTGGTGGCAGGTCTGCAGGGTATGCAGCGGGAGCTGAAGGAAGCGGCTTATACCTTTGGCGCTAATAAGTGGCAGATATTTAAAGACATTACCCTTCCGATATTGAAACCATCCATCACCACTTCGATCATTATGCGCTTGATTGCGGCCATTCAGGTCTGGGCAATCGCGGTAATGGTAATGGGTTACAGCAAGGTGCCGTTCCTGGTAGAGCGCGTGGCCTTCTATGTGGATGTGGTTCCCGGAGTGGATACCAGCTCCAAGCTGGCATTTACGTACTCCTTCCTGACCACGGTAGTGGTATTGCTTGCTACGGTACTTTACCTGCGGGTATCCCGCCAGGGAGATAAGCGGGGAGGTGAGAAGACATGATGGATCGGTTGAGTATTGTACAGAAAACGGTCGTCAGCATTTTCCTTGCAGGAATGATGCTCCTCGTAGTGGTTCCGCTATTGTTCTTCTCAACAGTAGCCTTCTCCAATGCGACAGAGATGTCGGAATTTCCGAAGAATCTGTTCCCGTTCTTCAATGTGACGGTATTGGTAGAAGCCGCGGATGACGGGCAGTATGAAATCTTCTACGACAGCGGCGAGGGGTATGAATCCATCATTACCACCGGTAAAGCCGATAAGCTGGAGAAGCATTTCCGCAGACAGTACTCCGTAACGGTCAGCGGCGAACAGCTGTTGGAGGACTTTGCCCGTACGCAGACAGAGGGGCCGCAGGAGTTTACTTACAAAAAAGACGTTTTCTATAACTTTAAGCAGTTTTTCAATATCGTGCCAAATGCAGCTTCAGCACTCAAGAACAGTATTATTGTATCGCTGCTGACAATTCTGATCTCTCTTAGCATCGGCAGCCTGGCAGGCTACGCCATGGCCCGGTTTAGCTTTAAGGGAAAATCGCAGTTCAACGTGGCCATGCTGATTGTGCGGATGTTCCCGGTAGTGGGCATCAGTATTCCCATGGCGGTTATGCTGATCAAGATGGGATTGTATGATACCCTGTTAGGGCTTGCGCTCTTGTATTCAGTGCCGAATATTGCGCTGACTGCCTGGATTACCAATAGTATCTTTATCGGAATTAACCAGGAACTGGAGGAAGCGTCCATGGTATTTGGCGCAGGCAGATTCCAGACATTTATGCGGGTCACGCTTCCGCTGGCCTTCCCTGCCCTGGCAGCCAGCTCTATGTATTCATTCCTGACGGCGTGGAATGACACAATTTCTGCCTTGATTTTGACGAATGAGAATCAGACGCTGGCGCTGGTGGTCTATAAGGCGATCGGTACCACTTCCAGCGGCATCCAGTATGCGGCGGCCGGCAGTATCGTACTGATTCTTCCCGCATTGGTATTTACCTTTATTATCCGCAAATACATCGGCCAGATGTGGGGCGGCGTTGAGTTATAGGAGGAGCAGCGATGAGTTATTTAGAGATCAAAGAATTGCAGAAGCGCTATACGAGTAGTGGACCGCTGATTGTAAATGATATGAATCTGCTGATTAATAAGGGAGAGTTTATCGTATTCCTGGGGCCTTCCGGATGCGGTAAGACTACGACAATCCGTATGATTTCCGGTTTGGAAGAGGTGACCGGCGGTGATATTATGATTGAGGGTCAGAGCATTTTGGATAAGAAGCCGAAGGACCGTGGCGTATCTATGATTTTCCAGAGCTATGCCATCTGGCCCCATATGACAGTATTTGATAACATTGCTTACCCGCTGAAACTGCAGAAGGTTTCGAAGGAAGAGACTAAGAAGCGGGTAGAGGCAGCGGCGGCTGCCACAGATATCCAGGGTCTGTTAAAACGTTATCCGGCGCAGATGTCCGGCGGACAGCGTCAGCGTGTGGCCGTATCCCGGGCCATCGTGGTGGAGCCGAAAATTTTCCTGATGGATGAACCACTTTCAAACCTGGATGCCAAACTGCGTGTATCCATGCGTACGGAATTGAAGAACATCCATAACAAGCTGGGAGCTACCAGCATTTTCGTAACCCATGACCAGGCAGAGGCGATGAGCCTGGCAGACCGGATCGTTATTATGTACAAAGGTAAGATCGAGCAGATTGGCACACCGATGGAAGTGTATCAGGATTCGGCTACCCGCTTTGTCGCGGAGTTTATCGGAACACCGCCGACGAACTTCTTCATGACGACGATTGAGCGAGACGGCGGCGGGCTAAGAGCAATGAATGAATTTTTCCGCTATCAGGTACCGAAATCTCTGGTGAGTGCACTGACGCCTTATCTGGGCCAAAAGGTCGAAATGGGTGTTCGCCCGGAGTTCATTAGCATCTCACCGGAGATGGCGCGGACCGAGGGTTACCTGGCAGACGTGGAGATCCATTTTGTGGAGCCTCAGGGTTCCCACTCCATCCTGATTCTGGATATGGGAGGAAATGAAATTAAGATCCATACCTCCCGCTATATGGATATCCAGGCCGGTACCAAAATTTCCATAAACGTGAAGGAAGAGCGCGTTATGTTCTTTGACTGTGATACGGGAGTCCGCGTGAAGTAAGGATTCTGTTTGCCAACACAAATATGGGGAGTACGTTATGAAAAAAGTGATTGTTGCCGCTTCTACTCATTGGGATCGGGAGTGGTACCGCACATTTCAGGATTTTCAGATTCGCCTTTGCGATCTGTTTAACCAATTATTAGATCTGCTGGAACAGGACACCACCTTCCTATGCTACAGCTTTGACGGGCAAAGCATCGTCCTGGAGGACTATCTGGAGATTTACCCGGAGAACCGTCAGCGGATCGAACGGCTGGTCAGGGAGGGGAGGCTGCTGTTTGGCCCCCTCTATAACCTGCCGGATGAGTTCCTTTCGGGAGGCGAAGGCCTGATCCGGAATTTCCTCACCGGCGCCCGAATCTGCCGGAACATCGGAGGCCGCCTGTCGGCTGGCTACGTGCCGGATAACTTTGGACACATTTCCCAGCTGCCTCAGATTCTTAGAAAGACAGGCATTGACAATGTATTTTTTTTTCGGGGGACCAATATTGACAGCCCTGGTGCCAAGGAATTTTACTGGGAGGGACCCGACGGCTCGCGGGTGCAGGGGGAGTATCTGCTCCTGGGCTACTGGAGCCTGAAAAGCTGGGGAAAACTGGGGAAGAGTGTGAAGGAGCATTTTTGTTCTGCGCTGGAGACCATGGGAAAGCACAGCCGGCTGGATACCTACCTTTTGATTAACGGCTCGGACCATCTCTATCAGGATCCGGATTTTACTGCTATGCTCCGGGAAGTACAGGAAGCGTTTCCTGAGATGGAGATTCGGGGAGGCTCCTTTGCCGATTATGGAGATCTGGCCAGGGAAGCCGCACAGGAGGCAATGCTGCCGGTGATCCACGGAGAATTGAGGGATTTCCGATATGGTCCGGATCCTAATGCGGTACTCTCGTGCCGCAGCCAATTGAAGCGGTTATCCTGGAAGGCCTTTGCCGAGCTGGAACGGTATGCAGAACCCTTGTCGGTGCTGATGGACTGTGCCGGGCGGATTGCTTACCCGGAGGGCTTCCTAAACAAGGCCTGGAAGAAGCAGCTGACGGCCATGGGGCATGACGGAATCAGCGGCTGCTCGGTGGATGCGGTTATGGAAGATATCACCACCTATATCCGCCATAGCTTGCAGATTTCGGATAGAGTCAGCAGCCTGGCGTTAGAGAAGCTGGGAGGAATGGGGCACAGCACCGCACAGCCGGAGCAGACCCTGCTGCTGTTTAATCCGCATCCATGGGAATGGAACGGAGTCACGGAACAGACCATTCATGTGGAAGGTGCTCCCGGTACCTGGCGTGATCTGGAATTGACAGAAGAAGATGGGACACCGGTGGCCTATGAGAGAATCGCCGTGTATCCGGATATTATCACCAGAGAATTTCCTTATAACAGTAAGGAAAAAATTTTCCGTACTTGTTTTCGGATTCGTTTTATGGCAAAATGGATTCCGGGAATGGGTATAAAGCGGCTGCGTGTCAGGGCTTCGGCGTTATTGGAGGTACGCCGTACCGAGCAGTGGATCCGGAGTCAGAATTCGATACCGGAAATTGAGAATGAATATTACTGCATCCATGTGAATGAGGATGGCAGTATTGATGTGCTGGATAAAGAACGCAGGCAGTGGTATGGGGGACTGAATCAGTTTATAAGCCGCGGTGATGTGGGAGATGAGTATCAGCAGGTAACGCCTTTGAATGACCTGCATACCTTTGCCAGATTGAAGAAGGTAGCTGTCCGGAATTGTTCGGAACTGGCTTCCACGCTGCATTTGAAGGCGGTATTGTGGGTACCGGAGAAGATGAATGAGGATTTTGCTACCCGCAGACGGGAAGAGGTTCCCTGTGAAATTGAGACGGAAATTACCCTGTATAAAGGATCCCGCCGGATTGCGTTTCATGTGGAAGCCGAAAATCAGGCTTCCGACCATATTGTATATGCCAGGTTTCCTGCGCTTTTTGCAGACGAGGGAAGCTATTCCTATGTGAGTTTCGATGAGGTGGAGAGAAAGACGAAGATTCACCCTTTCGATCCGGCTTTGAAATCGACCCAGTCTTTTACCCAGCCGCTGCAGAAATATGCCGGAGTGCGGGGAGGGGAAGAGAGCCTGCATCTGATCGCCGGCGGTATGTATGAATACCATACAAAGCCGGCCCGCAAAGGGCAGGATCTGTATCTGACCCTGTTCCGCAGTGTCAGCTATATGTTCCACGGTCTGCCGGTCTCCTGGCAGGACGGTCAGGAAAGCACCACACCGATTGTGGAAGCAGAGGGGGCGAAGGAGCTCGGGCGTCTGACCTTCGACTATGCAATAGTTCTGAATCAGAAAGATGTGTACCGGGAGGCAGAGCAGTATTTGTATCCTTTGCGGGGAGCAGACGGAACTGCCGATGTGGAACTGGAGGACTTTCTTGCCGAAGGCCTGGTGCGGTTTGATTCGGAGGAGATCGGCTTCAGTGCCTTGAAGAAGTGGGAGTATGGGAGAGGGATCGCATTGCGGATCTATAACCGTACGGATCGTGTTTCGAAAACCGTACTGCAGACAGCCCGAGATATCCAATCTTGTCATATAGGCAATCTGCTGGAGGAGGAAGCCGGGCCGGCCGCTTTCGGCGGAAGACAGATATCGGTGGTTCTGGAACCCAGAGAGATTCGGACTTTACTAATCAAATGGAGCGAATGTAATGAATAGTATAAAGGAACGGCTGCAGTTCCTGTACCCGGAGGAATATGAAGCCGTATGGATGCGGACGGAGCAGTTGATACATGACTGGAAGGATAGCGGAACCTGCAGTTATCCATGGGTCAGCTATAAGGATGTATTGATGATCACCTATGGAGATGGAATTCGCAGGAAAGGGGAACCTTCTCTGCGCGTGCTAAAGGAGTTTTTGGACAGCAGGCTGCAGAACAGCATTTCGGCTGTTCACCTCCTTCCGATGTTTCCCTATACTTCGGATGATGGGTTTTCGGTCACGGATTTTCGTGAGATTCATCCGGATCTGGGGGATTGGGAACAAATTGGAGAGCTGAAGGAGCATTATGACCTGATGTTTGATGCAGTGGTAAACCATGTCTCCAAGTCCAGCCGCTATTTTGAAGGATTCCTGCGTGAGGATCCACGGTACCGGGATTTCTTCATTGCGGCGGATCCGGAGAAGGATTACAGCATGGTGACGCGGCCCAGAACCCTGCCGCTGCTGACGAAATTTGAAACGGCTTCCGGGAGTAAGTATATCTGGACGACCTTTAGCGGGGATCAGGTAGATCTGAACTATAAGAATCCGAACGTTTTGCTGGAGATACTGGATGTTCTGCTGCTGTATGCTTCCTGCGGCGCCCGGTTTATCCGGTTCGATGCAATTGGTTTTGCCTGGAAGGAAGAGGGCACCACTTGTATGCATCTGACGCAGACTCATGAGCTGGTAAAGGTGATGCGGCAGGTGCTGGAGAGCTGCTTCCCCGGTTGCACGGTGATT
>Ga0154002_1000501_pt1 | contig 11662 bp, 12 predicted proteins | sample TSNY086MetaG_FD_102276 | JGI IMG/M metagenome (GOLD analysis project Ga0154002, IMG submission 102276) | Attine ant fungus gardens microbial communities from New York, USA - TSNY086 MetaG | ecosystem: Host-associated > Fungi > Mycelium > Unclassified | place: USA: New York, Robert Cushman Murphy... | reverse complement strand
TGATTCCCCTGCTGATTTACCGCCTGATGCGGTATGAAATTAAGGCGGGAATGGTTCATACCCAGGCCATTGTGCTGGCACCAAGCAGTCTGTGTGTGGTGGCTTATCTGAATGTAATCAAGGAACCAAACCATCTGCTGGTTTTGTTTCTGTATCTTTGTGTCATGTTGTCCGTTCTCTTTGTCGTGAGCAAGATGCCGAAATTCTTCTCTTATCCCTTTAGCCCGGCCTTTGCCGGTCTGACCTTCCCCATGGCGATTGGGATTGTGGCATCGGTGAAGGTGTCAGGATATCTGGCGCAAATGGGTATGGATCAGCTGGCCGGAGCGATCAGGCAGATCAGCGGGATTCAGCTTTATATCACGACGGCGATAATTGGATTTGTATTATATAATTTCTTAAAACAGTTATGTGGTAAAACGGAATAGGCTGCTGACAAAAAAATACCACCAACAAAAACCGTTGGTGGTATAAATGGCAGATGATTTTAAGACTGGAGAGCAATGTATGCGCCGATGACAAAGACGGCAAACAAAAGCTGAATAACAAGACAGCCAATGAATATGCCAATCGCCGCCCCTGTTTTTTGGCGTAAGGCATATTGTGTGTATATGGTACCCAATAAAATACCAATTGCGGCACTAAAGATTCCGCCGCCAATAATAAACGGTCCGATAATATTGATGGCCAGCATTACATAGACCCATGCAGGGATGTTGCTAAGTGGTTCATATGGTTCTCCACTGCCCTGATACACTCCGTTTACAGCCAGATCAGTCTTATTGCCAATCGCTGTCAGATGGCATTGTGTATCGCCAAAACTGAAGGCATAATCAATCATGTTAATAAACCAGTTGTTTGATTTTACCTTGTTTGGCTGGCCGTCAATGGTGACTTTGTTGCCAAAACCGGTTTTGTACTCTACTGTGTGACGTACTCCGTCACAATCCACTTCCCATGTCTTCTTCATACTTCTGCTTCCCCTTCTTAGATTATTTGATTATTCGAGATTTAATCTCTTTTTGAAAATATCCACTGTTAGCAGATATAGTACTACCGTGATAACAATATTAACCATAATATCAAAAATCAGTTTGCCATTTAACATTTCGGCAGCTACACTACTTTCTATTCCCGATTTGGTGGTTTCATATATGATATCAATGATCAGGCGAAAAACCCTTAAACCAATATAAAAACCAACATAGGAGAAAATAGCGCTCATGACCTTGTGCTTATTAGACAAATTACCAAATGCAATACAGGCCAGGTAAGTGACGGATGACATAATGGCACTTACAGCCGAGGCGGTAACAAGTAGTATAGAATAAATATTGATATCAAAGTCTAACGAACTCAGCATTTTTTGCCACGTAAAACCAAAGATATCTCCTAAAGACGTATAGATCTCGCCGATATGCCCGAAAAGCATAAAAAATACGGACGAAGAGATCAATAATGTAACCACCAGCTGCCAGATCAGCGAACAGATGATTTTAGAAATAATCAGAACCTCGGTTTGCGTCGGCAATGTATGAGTCAGATATCCCTGATCGCCGGCCATGGATTTATAAAAATACATGACAACAAATACAGTGGTAAGGATACCAATCACAAAAACGGTGAGAAAATACAGTAGGAAGGTAAGTCCCTGGGCCAGCTGCACTGATACGGATTCGTATTCATTACGGAGGCCAATTTCCAAACAGATCTTATTGACAACGGATATGACGATGAAGACAAGATAAGCAGGTACCAGAAGTCGTCCGGTTGCCTTTAAGTCATATTTTAATACTTTTGCTAGCATCTGAATACCTCCCTGAAAAGCTCGTCGATGGATTTCCCATTTTGTTCACGAATCTCATTTGCAGCAGCGGAAAGCACCAGCTGTCCCTGCCGGAGAAACAGTACATCGTTTAAGATGGATTCAATATCAGAAATCAGGTGAGTGGTAATCAGAACAGCTCCATTTTCATTGTAGTTGGTTAAGATGGTATCTAAAATATAGTCTCTGGCAGCAGGATCCACCCCGCCAATCGGTTCGTCCAGCAGGTAAAGAGCAGCATTCCGGCTCATGACCAGGATAAGCTGCACCTTTTCTTTCGTGCCCTTGGACATGGTCTTTAGTTTGTCGTGTTCACTGATGCCCAGTCTTGCCAGCATTTCATAAGCTTTATTGCGGTCAAAATCAGGGTAAAAATCGTTAAACATATCAATGAGAGCGGATACCTTCATCCAATTGTTTAAATAACTGGTATCAGGTAGATACGATATGCAGGCTTTCGATTCCGGCCCGATGGGATTTTGACAAATGGTGACGGAACCCTGGCTGGGGGTCAGCAGTCCGTTGGCAATCTTAATAAAGGTTGATTTTCCGCTGCCGTTCGGCCCCAAAAGTCCCACGATGCGTCCTGGTTCTATGGTAAAGCTTACATTGGCTAAGGCCATTTTAGAACCATAGTATTTGCTGAGTTGATTGCATTCTAGTATTGGTGGCATTCTAGTCTCCTTTTTTAGTTTTTCGAGCTTGCTTATAGATAGGGTAATTGTAACTAAAAAATTGGAGGGTGTCAATGAATTTAACCTGAGTTTAGCTTTTGTGGCTGACAAAGTGTATTTAAAATACATTTAGAAGCCTGGAACCGGCATAGAGGTCATTAAAAGCAGTATTGACATGAGGATTCCATTATGCTATATTGTACTCGTATTAAACGCGTTTGATACGAGTACAATATAAACGAAAGGAGCTAATCATGCAAAGTGACAATGCTAAAGACCATTTAATTCAAGCTACCATGAAACTTTTGTCCGAAAGTAAAAACCCAAATAAGGTAACAGCCCGGCAAATCGCTAACGAAGCGGACGCAAATTTATCTATGATAAATTACTATTTCAGCTCAAAAGATGCGCTGGTAAATATCGCTGTCAATAAACTTATGGCTGACAGGGCTAATGAGTTAAAGGAAATCAGAGACAGCCATATACCTGCCAGGCAAAAATTAATGGAGTTTTTAACCACTATGTCTGATATAACGATTGACTTTTCAGAATTAACCAAGCCCACTATCCCATATTTGTTATTGGAGGGCGAAATAGAATTACCATACGATATTCTTCCAATGGTAAAAGAGTGTTGTGGAGATAAGAGGTCTGAAACGGAATGCAGAATTATTGCATATCAGCTGGTATCTTTTTCGCAATTAGTGTTTTATCGTTCCGGCGACTTTTTGAAATTAACAGGAATTGATATTAGCGATAAAAAACAAAGAGATACTATGTTTCAAACGATTTTAGACATTTTCATTACCGAATAAAGGAGGGAAAATTTCATGAAGCTTTTGGGGATTGTTTCCATTGTTTTGATTGCCTGTACTTTACTCTGCGGCCTGTGGATGAAATTCGGGCCGGGTGAAAAAGACGCAAATTTCCATGCGATTTTATCCATTTGCACAATTCTATTGTGCCTTGTTACTATAATACTTTACATGATTTCAAAGGCATAACTTACTATTTACTTATCCTTGGAGAATTCGAAAGAGGTAAAAAAACAAAGGAATGGAGGTAGAATTTGAAATATTATATTGTAGATGCGTTCGCTGAAAAATTATTTACAGGAAATCAAGCCGGAGTTTGTGTGTTGGACTCTCCGTTGGATGACATGACCATGCAAAATATTGCAGCGGAAAACAACTTGGCAGAAACAGCTTTTTTAATGAAGTCAGATGACAAATACAGCCTGAGATGGTTTACTCCTGAACGTGAATTTGACCTTTGCGGACATGCAACACTTGCCAGTGCATTTGTACTGTTCAATTTTTACGAGAAAAATGCAGAAGCTTTACATTTTACAACACAAAGCGGTATTCTTACGGTACAGCGCAGCCAATCGCTTTATGTGATGGATTTTCCAGCCAGAATGCCCAGGCCTGTTGAAATGATTCCACTTATGGAACAGGCGTTGGGTGTACCGGTATTAGAAGCGCATTTATCCCGTGATATGGTTCTTTTAGTTCCTGACGAAAATGCCGTAAGATTGGTTACTCCTGATTTGAATTTGGTAGCTAAAATACCTGGTTGCGAAAATCTTATTATAACCGCAAAAGGAACTTCTGCGGACTTTGTATCTCGTTATTTTACACCAGGCATTAGCATCCCCGAAGACCCGGTTACAGGTTCCGCCCATTCTTCCCTTATCCCCTTTTGGGCGCCACGCTTAAACAAAAGTAAAATGACAGCACGGCAACTATCCAAACGAGGCGGCACGCTTATTTGTGAGAATTGCGGTGATCGGGTTAAAATTGCTGGAAAAGCTGTGCTGTACTTGCAGGGCGAAATTATAGCAAACTGAAACTCCCACGGCTAAAGCATATAGGGTTCTTAAGTACACAGACTTCCCAATATAAGCGGGTGAATGAGGTTGTCCTCCAAAATAAACGAGCCGAGTACGGTAAGCAAATTGTGTCGACGCTATCGACACAATTGAGTTGGTTCCATTTTATAGAACTTCTGCCGCTTGATACGTTCAAAGACCCGTATCTTTTCGATTACATGGGATTGAACGACGAGTATCTTGAAGCTGATTTAGAAGCAGCGGTTTTGCGAGAACTGGAAAAATTCATTCTTGAATTTGGCAAAGGGTTTGCTTTCGTCGCTCGTCAAAAGCGAGTGATAATTGATGGGATAGACTTTCATCTCGACCTTCTTTTCTACAACAGAAACTTGAAAAGGCTTGTGGCAGTTGAATTGAAGCAGGGTCGCTTCCAAGCCGAGTTTAAGGGTCAGATGGAACTATATCTTAAGTGGCTGAACCGTTACGAGCGGCAGGAGGGCGAAAACGAACCAATCGGATTGATACTCTGTGCCGAGGGAAACCGGGAGCAGATAGAACTGCTTGAAATGGACAAGTCCGGCATAATGGTCGCACAATACTGGACGGCAGTCAGAACCATATATTCTATTCGGTTTTCAAAGTACATAGCATAAGTGTACAACAGCTCGGGATGGATAGCACTTTAATTGTAATTATGCATAATACCCAATCCTTTTGGAGACGGATATCAAGACAGATATCATTGATAAAATTCAGGTACAGGGATCTTTGCACCCGATCAAGGAGACCAGGGGGCCGATTTACTGGCGATAGCCATTCGCCCGTTATAAATCAATGTCCTCCGATTTTGTTAATTTAAAAAACAACAGAAGAGATGCCACCATCGTCACCGTCAATATGGTAGACAATGCTGCCGCCGTGCCATAACCGCCCCGGTTGATTTCCTGGAAAATCGCCACCGACATGGTCGTGGTTTTGCTGGTATACAGCATCAGGGTGGAGGATAGCTCATTAATAATGGTAATCCAGCTCAAAATAGCACCTGACACAATGCCAGGTATCATCACCGGCATCGTAACATAAAAAAATGTTGAAACTGCCCCATATCCCAGACTGGCTGAAGCTTCATCAATACTGGGGCTGATCTGGCGGAGAATGGCGGCGCTGGATCGTACGGTATATGGCATCCTGCGGACAACATAGGCAATTATCAGAATGGCAACTGTTCCGCCCAGTACAATCGGCCCGGAGTTATAGCTCATCAACAAAATAAGACCAAAAATCGTCCCCGGAATAACATATGGAAACATAATAAACACATCCAGGACTTTTGAGAAGATATTTTTTCTGCGTACTGTCAGATAAGCAAACAAGGTTCCCATTACCACCACGATCACAATCGCAATCAGACTAAACTTAAAGGTATTGGTGATCGAAGCTCCGGATTTGCTGAACACCGTGAGGTAATTGCCGAATCCATATCCCTCTGCCCACATAACCCCCTTTGTATTGCGAAACGAAATGCAGACAATATAAATCTGCGGAAGCGTTGCCAGCAAAGCCACCAGATATACAAGCCCATGGGCAAGGAAATTAGAAACCCCTTTTAACTGCTTCGGTTTCGGTGGGTTCAACAAGCTCATGGAATAGTTTTTCCGGCCGGAAATACGCTGCTGTAAAAGAAATACCACCGCAGCCACCAGCATCATAATCAGAGCCACCGCGGAAGCAAAATAGGCATTGTTACCAGTCTCGCTGACCCATTCCTGGTAAATGATAACCGGCATTGTACTGTATCCCTCGCCAATCAGACGTGGTGTTCCATAATCGGCAAAAGCCCTTAAAAATACAATGGTTGCACCTGCCAGAACGGTTGGTGCGATAAGCGGAAGGCTGATTCCAAGTACCTTGCGTATTCCATGATAACCAAGACTTTCTGCTGCCTCTCCAAGAGATGCGTCCATTTTTTTCAGTGCCCCTTTGGTATACATATAGATATAAGGAAACAGCTTCAGTGTAAATACCAGCAGAATTCCTGTAAATCCATAAATATCAGGCATTTTCCATCCGAATACATCTTTTACAAAATTAGTGATTACCCCATTTCTTCCCAACATCAGAATCCAGGAATAAGCACCGATAAATGGCGGAGACAGCATCGAAATAATGATCAAAATATCAATCACCCGTTTGCCCCGTATTTTAAAGGCAGTCGTCACATAGGCCAAAGGAACACCGATAGCAATAACCAGAATGGTAGCCAATAACACCACCTTCAGGCTGTTAAATAATGCTTTCCGGTAATAGGCCCGGGAAAAGAATTTAACAAAATTCTCCAGCGTAAAGCCCACATCCTCTTTCCCCTGAAAGGCAAATATCACCATTCTGCCCACCGGTACCACCAGAAACATACCAAAAAACACCATGGATAACACTGTGACAAAGCTCCAGAAATCAAAACGTATCCCTTTCTTAAAGGACATGGTTTTCCACCCCCCTCATCAGGGTCACTTCTGTATCTATATCAAAAATATTGATTCTATCTGTATTCACTGATACCCATACCGACTCGCCAGGTTTGCAGATGCGCTCCACGCTGTTGGTGTCCATCGAGATCTCAACTGGCGCCCCGGTTCCCAGATCCATGAGATAGTTAATATATTTCCCTAAAAACTGCTTAACCAGAACCTTGCCTTTCATCCCCTTTCCTTCCGGACAAAGCACGAATTCTTCAGGACGTACATAAACCAGAACCCTGCATCCCTGCTTCAGTGGCTTCAGCCCTTTCATTTCAACAACGGCCCCTGTCTCCATTTTAAGCTTCACCATCTCACCGGCAGCTTCCACAACCGCTTCCAAGCGGTTGGAGTGGCCGATAAAGTCAGCTACAAAGGTGTTGTAGGGCCGGGAATAAATATTCTCCGGTATTTCAATCTGCTGGATATCGCCTTTATTCATGATGGCAATCCGGTCTGAAATGGCCAGTGCTTCCTCCTGGTCATGAGTCACATATACGGTTGTGATTCCTATTTTTTTCTGGATTTCCCGAATGGCTTCCCGCATCTCCAGTCGCAGCTTTGCATCCAGATTGGATAATGGTTCATCCATCAACAGCACCTGTGGCCGCACAGCAATGGCTCTGGCAAGTGCCACACGTTGTTGCTGGCCGCCTGACAGCTTATCCGGATACCTGTCGCGAAACGGTGTGATCTGAACCGTCTCCATGATCTCTTCAACTCTTTTGGCAATTTCTGTTTTCGCTAAATGCTTGTTTTTTAAGCCATACTCGATATTGCGGTATACCGTCATATTGGGAAAAATAGCGTAATTCTGAAAAACCATACCAAAATTACGCTTATGCACCGGAATATCATTGATCACCGTACGGTCAAAAGCTATCGTACCATGTTCCACACTATTGAAGCCGGCAATCATACGCAGCAATGTGGTTTTTCCACATCCTGACGGTCCCAGCAAAGTAAACAGTTCGCCCTCGTTGATCGTTACAGAGAGATCTTTGATGACAATGTTATCTTCGTATTTTTTCATTGTATTTTTAATATGTATTTCTACAGCCATAATCCTTCACACCCCTGTCATTATTTTAGACATAGCTGCCGCTTTTAAGCGGCAGCTATGTCTATCAGCAGATCTTGCTCCCCCTAGTCAAGAGAAGTCCAGGTATCCTGAAACCGGACTTTCACACTGTCAGAATTCTCGGCTGCCCATTCCACCGGATACTCAAGACGGACCAGATCATTGGTTGCCTTACGGCCTTCCGTCGTCATCGGAACATCCTTCCTTACCGGACGCACATAAAGATCGGACTCCATTCTTGTCTGGCATTGGCCGGAGATCACAAAATCTACAAATAAGCGGGCATTGTAGCTATTGGCTCCTCCTTTAATAATACCAATATTGGAAGTTCTTAAAGTAATTCCCTCTTTAGGATAAACGACACTGACATCAGCACCTGATGAAAGATAACTAACGGCCTTGTCCTCGTTGGTGAGACCAACCACATATTCACCCTCTACAACACCTTTATAGCAGGCCGAGGAACTGGATGAAATTTTACCTTCCAGATTCTTTAAAAATTCCTCTGTAAACGCCCATCCCCCATCCGGAGAGTCGGTAGTGCTCATAGCGGTCAGCATATTAACCAGCTGCTCCAAAGCAGATGATGAGGCGGAAGGATCAGCAAAGGCAATTTTTCCTTTTAACTTCTCATCGGTCAAAGACTCCCATCCATCTACGCTAATGCCCAATTCACCAGCCAGACGATTGTTAACGATAATGCTGTTTACATTAATATAGCAAGGGGTCCATTTTGTCGAAGACGGCTGGAATTCTTCAAAAATATCCGCTGAATTCTCACTGACATAATCGTCCAGATATTGAGAAATCCCCTCATAAGTAGATGTGCCTCCTCCCATCAGCACATCACCGGCCGGGTTGGCGGCTTCCGCCACAATACGGCTGGACAGCTCGCCGGTTCCGGCACTGACGATTTCAACTTCAATATCAGGATGCGCTTCACGAAACAGCTCTACAATCAGCTCATATTCCGATGTAGAAGCAGAGGTGTAAAGTACCAGCGTTTTAGTGTCAGGCTGTTCTGCTGTTTTCTGCTGGCAGCCGGCCAGTCCCCATATCATTGCTGCAGTTAATAAAATGCATAAAGTTTTCTTCATAGCTCCCCCTCGTTCTCGTTCATACCACATGGTTCCTTTTCTGCCTGCTCTGATCTGCTTTATTTCCAGAGCGGAGTATCCGGCAGACACCTTAAAAATCGTTCAATACGCAGTTTTTCGATTTCTTCCGTGTAAGCTTCTTTTAAAAACAATTCTAAATCTGCTTCATAAAATTCTTTCCAGGACCGGGTCTCTTCTCCGGGACAAATCGGATAAAAGGAAACATTGTTTTTATGCGCAGCCTCCATATCACCCGGAGCATCTCCAATCATCAGCACTCTGCCAGGCTGATAATGCTGTGACAGCGCCTCAATACATTTCCCCTTTGTGCCGTTTTCCTGCGCACAAAGCACCCGGACGTATTTCATCAAATCGTGCTCCTGCCACTCTGCCTGCAGAGCCTGTCTGGCTGTTGCCGACACAATCGCTATATCACATGTATAGGCCAGCTTTATCAACGACTCCCTGACTCCTGGAAATGGAGGAATGCCAAATACCATCTCCTTAATTCGGCGGTTACATTCCAATGACCATTCAAGCGTCCGTTCCAGAATCGGATCCCCCTGATATTGCTTTAAATCCTCATTGTTAAGAGCGGGTGAATGTTCCACCCAATTTCGCAGAGAAGCAATATCAGGAAGAGTAACGTTCATTTCCTTTATTTCCGGCCGCTTCTCCAGCCAGTCAAACAGCAAAACCAGCTCGTGAAAACGTGTTCGGCCCCGATCCCTTGAATACAGGTTCGTATATTCCCATATTTCCCTTACATACCTGGCTATCGGCTGGAGGCCCCATCCCAGTATGGTTGCCGGACAGAAACATTCTTTATGCTTGATGTCCATTGTGTCAAATGCACAGCCATCTGAATCAATACAAATCAGAAACTTATGCCATGGTTGATAGTACAATTGTCCTCCTCCTTTACAACAAATATTTTTCAATTGCCTCAGCTACGCCATCCTCATAATAGGCCCCTACCACGTAATCCGCTTTTGCCTTGATCCATTCAGGTGCATTTCCAACTGCTACCCCAATGGCCGCCGCCCGGATGACAGGCTCGTCCATTGCTGCATCCCCAATGCTCATGACCTGCCCAAAGTCGATTCCCATGACCTGGAACAATGCTTTCATGGACTCTTCCCGGCGGAGTTTTTCCGGGAAAAACTGAATATCGTTCCCTGCTCCTTCGGTGATACGCACAATACCTGTAGCCTCTAATTCCGCTAATATTTTCTGCTGTTTATCGGATGGAACTCCATAAATATTAAATTTTTCCACACCGATGCCATGCTTCAGGAAATATTCAGATGGCGTATCGACCTCGATCTGACGTCCAAGCTCCAGAAACCACACATGATGAGGCGGCACAGCAAAATCCTCAAGATGCCGGCATACCTCTTTTTCCATGTAGATTCGTCCATTTGCCGCTATTTCTGAATAAATAGACTGATTTTCAAAAATCCGGCAAAGTCTGGCCGCCTCCTCCGGAGTAAAGAGTGACTGGTAAATAACCTCCTTTGTATTCCGATCCGATACTCTGGCTCCCCCGGATGATACCCAGTAATGAATCTTCTTTTCTGCAGCGATTTGCGGCGGAAACATATCCTCACTGCGGCCGGTACAAGGAATAATCTCAATCCCTTTGGCCATGGCTTTTCTTAGTGCGGCCATGTTTCGAAAAGAAATAAAGGTTTGATCTCTTTGTAAACTGGTACCGTCAAAATCTAAAAGAATCGCTTTGATATCCATATACACCTCCCTGACTTCTCTTTTATAATAACATCCAACTTGGAACGTGTCAAATACAAGCATGTATACAATTTAAACAGATTGTTTATTTTTATTTGTACAATCACTCGTAATTATTGACTTTTCAAGAGACTTATTTTAAAATTACATTAGATAAATTACACATTTTTAAACGTTCCAAATTATGATAAACAAAGAGGTTCTTATATGACCACGATAAAAGATATTGCAGCAGCAGCCGGCGTGTCCCATGGAACTGTTTCTAACGTGCTGAACAAGCGGGGCAACGTCAGCTATGAAAAAATCCGGCTGGTAGAAGAAACAGCGATCGCAATGGGCTATGCCATTGATGAAAAAGCCAGTTTGCTTCGCCGGGGGACGACAAAAACCCTGGCAGTTTTGCTGCCATCTGTTTCCGAGCCCCAATATGCAGACCTGTACACCGGTATACTGTTCTATGCAAAAAGTAAAGGATACTCTGTCCGCCTATTTCTAACAGAAGATCTGCCGTTATTAGAACACGCCGCCATAAATGACGCTCTTGCCATGAAAGCCTGTGCCATTCTGGCTGTCAGTTGTCTGAAAGCAGAAAAAAAGGACTATCAGCCAGTCCTTACACGTAAAGTTCCGCTGTTGTTTTTAGAGCGTCAGCCCAGAAGCAGCAGCTTTACTTCTTATACATTTGATATGAACCAGGCCGCTTTAGCAGCAGCAGAGCTTATCGGCGGGCAAGATTGCTGCTGCGTCACCCGGGATCATCATTTTCAGGATCAGCATGCCTTCTGTGAGGCTTTGAAGCAAACAGCAATCCCCAGGTTTTATGAGAATATCCGCGGGGCCCATTCGCCGATTATTCACCAGCTTCTGGGACAAAGACCCGATGTTCCAT
>Ga0154002_1000493_pt1 | contig 11749 bp, 10 predicted proteins | sample TSNY086MetaG_FD_102276 | JGI IMG/M metagenome (GOLD analysis project Ga0154002, IMG submission 102276) | Attine ant fungus gardens microbial communities from New York, USA - TSNY086 MetaG | ecosystem: Host-associated > Fungi > Mycelium > Unclassified | place: USA: New York, Robert Cushman Murphy... | reverse complement strand
TTCCTTCCGTATCATAAATATAATCTTTAAAAAAGACATCATATGTAACATCATCAACCTGCTCATAACCTGATGCCAGGTAGGGCTCCAATTTCGCATCTGCCAGTACATATACCATAGCGGTCTCAAACAGGGCGTTGCGGATAACATGCTGAACCTTTCCTACTCCGGAACCGAAAGGCGATAATGTACCGGGATCTGCTTCCACAGCCACATTTACAAAAGTTCTTCCATCTTGCGTAGTATGGGCCGCTATCAATTGTTCGCGTTCGTCATCCGTCTGTTCCAACTCTACCTTAAAACCCGAATCCCCTTCTGAAACACCAATGATTTCTGCTGCAGTCGCTTTCGACGCATCGGCCTCCCCCGTCTGTGATTTTGCTGTGCATCCGGCTGATGATGCCAGTACCGAAACCGCCGACAAAACCGCGAGCGTTCTGGTGAAGATTGTCTTTTTCATATCCTTTTCCTCTCTTTCTTTTAATAAATCTAACACTTATGTGTTTGGATTTGAACTGGAAATATATGTTAGCTAACACAACTTTATATTGATTTACAATTTATGATAAGAGTGATATAATGTTTTAAAATTTAACCAATATAGAAAAGGAGTGCGATAAATGAGACTTTGCCTGGCAACAAACAATCCTGCTGACTATGACGTACTGGTAAATTCCCCACATTTAATATCAAAAGGGATTGACCACGGAAAAACCATCCATTCTGTCTGCACATTACTACGAGTAATTGCCAATGACAGAACCGACCTTCTCATTGTCGATGCAGCTTTACCGGGTGTTGACCTGTTCGACTCTTTGAGTACGATCAAAGCTCAGAAAAACATCCAGATTATTCTGATTGCACCGACCGCTTCTTTTCACTATGCCTATCAGGCAATGAAAATTCAGGCCTGCGAATTGCTTGTGCGTCCTTTCACCATTCAGCAGCTTTCCGCGGCACTAAGCTGTGCAGTTGACCATTTCAAAGCAGATTATGCTTTTAATCCCAAACGACGCGAAAATTCCCGGTGCTCTTTCGCTGAGCAGCTCAGTGTTATTATCGATGGCCGCAAGTCATCGCGAATCATCAATGAAATATACAATACCACTTTTCAAAACGGTCTTTACCGGGTTGTTACCCTGGCCATTGATTCCATCAATATCGAAAATATTCCACAGCTCTCTGAACAGATATGGCATTCGATTCGCCGACTGTTAGAGGAAAAACTGCTCATCCCCTACACCTATGATATCCTTCATGCCCTGATTTATAATGAGATTCGCATTATCTTAAACTATCAGGAAGATTATGAAGAGATGATCAGCTCCTTCCTCCCTTTCCTGTTTCTGCATGCCGAAAAGGTCTGCAGCAACTCAACCGGGGTTGAAATTTATATGGGTATCGGAAATGCTTATAGTGATATCAACAAGCTTCCCCTCTCCAGCGAAGAATCCAGAAATGGTATCTGGAAGCGCCTGGCCAAATATAAAGGCAATAAAAACAAAATTTTCAAGTACTCAGAAGAAATATTGGTCCCTGACAAATACTATCAAAAAATTACCGATTTGGAAAAACAGATTAAAACAAGTATTGAGAATCTGAATACCCAGGCATTCCAAACATATGTGAATGACTTCTTTTCACTGCCGGAGGATATTCTGTGTCTGCCGGAAGCCAAAAACGCCATTATGCGGCAGGTAAAATATTTTTGTACTTTGTATAAATCCAGGCTTGACTCCTGGGACAGCGCAGACACATTTTATTACCAGACAAAAATGGTCCTGCTGTCGGCACGAAGCTTTACCGAATATAAAAATAAATACATACGCAGTTTTATTCCCATGTTTGAACGGCTCTTATCCGCTGTCAGCAGCTGCTCCAACAAGTCTGTTGAACAGACGAAAACTTATATTGTAAATAATTATATGAAAGAGATTTCCCTTGAAACTGCCGCCAGACAGGTTCAACTCAGCCCGCCCTATCTTTCACGCCTTTTTAAGGAAGAAACCGGACAGACTTTTTCTGATTTTCTGCTTGAGCAGCGCCTGCAAAATGCCAAGGTCCTGCTGATAAAGACCAACTACAAAATCAACGAGATCAGCAGTGCTGTCGGGTATTATGACCAGCGCTATTTTTCCAGATTATTTACCAGGCATATCGGGCTGACTCCTTCGATGTTCCGGAAAGCGCAGCAGGCAGACTAAGCCTTGCTACCGGGCAAACATAGTTTCCACTGCTTTTATTTTTCTTCTGATACAGTAGACATAAACTGCTGCCACGAAGATCGGAATTGTCATAATTCTCCACATGGATACATATCCAAATTGCTCTACCAAATACCCGGCTGCCATTGGTCCGATCAGATTCCCCAAATCCTGGGCAATATAGCAGGTACTGCTGGCCACCCCCCTTCTTTCTGCCGGTACGCATTTCATGCAGAGGGCCTGCACCGTCGGCTGACAGGCGCCCAGCCCAAAGGCAGAGACAAAACCGGACAAGATAAACATCCAATAGGTTTTTGAACAACTGATCAACCAGTAAGATAAGACAAAACACCCCAATGCGGGAAGCAGCACTTTGACAATCCCTGTCTTATCTGTCAATCTACCGATAAACGGCCTGGAAAAAAGGAGCGTGCAGGCATAGACAGTGAAATAAAAGCCCATATTCTCAGTTACCCCCTGCTTTCCAGCAAAAATCACCAGATAAGTACTGACAACACAGAATACCAGGTTGAAAGAAAACAGCAGCGCTGCATATGGAACACATTCTCTTGCAAAAATATTATGGAATGATATCTTAAAACCTTTCGTTTTGCTGAATGGATGTTTGTAAAAAAGGATAACAAAGGCTGAGACAAACATAAGTCCTGCGCTCACTCCAAACGTACGGCTGTACCCCAGTATATCAACCAGCCACAATCCGATGGTGGGTCCGATCGCCTGGGAAACCGACTCAAACAAAGCAAACATGCCAACACCGGTACTGAAGTGTTTCGGCGGTATTGTATCTGATGCCATAGTCAAAAGACATGTCGCAGTAAACGCCTGGGCTGCTCCCTGAATAAAGCGGAATACGGCAATCATCGATACTGTTGAAGATAATGAATATCCTGCAAATGCAACTCCCAGCACCATCATTGCTCCGATGATAATATACTTTCGATTGAAAGCATCCAGTGCCGGACCTGATATGATTTTAAACAGCAGTGCCGCCAAAGCAAACGTACTGGCGATCAACCCCACAACGGTTGCCGTTCCCCCCAGAGAATCAACATATTTTGATAATATGGAATTGGACATTTGCTTGCTCAGATTCATGATAGCACTGATCAGGCAAATACTGATAAATGCCTTGGTCCAAATCGGTTTTCGCTCTTTTCCTCCACCCATTATCAAATTCTCCTCTATGTTGTTCCTTCTGCTCTTTTGCCTGCTTATATCTTAACTTGTTGCAGCTTCTATAACAATTACACGCTATCTATATTTTGTGGATTATTTTATCCTGACACGAAGGGAAGTATACTCCATTGTTCCCGTTGATCTTAAGTATGAAGTACATAAAAACCTCAGATATCAGAAAGATCATGCATATTACCCAATCTTCCTGAATCTGAGGTTTTCATATTTACTTAAGCAGGTCCAGCACATCCGCCTGCGCTTTATCACAAGCCTCCTGCGCCGTCATCTCGCCTGCCTGCGCCCGTGATGCATAGCTGCCCATGATATCCAGCATTTGATTAATCTGTTCATGAGGCGGAGTCCACTGAAGGCCTCTGTTTACCAAGCCATTCGCCTTTTCCAGAGCAGCCAGCTGAGCCGGATAAGACGGATTTTCGTTTATCAGCTCTCCATTTTCATATATGGAATATCTGGTAGCCGCACCTCCTTGCCGGACATACTCAAAGCTCTTCTCACGGCTTGTCATGTACATCATAAATGCCCAGGCCGCATCCGGATTTTTGGCACCATTAGGGATGGATATATTCCAGTCCGCCAAAGCCGCCGATTCTCCGGCAACTCCGTCAGGCGGTGCAGCAAATGCCACTTTATCATACACCTTCGATTTCTGCGGGTCTGTAATAGCCGGAGCAATTGCTGTGGCATCCAGCCACATTGCTGTCTTTCCTGACATAAATGCGCCAAGTGCTTCCTCATGGGTATAAGTTGAAACATCCGGCGGTGCACACGCCAGCATATCCAGATACCATTGGAGAGATGCAACCACACCAGGATCATTAATCTTTGGCTCCAGAGTTTCCTGATCCATCATACCATCACAAAAGGCGTACATGGTAGTCAGCCATCCCGAAGCAAAATGGATGCCTCGCTGTGCTCTTAATGCAACTCCATACAATCCGTCTTCTTTCCCGTTGAAAAATCTGGCCAGTTCCAGAAATTCATCCATTGTCGCTGGTGGTTCCTTCCCATACTTCTCAAACAAATCCGTCCTGTATGCAAGAAAACGTGTTTCCCCCGCAATCGGTATACCAATCGTCTTTCCATCATATCTTCCCAGGTCACAATAGGCCGGAATCAAATCTTCCTTGCCGTACCATTTGGGGGTTTTTTGAGAATCACTCAGGTAGTTATCCAAAGGCTGCACCACATTCTTGGAACCATACTCCGCATTCCAAAAACTGTCTACCATAAACACATCATAACTGTGTGCCCCCTGGAAATCCAACAATTGCTTGTTTTTCAAATAGGTCTGTTCCACCACATCCCATTCCACCTTGATACCGGTTAAGCTGGTAAATTCAGCTGCCATTGACTGGAAGGATTCCGTAGAAGGGTGGGATGCCATTGAAACAACAATTTTTGTTCCGTCATACTGCTCCTTCATCAGAGCTCCCCAGCCCTCCAATGTGGATGCATCAGGTAAGCCGGCGCTGTCAAAAGTCCCTGCCGGACTATTCCCGTCTGTTGCCCCAACTGTGCTTTCTGCCTTCATAATATCCGCCGATGTGGACGGTGTTCCCCCACCGGCAGTGCAGGCTGCCATTGACAATACCATCATTAATGCTGCTGCCGTACCATACAACTTTCTTTTCATTGTTTTCCTCCTTGTAGAATTCCTACGTTTGAGCTAACCTTTCACTGCGCCAAATGTCAAACCGCGTATCATATATTTCTGAACCGCAATTCCAAAAATAATAACCGGAAGGCTGGACAGCACTCCCGTAGCCGCCATCTCCCCCCATTTTGTGCCCGAAACTGATAAAAAGAGCATCACGGACGTAGGCACTGTTTTTGTATTTACACTGGTAAGAAAATTTGCAAAAACAAATTCATTCCACGAATTTATCAGGCAAAATATGGCTGTAGCCGTCAAGCCCGGTAAAGATAACGGCAATATCAGTTCTTTCAAGACCTGGATTCCATTACACCCATCAATCTTGCCCGCCTCCTCGATTTCCACGGGTATGTCTTCAAAAAAGCCGCGCATCATGAGAATCGTAAACGGTATGTTAAACAGAAGATAGCAAATCACAAGGATCACCCGCGTATCAAGAAGTCCGGCAACCATTGCCATCAAAAAATATGGAATGACAATCGCCATAGCCGGCAGCATTCTCTGACTCAATACCATGAATGCCGTACTTTCCCTTTTCTTCCAGTTAAAGCGTGCAAAGCCATAAGCTGCAACAGAACCGATAATTAATGAAACAATTGTTGATATCACGGATACAATCGTACTGTTTGCAAAATAATTAAGAATATGGGCATTCTTTATAATACTCACATAATGTTCCAGCGTGGGCTTAAATATAAATTTTCCCGGTTCAAAAATATCCACACGAGGCTTCAGGCTGATTAACACCATCCACAAGTATGGTGCTAAAAAAAACATGCAGACAATAAAAAGTATCAATCCTTTACCCATACTAAAAAACATTTTTCTGCTTCTTCTGCTTATGTTCACAGATCATTCCCCCTTTCTCTGATAATGGATAAGTACCTTACTGACTGCTGTCGATATAATCATTAGTATAATGGCATTGGCAGCCGCCCTTCCGATCAATCCATTTTGGGCATTGGCCAGCCTGTAGACATGAAGGCTAAGGAACTCCGTGGAATTGCCCGGTCCTCCCTGTGTCAATACAAAAGGCATGTCATATATCTTCAGCGAATCAATCGTACGGAATATCAGCGTAAGAAATATTAATGGCCGAAGTGACGGAAGGGTAATATACCGGAACAGTTGAAAAGCATTTCCGCCATCGATTCTGGCTGCTTCATATTGATCAGAAGGCAGCGAACACAATCCTGCATAACTAATCAGCGAAACAAATGGGGTCCACTGCCATACATCCGCCAGTACAACCGAAGTAAATGCCATTTTCGCATCCAGCCATGTCACCTTGGAAATACCCATTCGATTTAAAAAATAATTCACTATTCCATATTCGGAGTTCAGCATAAGTTTCCATATATTACCGGCTATACTGGGAGTCATAACGATCGGAATAATCAGTATCGCAAATACCACCGGCTTCAGCTTAAACTCGCAGTCACACAGAAGCTTGCCGATCATAAAACCAAATACCATTTCAATACCAGTGGTGATGACCATAAACTTAAGGCTGATATAAACCGCATTCCAAAAATCAGGATCTCTGCCGGAAAACAGGCGTATATAATTGTCAAACCAAACCACCTGGATACGTCCAAAATCCCATCCCAGCTGATAATCCGTAATACTGATGAGATATAAAAATATCGTCGGAAAAACCGTAAGCACCGTCATAATCATCATCGCCGGGGCAATATACGGTATATATGGCCTTTTCTTAATATAGCGTTTTATCATGTTCTCAATTCCCTTCTATCAGTCACATGACAATGTACCGTCAATCCGGACGATCTGTTTTATTTCTGCCGCCTCCTTTGCGGCCCACAGTATCTTCATGGTTCCCTCAACCGCGGATAGATTTGACCGTTCTGGATCCATATGCTGACTGGCGCATTCTACAAAGTATATCAGTTCCCTTTCATAACCGTCTTCATGCAGCAGGCTGATAGATTCCTTTTGGGATCCGCGAATCACCGCCAACGAATCTCCGCCTGTATATGTAATCATACCAGTGTCACCCACTATCTCCAGCAAAGACTCCAATTCCCCCTCGTGGAATCCTTCCGGCATTCCCCAGGAACCGATTATATTGGCACAGCAGCCCGGGTAAGACAAATTTAGAATACTGTGGAGCGTTGTTTCGTCCCGCTCTACGATTTCGCAGAATACAAATCCAGGCAACCCCATCATCCAGTACAGGTAATCAATGTCATGAATACACAGATCCATTAACAAGCCGCCGCTCTGCTGGTTGTCCATAAGCCAGTTGCCTTTTGACCAGTCCGGCATTTTTTGCCGCCGGAAGCATGTAATCAGCCGAGGTGTTCCAATCTCCCCCTGAAGCACCAGCTCCCTTGCTTTTACGTAGCCATTCCAAAACCTGAGCACCTGACCGACCATCAGGTGGCAGCCGCTGCTCTTTGCTATGCGGCTCAACTCATCATATTCCGGCTTCGTCAGACAGATCGGCTTTTCACAGAAAATAAAATTACATAAATCCGCCGCTTGTCCAATGGCATCCTTGTGTAAATAGGTTGGCAGACATATATCGATCATATCAACACTGCCTTTCGCAAGCCCGCTGGAATCATTTATGCCCACGCACTGGAATTTTTTTGAAAAATCCAACGCTTTCTGTGAATCTCGCTCGATTATATATGCGATCTCAACGCCGCTCCCCATCTTCCTGTAGGCTTCAGCATGCACCTGTCCCATTTTCCCGGCGCCCCATATAGCCACTTTCATAAACAGCCTTCACCTCCGTTTCGGCAGAGCATTATCATAAGAATTGTTCTAAATAAACCTTTCCCTCAATGATCTCCTGTTTTTGTTTGTTGTCTCCTGCTGATATTTCATATTCAATTGACATCGGACCGTCATACCCGATCTCCTTGAGCTTCTGTATCAATCTGGCAAAATCCACGTCCCCTTTTCCAATCGGGTATTCCTGTCCCAACTCATATCCTTTCTTCGGATAGCTGCCATCTTTTGCATGCATGCTGCGCACAAATTCCCCCAGAATATTCAACCCGTCTATGGGATTGGCATTGCCGTACATCAGCAGATTTGCGGGATCGTAATTAACAAACAAATTGTCGCTTCCAACATCATCAATCAAACGCCTGAGCACGATGGGTGGTTCCTGTCCTGTCTCCATCAGGAAGTTCTGCCCATACTTTTTAAGTTCAGAAGTGATGTATTTCAATGCACTTACCACCCCGGTATAATTGATATCCCGGCAATTAAGTGGTACAAACCCAAGATGGGTAATGATATCCTTCACCCCAAGTATCCTGGCATATTCCGCTCCATCAAGCAGATTCTTTATTCGGGTCGCCCGGTACTCCATCGGCACAATCCCCAAAACAGAAGGTCCCTCTATAAAATCCCATTTAACAGGTCCATGCCAGCCGCACCACAGTCCGGTCACCTCCATCTCCAGGGACTCTGTCAATTTTTTTACATGCTCCGCATGTTCCCGGCACAGATAGTCCAGATTCCACAATTGTAACTGGCAGTTAGTAAACCCATTCTCTTTTGCCCACTGCAACGTCTGCTCCAGATTGTCCTCCATAATAATTGCAATCCCCAACGGATTCATACGTTTCCTCCTTCTCTTATCATCCACAAAACATCTGCCCCGGCTCCATATCGTTAAATTTAAAGTACCTGTCAATATAATATTTGGCAGCTCCCCTGACGACAGATGCTTCTCCCAGTTTTGTATACACCACATCTACATCTGATACAAACTGCCTGAATCCAAATTGCTGCATATTCTCTTTCAGCATTTCTAAAAAAGTATTCCCTAATTTTCTGCCGATTCCCCCGATAATGATTACTTCAGGGTGAAACAATGTAATAGCATTACACAATGCATAGGCAAAATCTTCGGCTATATAAGATACCAGCTCCAACGCTTTTTTATCTCCTGCGCTTACCAGGGCAGCCAAATCTTTAAACAACAGCTTGTCACCCGGTTTCTTCGATTGTTCCAAATCAAATTTTTCAAACAGCCGCGGCAAAGCCAGTTCACCGATCTGATTTTCCAGACACCCCCTGTTTCCACAGGTACAAGGATGGCCGTTCCTGTCTACCGAAAAGTGGCCAAACTGAGTTGCCATTCCACTGGCTCCGCTTAGTAAATGCCCATCATGAATAATAGCGGCACCTACACCATCGTTAATATTGATATATAAATAATTTTCATCTTCTAATTTGCCGAATGCCGTCTCTGCGTAAGCAAAGCAGGCCGTATCATTCAGAATTGCCAAAGGGTATCCTTTTACTATATTTTTCAAACTGCTTATTTTATAGTTCCCCTGACTGTCGGCAGGCAGTACCACCGATATAATCTCATCGTGCTTTTCATCAATCATTCCTGGTATGATTGCACATACCCCCATTACATTAATATTTACACATTGGGCTTCCCTGAATTCGTCAAAATACATCTTCAGGCTCGCGAGGGCATCTTTTGTATCTCTCATATCATACTCCCTGCACAGCGAGATATTCATTGCCGAATCCACCAACGCAATTTCCAGAGTGTCCTTATGCCAGTTTAAGACAATTACAAAATTAGTACTGTTATTGACAACAAGGCTATTAGGTCTTCTCCCCTGCCGGTTACTTTCGGATGCGCCTTCATCTATTACAAACTTCTCTTGCATCATCTCATCTACCAATGTCGAGACTGTTGTCTTGCTGAGTTTCAGCTGCTCCGCAATCTGCGCTCTGCTAATACCGGGAATATCTTCTATCAGTTGATAAATCTGCTTCTTATTATTATCTTTAATTAATAACTGGTTATATTTTTTCATATGATTACCTCTTTTCTTTAGTTTGTTCAGTGACTTTACTAATTATTTATCTAAGTATAGCACATAATATTGGAAAGCACAATACTAAATTTAAAAGAACCTGGTCATGGTCATTACTTCGTCGAGTTGGCGTAGCGATAAGGCGCAATCGCAAAGAAAGCAGGACTCACCCCTGAATTTAAGACTGTGAGTCCTGCTTTTGTTCATCTTGTTCTGGAGAATGCTAACTGCTTTCTCATTTGTCCACCAAAATCCTCATTATCACTTCGACTGCTATCGCAACCGCAATAACAATTATAATCACTGCTGCGTAATCCCCTCCACATGCATATCCGGATTTACATGCACCATACAATGTTTGACTTTGGGGAATTGCTCCTCAATTACATCATGAACACACTGCGCCCTATTATGTGCCGCCTCCAGCGTAAACGAACCGTTAACCCTGATTTCCACATCCACATAAATCTTATCACCAAACAGACGGGTTTTCAGTTGGTCGATTCCCTCAACCTCTTCCTGGGTGAGAATCACTTCGTGCATTTCGGCAACAGTTTGCTCGTCACAAGCTCTATCCGTCATCTTCCCAACCGCATCCCGAAAAATATCGAACGCAGCTTTCAGAATAAACAGGCAGATCACAATACTGGCCAATGGATCAAGAATAGGAAAACCCAGCCTTGCGCCAAAGATGCCAAGAAAACTGCCGATGGATGAAAATGCATCCGAGCGGTGATGCCAAGCGTCAGCCATAAGTGCACTGGAATTAGTTTTTTTCGCTGCGGCGCGGGTATACCAGTACATCGCTTCTTTTACAATAATGGAAGTGATTGCCGCCACCAGCGCCAGCAGTCCCGGCACCGCAGCTTTACCATAATTCCCGGCGATTGTCTTCTGTACACCTGCCCAACCGATACCAATACCGGTTGCAAACAGAATCGCGGCTAATACGATGGCCGCTACACACTCAAACCGTTCGTGGCCATAGGGATGTTCTCTGTCGGACTTCTGGTTTGCCATTTTGACACCAATCATGACAATGACGGTGCTGAAAACATCGGACAGGGAATGCACGGAATCAGAAACCATTGCGGCGGAGTGTGCAAATACTCCGGCAAATAATTTGAACGCTGATAAAATTACATTACCTATGATACTGTTACGAGATACCTGCATTGCGATTTGTTCATTTGATCGTTCCATAACTGTTACCTCCGATTATAGTTGAGATAACCCTATGGCACAGCATTTATTCAGCTTCCGCAAAAGAAAAAGCGCATCTGCGGAACATACACTGTCCCACAGATACGCGGATGCGTCATCTGCTGCCGCTTTGCGGCCCGGCCCCACAAACCCCGCAAAAAAGGGTTTATCGCCTGCTCAGTTTGTACTGTTGATTGAGCATCCGGCCAAAGCCGGACGTGATGCAGTGCAAAGAGTTATTATTAAAATAGCATATGCGGCGGTTAATGTCAAGGTTCCTGGAGCAAATAGAACAAAATGTCTTTCATTATTTATAATTTTAGTGGTAATTCATAACGCAATACAAGGAACAATTGGCTTGCATCTAATATCTTAACACAAGCCAATTTTTTGTTCCATATCCTTTATTATGCTGTGGATTTATCTACTTTGCTCAACTTTCTATCAATTGCCTACTTAATAGTTAAGTATCTCTGATATTTGCTGTTTGGCTTTTCGGGTATCGTCATCATTAAACAATTATCGCGAATCATTGGTTCTAAATATATTCTTCTAAAGGCCCCCCTACTTGAAATTTCAATATGCAATTGCATTTCTGATCGTGACCTCGGAATTTCACAAAATGAAAGCAGCATTCTCTTTTTGAT
>Ga0154002_1000492_pt1 | contig 11753 bp, 11 predicted proteins | sample TSNY086MetaG_FD_102276 | JGI IMG/M metagenome (GOLD analysis project Ga0154002, IMG submission 102276) | Attine ant fungus gardens microbial communities from New York, USA - TSNY086 MetaG | ecosystem: Host-associated > Fungi > Mycelium > Unclassified | place: USA: New York, Robert Cushman Murphy... | reverse complement strand
TAATGTCATTATATGTTTGTATTTATTATTTGTCAATACTATTATCTTGACCATTTGTAATAAATGTTATAAAATATGTTTATGACAAACTGATGAGAAAGGAAATCCAAAAAATGTTAATCAACTTAAAAATGCTTTCGAACCGGGACAAGGATATTCTAGAAGCCTTGTGGAACTCTCCTACTCCCCTGACCGCTTCCGAAATTGTGCAGTCCAATTCAGAATTACGCACGACCACAGTTCAGACTGTCTTACGGAAGCTCTTGAATAATAATATTGTAGAAGTAGCTGATATCGTACACAGTGGCACTGTACTTTCAAGGCGCTATAAGCCAGTTGTGTCTGCCGATGAGTATGCAGCTTCGCAATTCTATGCACTGGGTAAGAAAATATCCAAGGCCAACTTAATACTCCACCTTTTGAATGCGGAAACAGATCCAGAAAAGGTCAGTGAAGAAATCGGGCAGCTAGAAGCCATGTTAGATGAATATAAGATAAAGCTAAAATCACAGGAATGAGGTGAAATGTTATGAATTATTCCTTTTCTACAGTGTTCATCACAATTCTGATTAGCAACCTTTTCCTGCTCCTACTGACCATCATGCTACGAAACAAAAAGATATTGATAAATATCGGCTACAAACTGTTAGCGGTTTTTATGGGACTTACACTCATGCGGCTGCTTTTCCCATTTGAGTTCCCTTTTTCTACTAACATTTATTTTCCAAAACTATTATCCCGGTTAGTATCCTATCTGCGCCATCCTGGTTTTATCTTCTTCGGCTGGGATTTATCTATTTGGAATTTTTTTGAATTCGTCTGGATAATCGGCATCTTGGCGGGCATACTCCACTACCTATGGAAATGGAATTCCTTTCGATGTGTAATCTTGGCAAATGGCATTGATGTTTCTGGCAAGAAAGAATATGCCATCCTGCTGGATCGTATATGCAAGGAAAAAAAGCGAATAAATAAATTCCTGGTATATGAAATTCCCTGCCTTACAGGTCCAATGATCTGCAGCATTGGGAAACCTTGCATATTGATGCCCTCCTCCATGCATGTGACACCGGATGACCTATATTACATCTTATGCCATGAAACTGCACATTATTTCCACCGTGATCTCCTGACTAAGTTGCTTATCCATATGGTCTGCATACTTTACTGGTGGAATCCTGCCTGCTGGTTTTTAAAAAAGCAGGCTGACATCGTATTTGAACTACGCGTGGATCAGGAAATTACATCCAATAAATCCAGCCAGAAAGTTGCCTATCTACAATGCCTGATAAAAGTTGCAAAGGAACATGCCTATTCAGGTACATACCAATCTGCTATTTCCTTTTGCAGCAGAGATAATTCCTCCATCATCCTCCGATATCAGTACCTCTTGGATGGACAGGAAAGCAAGCGCAGTCATTTACTTAATTTTGTCCTGTTAATTCTGATGATAGGTCTATACCTGTCTTCCAATTTCATCATTTTTGAAGCATATTACCTGCCGCCAGAAATATCCCAAGTAGTAGATGTTCCTACAATAGAAAACACCTATCTGATTGATAACGGTGATGGGACATATGATGTGTTTTTGGATGGGGAATTTATCGAAACTACTGAATCATTAGAATATTATCCTAACAACCTAATCATAATAGAAAAGAGTCAAGTTAATCAAAATGAAGAATAAAAAACATATGAAGCAAATCTTAACTCAGGGCATCCTAGTCTTTTCTCTTTCCCTTTCCATGATGCTCATACCTAACAGTTACATACAGGTAAGCTCCACTCAACAGAATGCAGAAAATGAAACTATCTCCTTAAGATCTGATGTCATAAAATGGGTTTTCAATACTATCGGTGGGAAACGATATAAGAGACTTTACAACTTTTCTACCCGCTCTTGGGTTGGCGACTGGATTTTAGTTAGATAAATAAAAATGAAAGAAAAAGAAGGCACTCACACAGAGCGCCTTGCACCTTTATGGAGTACCTCCCTTCCAAATCTCGTGTTAGACTATTAAAATCTTGACTTTATGAACCGGTTTGGTGATGCAGGCTTGGAAACAATCTCCGCCATCTAGCCAAAATGCAGCTAAATGCCAAATCCAATTGGCACTCTTTACCAGCTATACAATTATACAAACTATACTACTTTTAATCACGAGTTATCCTAATTTTATAGTTTACTCTGTTTCTCTAGGAGCATATTCCATCCTCGTTGTGGATAACTTCCTTAAAATCGAGTAATGGTCAACATGAAATGACTTTTACTCCTTTTTCAAAACCTCAATCCGCTTCGATGTATTCGCATATTATAGGAATAGATAATTCTGCTTCTTCGATATTTTCCATTGCTTCATTCATTAAATCTTCGTAGATAATAAAACCGCTACCATATGCCCTAAAGATTCTAACCGTTTTACGTGGCAGCATTCCTTGCGGTCCCGCTCCGGTGACATAGTTTATAATGATAATAACATCCTTTGCCTTATCTCCATCGATATCCTGAAAGCCAACAGCTTCTACGCTGTCAAACATTCCTATGCCATCATTCTCGGTACTATTGTTTTTAAAGTAAGCGGGAAAATAGTTCACGATTTGATTGTCCTTTGTTAACACAAATGAAACATCCTCTAAATGTGTATCATAAGTTGGCAGATAGGATACAAATCGTACCTCACCCCAATAATTCAAATCCACATCAAAGGACTGTTCCAGTATCACCCGACTTTCGTCCAATTCATCCCTTAAAATATAATCATCTCCGGCATTCGTTAATTGCTGAATGTCTTTCGTACCATCGAAGTATAAAATAACTTGCTCATCAAATTGTTCTTCGCCAGACAAAATTATTTCTACATAATCCTCATGCCATGTAACTTCCCAACAACTACTGCTGATGCTTCTACCGTCATTGCGCAATTCAAAATCTGTTTGAGATATCTTATCTTTACCTTCCTTAAGAACTAACTGCCCACTTGCTGAACCAAAAGGCCAGTCCGGTTCTCCAACAGCTTGAAGCAGCAATTCATATTGACCATCCGGCGAAATTGATGTATCACAAGATATCTTTTTATAATTTGTGACATACGAGATACAAAGCCAGAATACTATTATAAGTGCAATAAGCATACCCATGATACATAGCATAATTTTAACAAATTTTTTCATTATTAAAGTGCTCCTTATTACAAATTATCACTTTTCTTAATCTCCGTGGCATAAGCGTTTATATCGGAGTGAATGTGAATCGGAAATTCATCGCTGTCGCTTCCTGTAGCAATACCCTCAATATGCCGAATTGCATATTGTCAGGATTGTAATACTCGGCGAAAGAAAAATGGAAATAACTGTTGAGCCAGCCGTGCTTGCCACGCCCCATTTAATAAATTACACTACGCATGTGCTATATTGGTATTTGACGATATTTCCGTGCTAGTCGTACAGATGTCTTCAACGCTCAAATCGTGTATATTTTTATGTCCTGTTATACGGGCAAAGGTTTTCAATTCCTCAGTGGACACATTGAGGAAATTATATACTCTCTGAGAGGAAGCACTCACATGAAGCCTCTTTCTAAGCTCTGGATCCTGAGTAGCGACACCTACGGGACAAAGACCGCTGTTGCAGATCTTATACTGCTGACAGGCTGCTGCAATCAGTGCGGCTGACCCTATGGCTATCGCATTAGCTCCCAAGGCAATTGCCTTGGCAAAATCCGAGGATACCCGAAGTCCACCAGTTATTACAATTTCAATATTTGAATCAATGCTGTCCAAATATTTTCTAGCTCTGTAAAGTGCATAAATCGTAGGTACACTGGCTGCGTTACGTATTAATTTGGGACTGGCACCTGTGGCTCCGCCACGACCGTCGATAGTCACAAAATCTGGCTGGGCATATACTACAAATTCCAAGTCTTTCTCAATTCTTCCAGCTGCAATTTTTATGCCTATTGGTCTGCCGTCTGAACGTTCCCGTAGTTGGGCAACCAGCGCTTTTAAATCTTCCTTGGTTTCAATACCAGGTATAGTTGATGGGCTTATAACATCTTGACCCATAGGTTTATTTCTTATTTTTGAAATTTCCTCTGTAACCTTATCACCGGGAAGATGTCCGCCCATACCAGGCTTAGTTCCCTGTCCTATTTTAATTTCTATAGCATCAGCGTTTTTTAGATTTTCGTCAGTGACACTGTATAAATTTGGTACATATTCAAATATGTATTTGTAGGCCGCTTCCTTTTCTTCAGGAAGTATGCCGCCTTCCCCGCTACACATGGCAGTTTTAGCCAATGCCGAACCTTTGGATAACGCAACCTTGACCTCCTTGGATAATGCACCGAAAGACATATGGGTTATAAATACCGGCGTATCCAACACCATAGGCTTTTTTGCCTGCTTTCCCACAACTGTTTTGGTGCTTACCTCTGCATGTTCGTCAAGCGGCATAGGGTTTAATTGGGCACCCAATATAAGGATTTCATCCCAAGAGGGGGTGACATCACTTATACCCATTGCCTCAATTATACTAGCACCGCCAACTGCCATTTTGTGAATGTCTGCCATGCAACGTTCTCTGTCGTCTGTTCTTACATAATCTTTGACATACTCTAGTGTCCCCGTTTCCGGGGCTGTGGCCGCTTGTTCATCTGATGTCGTGTTCGCTTTGAAATGACTGATGTCTTTCTTGCACATAGGACAGTACTCCAACTCGCTTAAGGACTTTCCCTCTTTATCCTCGTCATGCACATAACCACAAATATTACAGATAAATACCATTGCAAAACCTCCTTCAAAATATTTTACCGATTCCATCTTTAATTTCTTGGTATTTTAAATTATAAGTAACAAAAGAACAAAAAGCATCCAAGACGCGCCGAGCATGGTTGACGTGATGAAACATATTGCGGATGGTAAAAACCTTGAAAAGAATTGGCAGAAAGTGAGGAACTTGCAGACACAGGCGAAGATACTCATATTCATTCAGAGCCACAACATCACCGACATGGCGCAGCTCGTTCAGACAATCGAAACCATCAACAAGAAGTTTAAAGACCTTGCCGACAACATACGAAAAGCGGAGCGGCGGCTTGATACCCTTTCACAGCATATCACACAGTACGAGAGCCGCAGAGCGCACAGGGCGGTTTACAACGAATACGCAAAACTCATAGACCCGAAGAAGCGCGAAGCCTACTACGCCAAGCACAGCGCGGAAATCGAAGCGTTCAAGGACGCGAGGGACTACTTGGGCGCCGTTATGAACGGCAGAACCGACCCGCCGCCCATCAAGGACTGGAAAGCGGAAGAAGAAGCTGACAGCCGCAAAATACGCCGCCTGTGAGCGTTATTACGCCTTACAGGACGAAGTACGGAGCGTGGAGCAGTTAAAAGGGCGCGGAGAATATCATGCGTGAGGACGCGCAGAAGCGGCAATACACACTGACGCAGGGTATGGAGCTAATCCATACCCTCAACGTCTAATATGTATTGGGTTATGGCGCTAATTACGGCGTATTGCGGCTTTGTGGGGCGAGGTTACGAGTGCTTATTCGCTACGCAGATTTCTTTTTAAATAAACCTTGTCTTTTAACTGGATTCCAGCTTCAAATATTGGTATATCATATTGTTCAAGCATGTAGTTTTTTATTCGATGAGAGAAAGAAAAGCCACAACGTTCGTAAAATGGAATGGCTAAGGGACCATCTCCTGTACCGACATACATAACCAAAGCCTTATCTTTATAATAATCAAATACATGCTTAACTAAACGAGTGCCATAGCCTTTATTTTGGAATTGTTCATATGTAGCTAAATTTTGAATTTCATAATTGCCATTACCTTCGTCTGTAACAACACAAATGCTCTTCAAATCATCATCATACAAAGCAAATAAAGTTCTTCTGTCTAAATATTTATCAATCATATACTCTTGATCAGCTAAGAGTAATAGGTCTAAAAAATCTTTTTTATTTTTGGTAATTATGACTATTTTCATTAGATTTCCCCCTCGTGCAAAATATAAATAACGTCGCCAAACGCCATTTCCTTCTGTTTTCGTAGAAAAGATTGATACAGCACGGCGTACATACAGTATAGCACAGGCGAACCGCAAAAACTATCTTTATTGAAAAGCATCAATAAAATAGAAATTACAGTTGACAAAACGCTTCATGGGGAACGGAAAAAGACATAAAACCGTTTGTAGACCCGGTTTTCAAAAACAATGTTATCCTCACAGGCACAGAATATCTTACCATGAACACCCGGCCCAAAAACCCGGCAAGCGCCCGAAACCTTAACGCCTGTATAATCGGCTCGTCCGGCTCCGGTAAAACAAGATTTTGGCTGACCCCGCAACTGTTACAGGCTCATTCAAGCTATGTTGTGGTAGACACAAAGGGCAACGGAAAAGAGAGCGACCCGTTTTGGACGAAAAGCGAAACGCTTTTGTATTGCGCTTTAATCGGGTATATCGTGTTTGAGGGGCCGGAGGAAGAACGAAACATCAATACCCTTGGTTACCAGCAAATAGTACCATAGCCTCTTCACATAAGTAAGGAGGCTATGTAAAACAGTTAATTAGATGTGGACCGCTTCATTATTCCGGTAATATCTATTCTTTTTTTCTACTCTGTTGCAATATCTGCAATATAAGCATCAAAGTACTTCTGCTTAATCTTTAAGTAATCTGATAATCCATAACCCTCAAGCGTCTTGTTAAAAGTATTCGGGTTGGTAGATTTTGTTGCATACTGAACGGATGTCGAATTCACGGCTTAAAAGAGTTATTGAGATATGTATGAGACTTCCATAATCACTTTGACAATTGTCTTATTATGGAATACTAAAAAGAGCTATTGAACAGTCAGACAGATTAGAGTATTATATAAGAAGTTCACTGGACATTAGGTCGAAAAGGCGAAATACCTGTTTTAAATTGGAGGCAGCATAATGAATATTATAATAAGAAAATATACGGAAAACGATATAGAGCAAATGATTGAAATATGGAATAAAGTTGTCGATTCAGGAATAGCCTTTCCTCAGATTGACGGATTGACAAGAAATGATGCAGGCACTTTCTTTAGTGAACAGTCATTTACAGGAGTTGCTGAAAACGCAGATGTACACGAAATACTTGGGCTTTATATTTTACATCCCAACAACATTGGGCGTTGTGGTCATATTTCAAATGCTAGCTATGCCGTAAAGTCCACAGCAAGAGGACTTTACATTGGGGAAAAATTAGTTACTCACTGTATGGAAAAAGGAAAGGAGCTGGGCTTTAAAATTTTACAGTTTAATGCTGTTGTCAAAACAAATTATAATGCCATTCATTTATATGAAAAGCTGGACTTTGTTAAACTTGGAGTAATACCAAACGGTTTCTTATTGAAAGATGGAACATTTGAAGACATTATTCCTTTTTATCGGACACTATAGTATACACCACCGGGTAATACTAGTGCCTTGTAAAGTCTAAAACTGCACCAAAAGCTTTTTCCCATCCCCATATAGGTCATATTAATGGCTATATGGAGATGGGATTGAATATTATTTGCTTATCTACCGTGCTTTGGCGTATAGTGTATCTCATACTTCTGTAATAGCTAATAGGCAATTTCCGGCCGAATAACTCTTACAGTAATCGTAACTCCTTATCCAGTATTTCATATAACTCTTTGGGTATCTGCCCACCGCTCTGTTCAAGAATCAATTCCAGAGATACCTGCATCTGACGCAGCATAGGAACCTTTCCAAAATCGGGTACATATTTTAACAGTATCTGCTTTGTCTCTTCTTCCTGTAAAAGTACATTTATGGCAGTCTTCAGGCTGTATTTACAAATATCCTGTTCTTCCGTTTCTGCCGCACACTGCTCTTGATAGGCCAATCCCTGCGGATTATCAATGGCATATACGGTACCAGTTCCGTCTTCCTTCAATTCCAACCCTACTGCTAATAATGTATCTGGGCAAAGTTCTATACTGCGTTCATCCGGCTGATGCCCGCCGATATAAATAGAATATTTACCTGATAAGAGTTCCCTTCTTCCATCTGCTAAAACGGAACATAAATTCTCTGCAGCAACGTTTACCAGAACCCTCTTTTCCTCCCCCGGCAGCAGTGAAATCCGGTAAAAACTGCATAGGCTGATACTTGGCTTTTCAAATGTTTCACCCTCGTAACGTACATATATCTGCACAACTTCATCCGCCGGGGTACCACCAGTGTTTTTTACGGATACAACTCCATGAAGCCCTTCCTTCTCCCAATTAAGCAGCAAATTGCTATATGTAAAGGTTGTATAGGAAAGGCCAAATCCGAAGGGACGCCAGGGTGCCTGCTTTACATAACGATACGTACGGTTTTTCATGGAGTAATTTGTAAAATCAGGCATCGATTGATTATTATAATAGAACGTAACCGGCAGTCTTCCAGATGGACCGACTTTTCCAAACAATATATCAGCTAATGCATTTCCACCCTGTTCACCGCTATACCAACATTGCAATATGGCAGCGCACATGTCCTCATATTTGCTCAAGTCTAAAGCGCTTCCACCATTAATCACTAATACCACCGGTTTACCCAGACTTAAGACCTTCTCACACAGCTGCCGCTGGCATTGGGGAATCAGCAGAGCCTTCTTGTCACCACTGGCATCAGGATTACCCTGGTCACCTTCTTCCCCTTCTAACGTTGCATCAAGCCCCAGACAGAGAATAATCAAATCACTGCGTTTTGCTATGCCGACCGCCTCACTATACTGGCGACCCGGTTTGCAAAGGAGGTCATCCGCTATTTTTTTGATATCACAACCTTTGGAATAATATACTCGGCATTCCGGTTCTGCCACTGCACGTATCCCAGCCAGATTGTTTACCCAGCAGCCGGAATCTCCATTATAATTCCCGTATAAAGCCGCTTCACTTGCAGCATTGGGACCAATCACCGCAATCTTTTCAAAATTTTGCTTTATCAATGGCAGGATGCCGTCATTTTTCAGCAATACAATGCTCTCCTGCGCCATTTTGCGTGCCAGATCCAGATGTTCCATGTTGCATACCACATCATAAGGGATGCTGTTAAATGGACAATCCTTGTCAAACATCCCCAAACGGAACCGGGTAGTGAATACACGTACCGCCGCCCTGCGAATCTCCTTTTCCGTAACAAGTCCTTGTTTATATGCTTCCGGAAGTGCATAATAAGTAGAGCCACAATCAATGTCACAACCAGCTTTCAGTGCCTTTGCCGCAGACTCAATCTCATTTTCTGTCACTTTGTGACCAGCATGGAAGTCCTGAAGCGCCCATGCATCGCTTACTATATGTCCGTCAAATCCCCATTTTTCGCGTAAAGTCTCCTGCAATAACATGTTATTTCCATTACATGGCTCCCCATTTACACAGTTATAGGCACCCATTACCGCTTCTACTCCCCCTTCGGTAACAGCGGCTTCGAATGCTGGTAGGTAGGTCTCATTTAAATCTTTTGGTGAAACCTCCGCATTAAAACTGTGCCGCACCGATTCAGGTCCGGAATGTACTGCAAAATGTTTCGCACAGGCAGCTGCCTTCAAGGTTTCTCCTTCTCCCTGAATACCTTTCACATATGCCACGCCTAACCGGGATGTAAGCCATGGGTCTTCCCCATATGTTTCATGTCCTCTTCCCCAATGAGGGTCACGGAATATATTGACATTTGGTGACCAGAACGTTAGTCCCTTATAGATGTCACGATCATGTTCTTCAATATTCAGGTTATATTTGGCTCTTCCTTCGGTTGAAACTGCATCCCCCACCTGCCTTAATAGTTTTTCATCAAAAGCAGCTGCCATGCCAATCGCCTGAGGGAATACGGTGGCAGTGCCTGCACGTGCGACCCCATGCAGCGCCTCATTCCACCAGTTATAGGCAGGTATACCCATACGTTTATTTTCGGGTGCTGTATACACCAGCTGTTCCATAACTTCTTCAATTGTCATTTCTGCTACTAATTCCTGCGCACGTTTTTTTGCATTACTACTCATCTTGTACCTCCATTTTTAATCCTGCTGTTTGCAATAATCAAAAAATTCACCATTGGTGCAGAACCAGATATCGTTGCATACAGCAAGCTTTTTGAGAGCCTCTTCCATTAAACCCCAATTTTTATCTGTGTCAAATTCAAATGCATGCCCCCAGATATACAGCAATGCAGCTTTTTCCGGCTGCAACGTAATAAAGCGTTCCACACAATCCATAAACTCCACATCCTTGTGATAGCAGGTTGGATTCCATTCATACCAGTCGTTCGGGATAAGAAAATCAAAAGTCGATCTTGTTGTTCTGGCATACTGAATACCGACTTGTTGCAGGGCTCTTTTTGTATTCTCATTGAAATGTCCGAACGGATACGCATGCCCTGTAAATCTGCGTCCAAACAATCGCTCCAGACTTTCCTTATCTTTACGAAGATCGGCAAGCTGATGCTCAAACGGCAAACCACTTAAGTCCCGGTGGTTTCTGCCGTGGGTCGCAAGTTCGTGACGGTTATTTGAAAAAAACTTCTTTGCTTTCTTTACACTTAAAAACTGATAATCGCCGGAAAAACAATTAGCAATACCCGGCAGAAAAATCATACTGTTTAAGTTAAATGTCCCTTTAACGCCATATTGGTCAAATAGCTGCATCAGCCGCTCGTTCTGCATTATATTATCGTCATAGCTAAATGTTACTGCTTTTAATTTTCCATCTGGAAACTTCATACTTTTTCACACTTCCATTCCTGCCGCCTCTGGCGGCACAAACAGTCCTCACGAAAACCCGAAAGAATATAAATCCTGTTCATTCATAATATCAACCAAAACCTAACAGCTTCTTCTATCCATTCCTCACAAGCCAGTCCTGTTCCAAGTCCTACACCATGATCTACGCCTGGATATACCAAAAATTGATGTCTTATATTATTTACTTCAAGCTGCTCCGCTAACATATGGCTATTTTCCGGTAGAACTGTTCTGTCAGCATCCCCACACCAAATAAACGTGTCTGGATAATCCGGCATTACATTTTTTTCAATACTTGCGAACTCTATCATCTCTTTTGTTGGTTCTTCTCCCAGCAAATTCCGGCATGTACCTGCATGGGTTAATTCTCCCATAGTAATCACAGGATACGTCAGGACAAGTGCTCCCGGTTTTGGAAGGTGATATTTCTCATAGCCCATATTTTTTGTCCCAAAAGAAGCAGCCAGATGTCCGCCTGCAGAAGACCCCCACACAGAATAATGCTCCAGATCCAGATTCCATTCGTCTCCCCTCGCCATGATTTCGTGAATTGCCCTTGCCAAATCATCCTGTGGTGCCGGATAAAGCGCCTTTTTCTTGCAGCGATAATAAACAACAAATGCCGATAATCCCATTTCATTTAATTTCTTTGCATATGGCATTCCCTCTATAAAACCACACACCATACTGTACGCCCCACCCGGACAGATAACTGCGAAAGGATGCTTTTTTCCATCCTTGATAACATATTCTTTTAATCTATACCTATTTGGCCGCCAGAAGTCCTTTGCGGCTTGTACACATTGTATAAAATTCATTGTAAATACCTCTTTTCCAGCCCAGACAGCTGCCATTGGATTCGATAATCTTTTTATACTCATAACTCCCTGGGAGAAATCCAAGTTTCGCCTGCGGCTTCCGCTTTTTCCTTGTGACGCTGGTGGATCGCGCTCTGCATCGCGGGGAGCTTACTC